>Ga0209831_1000355_pt1 | contig 43864 bp, 49 predicted proteins | sample Maine_Asex4_meta_FD_187451 | JGI IMG/M metagenome (GOLD analysis project Ga0209831, IMG submission 187451) | Marine algal microbial communities from Maine, USA - Maine_Asex4_metaG (SPAdes) (version 2) | ecosystem: Host-associated > Algae > Red algae > Unclassified | place: Maine, USA | collected... | reverse complement strand
ACCTTTGTAGAGCGATGCTCCTGGGCTATAAAGACGTCGCCCAGATCCCTTTTCTACACCTTTCGTACCGCAGTGGGGGTGTCTATGAGTGCGTAAAAAACGAGACCTGGCCTCCTCTTCATGCGCACGGGGCGTCCACAAACGTTTTTTTTGCATGCAAAATTCTTGTACCTCGCACCCTCAGTTCGTGCAAGCGTGCTTGCACAAGCAAGTACGGAAATTCTGGAAACGGATCCATCTTTGTGCAGACTTCTTGCACCTTGTGCATGATTCTTGCACTAGTGAGCGACACTTGTTTTCCCTCTCGAGCGGCTCCACCGGCAACATGCTCAACCTCATTTCGCACTCCAAAGACTGACCTTCAGTTGCTTATTGTGCTTCTCACAAAAACTGGATCCGCAACATCCGCTTCAGCATCATTAACCGCCCCCTGAGCCAATGAAACAGTGATTTTGCAACGGAAGCTGATGCACCGAGGTCCAGTTTTTGTGAAAAGCACAATATCACTCCTGTACCCCTCCGCTAAACCCAGCTCACGTTCCCCATTAGTGGGTGAACAATCCAACACTTGGCGAATTCTGCTTCGCAATGATAGGAAGAGCCGACATCGAAGGATCAAAAAGCAACGTCGCTATGAACGCTTGGCTGCCACAAGCCAGTTATCTCGCGCCGCACCAGTTTCTTCGACAACAAACTCGGCTTTCGGGCAGCTTGGGCCGGCGGGACTAGCTGAAGATGCGGCAACTTTTGCGTTTGGGACGGGATTGGATCCCGACCGAGTCAGCTTTCTGGACAGGGCGAAGAGGGGTATGTGTCATAGCTTTCTGCGGGGGCACACGGTGTGCGGATCGACGGCGTCTGTTGACGAGATAGTCGATATGACGCTTTGTAAGTGGGGTTCCGAGAGTGGACCGTTTCCTCCCATGCCATCACTTCCTCTCGGTTTGCGTGACTTGGTTAAGCGGTGGGTTCTGGCTCGGCGAGGTGCCCCGTGAGTGTTGCCCATTTTAAACTGCCTTGGCCGTGCAAATGTAAACAGCCTTCTCTTGCTTCCAAACTGTCTTTGTCTCACAAGAAACTGTCAGTTCCGGTACAGAACGGAGGTCCATCGAGTTTGTTGCGGCGCGGGGAGGCATCCTCATTTATGGGCACAAAAGGACTCATTTTTACTGGCGGACACTCGGCAGAGGAGCAAAGAAGTCCCTCAACGGCCCTTTCGGCCCACACAACTCAGGGGTATTCCGGACCGCCTCCATCAAGCAGTGCTCAAAGTGAGAACCAGTGTCGGCACTCGACAAAGATGCGAGGGCAACCATGTGCCAAATGGCCTCCGGCTCGTGAGGATACTTGTTCTGAGCCGTCTTGAGAGCAAAGCTGAACTCGCTGAAGAACTCCTCGATAGGTTGAAGCTCAGGGCTATAAGCCGGCAGCCGCAGTAAAAAAATGCCATTTGACCTAACGAAAGCGTCGGCAGTCGCGGTGTGGATGGGGGCATTGTCGACCAACAAAACGCATCGACTTGGCTGTAAAGCCCATGGCAAACCAGGCAGGATACGATTCATCGTCGGAAGAAGGCCGTTGAGAAAAAGAAGCCAGTCATCACTGTTTTGCGCCGGGGGAGTTGGGGTGGTCACAGAGTGTAGAACGCCGTCCTTGTACGAAACTGCCATCATGGTTGAAGTTCGAAGTAGAACCTTGCTTGCTTTTGCAAGGCACTGGTAGCGCTGCCCGCGAAGCCACCGCCCACGTCGGCGCCTGAGGTCACCGCCGTCCTTGTGAGTCTCGTCGACAGAAACTATGCACCGCAGGGGGATTTCGACAAAAACCCTTGCAAACGCTTCCCGCCGCGCTTGGTCACGATGTCGACACATCCTGTAAAGCTTGCGGTAGGAGTATCCAAGCGCACGAAGAACCCTGTCGAGGGTGGCGATGGAGCACTTGAAGGAGGGGCGGTATCCAGGCAAAGTCGATAGCAGAGCAAACACGTCCTTCATTTCGCCTAGCAAAGCTTCTGGATCCGACTCTAACACCCGCTTGACCGACGTGAGGAAGTGCCCGTCGAAAAGCACATGGTCGGCGTGCCGGTTGCGAATGGCCGGGTCCGGCCACCACTCGCCGCTTGACTTGTAGGCCTTAATCCAGCCCGACACCGTCTGCCTATCACATGCAAGGCGCCGCGCCGCCTCCGTCTTGCTGACACCTTCGAACAGCACCCAGGAAACCGCAAGCATCCGGGACGTGTCGTCGAACATGTTGGCCTGACTTAGAGGCCCCACCGTCCAGTTCAAAGTCTGCTGCAGAGGTGAAGACCGACTTGGTCTCTGGGGGTGGTCACGGCACTAACCTCCCTTTTTCTCAGAGAAGGGGTCACTAAGCATGATGTAGCCCCCTGCAGCGCCTCTGCATAAACATCTATTGCATGACCAGGTGACGCTGCTGTGTGATATTAGGATCACCTGAGACAGGTATTTTTTGGACTGCAAAGGCGGTCCGCGTATGGCTGTGCGTACTTGGATAGACCGATCATTGAACAGAATGCGTGCTCACATGGAGTTCTTTCACGTCATTAGAAGGCATTTGTGAGGCCGTGTCTGATTTCCTCACTACCGGGGTGTGACCATTATCGAGCCTGCTCAGTCACATCATGAGGTTCAAAAGCTCTTTCGTATAGAACGCGCAAACCCCAACTGTATCAACAGCCTTTCGCAGCCCGCTACAGGGAAGATATCAGCTACTGCGACTCCCAGTACTGCTGGCAGCTGCCTCAGCGCGTCAGATGCTACTGGAAAGTACCTCGCAATACCAATGCGCGGAATTCCGCAGGCAAGGCGCCTGCATTGCTGCACTGTGCGCACTCTCTTGACAGCGCTTCCGGTAGGGCCGGAGCCGTCTTGATTCCATTTTGCCGACCTGCCGCCATTGCCGAAGTCGTCTACCGTCAGCCGGCCAGCCGCCGTGCAGGCCGTTACCACTGACCGCAGCTTCCGCCGCTGCGGCTGTAGGAAACTCCGCCGGCTTAGATTGCACTACGCTGTGCCCGCCATCGTTGGTGCTGATGGCTGTAAAGTCCTCATGCCCGAGGGTAGGCCTGCCGCCCGAAGAAAAACAGAAGCTTATGTATCCAGTGGTGGCGTTACTGGCTGGCAACCTTTCGCGCAGTACCAGGCCATCTCCTCTATGATTTGATGGTGCTCAAAGCGCCTACTTCTGTCCGTCCTACTCCTTCCCAATATCGGGGGAGGGAGGGATGTGACCGGGGGTTGCAGCAACAGCTCCGACCAGCGGCCATCACCTCTTTCCGCTGATGAATTTAAGGAAGTTTTGGCCACCATGCGGACTAAAAGACTAACCTAGCGGCGGCCATACCCGCATACTGGAGGCGCGCGGCGAACCTCCGTACTGCAGGCGCGGCTACGGAGTACGGTAAATTCAGGACGCAGCCTCAGTCGGGCTCCACGATGACGACCAGGATCGCCAATAACGAGAAGTAGTTGCTGGGCCGAGCAGCACACGGCCAGACGTGGACATTCATTGGAAATATGAGAGGGAGACTACTTGAGCGGAAAACATACGGGACTGTGGGCGTCAGGCGTTGCGGGCGGGTCTTTAGTTGCTTTTGTCGCTGACATGGCAATAGCGACGTCCCTCCCAGGGGAGGCTGCTGGAAACAAGACACCTGCGGGCGGGGTATGAGACAGCAACCGCGCTGTGGTTGCGTGTGGTGTTCTTCGAGGAGACCTCTGCATGGAAGGATGGGCTTACCAAGGTGGTATGGCCCCTATACCGTGGAGAGATTGGAAAAGAAGGAGAAACGGCGTGGCGGTTGCATCTCAAACAGCGCGTCAGTGGCTTGTGGTATACTGGCCGCCGGCATCGTGCAACGCCGCGCGGGCAATGTCAGAGCGGGATTAAGGACCGGATGGCTGAACTGCGCGAGGGTCAGCCCGCCTGGTTGCGTGGCCGTCGTGCCCGGGAAGGCCCGGCCGCTCTCCCCGGCTCTCTACTGCCTCTATTCATTTGGAGTCTCTTTTCCGATTCATCTCCCTCCGTCTCCTGCTCAAGCAAGATTCTCGACCCCTCAACACTCTTTATGTCCTTGTGTTGCATAGTCCGCGCGACCTCCTTTTCTGGCATCACTTGCATGCCTTTCAGCTCATGCTCGATCATCACGTCCCGTCTCCATTCTCCTCCTCAACTATGCGTCCTCGAGGTCCCCGCAATCGTCCCTCACCGTCAGCCGCCCCCTTCAGAAAGGAAAAGTGGAGGGACGGAGTCGGTGACGAGATGTGAAACGTACCACCTCTGGCAAGCGACGACTATGAGACGCCAACGGAAGTAAAATCTGCCAGCGACAAGGTCGAAGGCGGCAGTGCATGCGCCACGGCGCTGTCCCCTCCCTTAAGGGTGCCACCCCGTATTGTACCCTACCACCCGTCGGCGGCTCTGCTCAGTTCGGCAAGCAACGCGGCAAACGAGCGGGATAACGTCATCATACTGAAAAAGCAGGCACAACGCCCCACGGCGTGCATCAGAACGAGAACCTGCGCTATCTCCCGTTCGGTGTAAGTAACTCCTCAGGAATTGGGACAAAGCCACCTTCGTCGGGGCAGGAACGGTTCCATCAACTCTGCCTCTGCCGCCGACGCCGATTTGGGCGAGTACCACGTCCCGGCTCCTCGCTTCGCTCCCTCTTGGTGGCTTTCAACTCCGCTGTTGCCACCCGGGGGAGTGGGAGCCCGTCCTCGGACCATGGTCAGTCTCGCACCCTCGTGGTTCTCATAAGAGTATCATAGTCCGCGTAAATACGCTTGCGACGGTTAGTACGACAACTGTTGCGTCTAGTGCGCTCCACGCGCGTGGAAACCAGCCCGTGCGAGCTGTATGTAAGCCGCATATACGTCCACAGATCTTGCGCAGCTGGGTACGTACGGACAGCCGGGTAGTATCTATCCGTCACGTTCTGGTGCATAAGCCCCAAAGCCAGGGCATCCATCCGTTTCCGATCCAGTGCTCGAAGCCTCAGCGCGGCAGTGACCCGCTGCGTCTCCGTCGCTTGAGAAGAGGTCAGCATCGCGGTTATGACTGCCTTTGGTGGCAGACCGCCGGGCGTCGTCAAAGCGACCTCTACGTCGGCTGACACCTGCCGTTGCATGGCCTCCTTATACCCATTCATCCTGGCTGCATACTCAATATTGATGACCCACGCCATGTCATTCTCAATGCCCAGCTTGGGTATCGCGTACGTGTGCTCAATTGTTGATAGCAGGGCTTGTCCCCGCAGCACGTTTGCACTGCGTCCTGCCGGCGCTATTCATTCTTTCTTGCCGCCGTCTGCCACCTGCGTCTGCGATTCGTTCAGGCCCGCCGTTCTCCACCTATCTCGTCTTTCAAGTAAATGTCCTGGAGCTACCCCCCGTCGCCGAACCACGCTGTCTTCACTGCCTGGCCGGCATACGTACAGCCAGGGACGGAGAGGTTGGCCGATGTGTCGCCGCCGGCCAATCGGCCGTCAAGCGCCGGCGTTTTTGGCGGTCTTGGCGGCGCGGCTGATGCAGCCGCCACCTGTACGGCAGCTTCGGCCTAGGAAGGGGACGAACTGACCCTGCCCGTCCCCTCGGCAAAAATGTTGCGCCCATTTCGGGGCGGCCCGGCGTGTGTGGCCGATTCGGCAGCCACCCGCCCCCCCCCGTGCACGGGGACGCTTCCGGCCGCCCCGACCGCGTTGGTGGCTCCCGCCGCCTCGTGGACTGCCGACGGGCCAACAACGTCTTTATCTTTGGCGGGCCGGGGTGGCACCCCCGCCGCCACTGCCGCGGTTCCAGCGCGTGGGGGGAGTTTCCTCCCCACCGCCGCCATCGCCACCGCCATGCGGCGCTCCGGCTGCAACTCCCCGTCGACGGGGGACCCCGTGTCGGGGTTTGGCGTGCCGGCGGTGGGCGCCGCGATGGACTGCACATCCGACGCGGTGCCCGCCCCAGCCGCGACGCCGGTAACCCCTGCCGCCCGCCCCGGCGGTACGGTCCTGTCGTCGCCGCCGCACTCGTCCGCGGGGGGGGAGGGGGCGTCGACCGCCGCCACTTTCATAACCCTCTCGCGCCGCCGCCGGTCCAAGGCGGCGGCGAAGGGCCCCCGATAGGAGGCTGTCGCCGCAACGGCAGCGAAGGCGACGAACGGGGGGGGGGAGGGGGGTCTCGTCGCTGCGCTGGCGACTATAGGCGGGTCGTCGCCCACCCTTTTCAAGCCCACCACGGGCTCGGCGCTGGCTGGCGATGCGCTCGCGGACGGCACTCCTGCGCCGTCCGCTGCTGTGGCGCCGCCCACGCCGGTGATCGCATCCACTGCGTCCGCTGCGGGGGCCCCGGCGGGGCACCCCGTCGCTCGCCGTACGACCCCTCCGCCCCGTCTCCACGTCGGGGCGACCACGGGGGCGGCCAGCCCGGCGCCCGTGGTCGTAAAGGCGGCCACGGCGATGAACTGGGTGGCGGAGGAGGGGGTCGGCCACCTGTCGCCGGCCACCAAGTTTGCGCCGCGCCGCTCGCCGCCGCCGCCCGCAGCCACCGGCACGGCCTGAACCGGCTCGGTGGCGTTCACCGCCGGGCTGCCGAATCCCCAGTTGGCGTCGGGCGCTACCGCGGCGCCGACCGCGGCCGCCCAAGCTGCTGCCACCGCACCGTCGGGGGGAGCTCCCTCGCCCAAATCGCGGCCGAGGGGACCCCCTCCCGCCAACAGACGGCGCCGCACCCGGCCGCCCCGGATCCTCCCCGCCAAGCCGCCGGTCACCAAGGCCATGCCGGCGGCGGCGGCGATGGAGATCGACGAGGGGTCGGCCACCGCCGGCGCGGCTGCCCACTAGGCGCTTTCCACGCCGGGTCACTGGCCGTCCGTCACCTTGCGTGCGGCGCGGGCGGTCGCCACGACTGCCTGATCTGTGGACACGGTTGCTGGTGCGGCCTTGCCGGCGGGCTCCGGCGTGTCATCGGGTCACGCGGCCGCCGCGCCGCCGCCGCCGCCGCCGCCATCCTCCACACCGAGCTGCCCGCCTTCGGCGCGGGTGTCGGACGTTGCCACTGCACGTCGTCATGACTGAAGACGCAGGTGGTGGCGGCGGCGGCGCCGAAAACGTGTGCGGGTCCGGACCTGCCCTGTCGGATGCAGCTGTGCGCCCGCACGGAGCGGCGTCCAGCGTCGGGCGTGCGCGGGGGGGGGGGTAGAGTGGTGTGGGGAGCGAAGCGCGTACGAGCACAGCGGGGGTGGAGGGAACGAAACACGAGGCACACCCGACACCTCCGACGAGGTCCTTTCGGTGTGCCCGTGCCGCGACTGCGAGGTCGGCGTGCCGGGGGGGGTAGGTTCCAAGGCGGGCCTCACCCACCACGCCAGACACCACCTCTTGGCGGACCTGCCGGAGGCGACGGCGGCCGAGCTGGAGTTGAGAGGCTGCCGCTGGTGCCACCGACTCTTTAGGTCGGTGCGGGGGTGGGCACGGCGATCCTCCCTCGCCGCGTACGAGCTGGTGTGCGCGGGCAACCTTCGGAGGCGGTTGGCTCGCAGCGCGGCGGCGGCGGCTGCGGCGGTAGCGGCGAGAGGCGGGCCGACGGCGACGGCGCGTGGGGAGCGGGAAGCAGGTGCTACGTGCGGGCGGCAGGTGGGGCTCGCGTCGGCGGCGGATGGGCGGGATGTTGCGGCGGAACAGAAAACCGCCCGTCTGTTCGACGCCAGCCTCTGGAGTGGATGCGGCGGCGTGAAGCCTTCCTCCGCCGCGTCGTGCCCACGGAAGCCAGCTGGCGGCTGCTGGTGGCGTCGGGGGCGCGAACGGCGGCGCACGTCGTGGCGCCGCTGGAGGGCGCCTGGTTGGCGCTGATGCAGGACGCCCTTCGGTGGGTCGGGCGCGAGCCTGGGCAGCAACTTGCCACTTTGTGGCAGTTGCTATTAACCTCCCTCGTTCTGCACGCTCCGTCGCGGCCGGCCTCGGATGAGGCGCCCAACCCGTTCACTCTCGCTGCGCGGGAGGAGGCGCTGACGGATGGGGACTTCTTCAAGGCAAAAGGGGACCGGGGCGCCGGTATCTGGCGACCCGGAGCCTTCCCTACGTGGAGCGTTTCGGTTCGGCGCGTCCCGGACGTTCGTACGTCGCAGCGGCGGGCGGCGACGGCGCGGCTGACGGCAGCGTAGCGGCGGGCGTTGCGGCAAGCGGCGGCCGGGCGACTAATCGCCGCCGTCCGCTCTCTGCTCTCCCAATTCCTCGCCCCGCAGACGTGGGAGGTGTGGCTGAAGGCCCTCGCCTTGTTCCCTGCCGCGTCGCCTGACCTCGCGACCCCCAACGCGGTCGCCGCGGCGTTTGCCGCGGAGATGAGGGAGGCGGCGGCGCCCGGTACCAAGGCATCCACGCCCAAGAGCGTGACGCGAAAGGGCATCACCGCCGCCATCGGGTCGGCCCCGCGCGCGAAGGCGGCCAAGGTCGTCGGGTCTCCATGTCCAACACCTTTGGGCCCTCGACGCGGGGGGGCGCGACGAGCTCGTGGGGGTGGTTATGTTGTGGTCGGGGAGAGGGTCCTAGCGCTTCCCCGCATGAGCGGCGGCTGCGTACGCGGGGACGGACCTTATGCTTATGCGGAAGCCGGGGAGGTCAAAGCGGACAAGCTGCCGGGTCTGCGGCCCATCGGTTTACCCGAGACCCTCCGCAAGCTGGCGGCGTCGGCGCTGGCGAAGCTGGTGCGGGCTGCGGCCGCGAAGTTTCTCGCGCCGCTTCAGCTGTGGGTGGAGGTGTCAAACCCATGGGAGCGCCTTCTCAAGGAGGTGAGCACACGTATGGCCGCCCACCCCGACCACGCTGTGGGCTAGCGGGACTGTCGAACCACCTTCAACCTAGTGTCTTGTCCGGCCACGGTCGCAGTGCTCGGCGCCGCCTTCCCTGTCACCTCCCAATACATGAAGTCCGTGTATGGTGGGGTGTCGGGGCGCGCGGCGTACAGCGTCTACGGCTGGGCGACCGACCGAGCCGGCGGGCAGGCGGCGGGAAATGACGACACGGCGGCGACGATGACGGGGAACCGGTCAAGCGGTGCCGGCGGCGGCGGATCGGCAGAAGCCGCGGCGGCGGGGGGTCTGACAGCCGGGGGAGGGCGGCGTCTTGGGGCAGCGTGCGGGGCCGCTGGTCGCGCTGGGGGGGGGGCGGGCAGCGGGCGGTGAAGAAGGGCTCCTAGAGCCACCATCGCGCTGCCTGCTCCTCCTTTACGCGCGGAGGTGCCACCAAGGTGGCCCGCTTGGCTCCCTTCTTCACTCTGCCAAAATGAGGCTCGTGCTCCTCTGCCTCACGAAGGAGAGCACTAAGCTCTTGATGGTGGCCTTATTCGACAACTTTGTTGTCGTCGGAGCCCCCGAAGACATGCGCACGCTCCTGTCGGACGCGGCGCGGCTCAGGCAGGAATTGGACGCGGAGCTGGCGCCCGCCAAGTGCGTGGGCTGGTGCCGGTCGGGGGCGCGGCCGCCGCCTTGGTGGAAGGCAGCGTGGGTGACAGAGGGAGTCACGCAGTATAGCGTCCCCCCCGGCTGCCACGCGTTTGTCCGCGCCGGGGTGGAGGAGCCGGTGGTCGAGCAGCGTCGGCTTATCGACGCCAGCGCCGCCCTCCCTTCCTCCGCCCCCCAAACGCAGCTTCTGCTGCTGCGTCTTTGCGCTGGGCTGCGTGTCCATCACTGTCTGCTCGCGCAGCCGCTGGACGAGGGGGCTCAGCGCTCTGCGGCAGTGGATAAAGACGCGTGGGCGGTCCTCAAGGGCCTGCTGACTGACGCGTTGGACGACCCCGACGTCGTTGCCGCGCTCCTGGAGCGGGAGGCTTTGAACCTCGCTATGGTGGGGATGGGGATTGGGGGGCACGCGCGGGTTGTGTCGGCCGCCGTGCTGGCGCCGTGGACCGACGCGTTGCGCGCAGGGTCGAAGCACTGCCCTGCCTTGCGCGCGCTCGGTCGCTGGCTGCGCACGCGCAAAGACGGGGCCGACGGCGAGGCGGAGGAGGGGGCCGGTGGCGACGGGGCGGGGGCCCCACCCCCGTCGGAGAAAGCACTTGCCGCGCCGGCCGCTGAGGGTAGGGTGGGGTCTGCCTCCCCCCGCGCCGGCGAGTCCCCGCCGCTGATGGCGGCCGCGGGGGCGGCGCTCGCCGCTCGGCGAGGGATGAGTGGGGTGGGGTCGCGCACCGCACGGCCGACGTTGGGGTTGTCGCCCAACCCCCGCGGACGCTGCCGGCCGCGTCTCAGCTCACTCAGCCCCGCGACTTGGTGTGCCGGGCTGGCAGCTGCCGGCTTCTCTTTCGCGGCGGCTCGCCATATCCTTGACGCTCCTCGCCCCATCCCGGGTGACACCACCCCCCCCGCCCATGTGCTGCTCCCTCAAGCGAGCATGGCGGCGGGGTCGAGCGGATCGCCACACGGGTCGCGGTACGGCCCAGGCGGCGTACCTTTTGTCCTTCTCCGGTCCTCCCCGGAGCTTCCCCAGCCAGCGCATCTACCGCCTCCCCCCCCCCCCCCCCCCCCCCCCCCGCCGTTATCGCGTTGGTGGTTTGCAACGCCACACGTCGTGATGGGGGTACTCCGTTGCCGATTCCCCTCCAGTCATCCGGCCGATTCCACTCCACAATAGGCGTTGACAAGCCAAGTGACCGAGACCGTTGCGGGGTGCTCGTCTTCTACCCACTGCTCCCAGTCCTGCGCGACTCTTCTCTCCCGGAGCATACCGCCACTCCATGCGTACTTTTCCCCACCTCCCCTCACTCACCGCACCCCGGCATGCATTCACCCGGCGTCCTTTGCGTGACGCCCCTTCCTCCGTCCGCCTGCCACGCCGCTCCCCCGCCGGCTGCTCCCCGTCGCCGCCACGGTGTCGGCTCCCCGTGGGCCGCCACGTCGTCAGCTCTGCTGCTCATCCAGCGCCATCCTCGTCAGGGCGCCGCAGTCGCCACGCGACATGCAACCCTCTTCCTTCCGTTGCCCGAGCGTTCATCCGGGTTCCCGACTCTTGGGATAGCCAGAATATCAGGTGTCCCTGATTCAACACTCCCCGCCGGAGAAGCGCTCGGCGCCGTTCGTTGGACCATGCCCATTGCCGCGCGAAACGCGCGCAGTGCGGCAGAGGGCAGCGCCTTCGTCAGGATGTCGGCCACAATCTCCGCCGACGGCATGCAAGAGAGTAGTAAGTCCCTGCTTTTGACCCGCTCCCGCACGAAGTGGTGGGTCATGTAAATGTACTTGCTGCGCGCGGTGCCGCTGTGGTTCTCGATTAGCTTTAACGCGCTCTGATTGTCGCAATGCAGGAGCACAGGCATAGTCGGCGCCCGCAGCGCCCCCATCAGCCGCCGCAGCCACACTGCCTCCTTGGTCGTCACCTCGGCTACCACATATTCCGCCTCCATTGTCGAGGCGGGCACTGTAAGTTGCACCTTCCTGCCTCATGATGCTACCCCGCCATGCTGGGTGAATGCAAAACTTGACGTTGAGCGGCGGGTGTCCACGTCCCCGAGCCGTGCCACTGTACCCCACTAGTGGCGCCGCCACCCTGTACTTTGGCCCCCAATCGGCCGTCCCACGTGGATATCGCATGACCTCTTTCGTTAGGTTGGCGTGCCACAAGCGTGGGAGCGTCGTCGTGCAACTGAATATCTTTGCTTCCCCGGCAATCCTCCTCGCCTAGGGGCGCCTGGCAGAAGAGGTCCCCTGCGAGTCGTCGCACCTGCCGTTTAGGCGTGTTGACCTGTCAGAGCGCAGAGGAGCATTCCCTACGTTCCGTGGCCTCAAAAGATGCATTCTTGGTCTGGTGGTGCCCTTTCGAAGAAAATTCCTCCCAGGATCCCGAAAACACCTTGTCTAGCGCCTCGCCCTACTTCATCTCTTAAGCGCTCCTGGCAAGCCCCGCCCCTCGGCGGAGGCAAGGCTTTTCACAGAAAAAGGCGAGGTCTGTCGAAGACAGCACAGCTTTCTTCAGTCGACAAGTATACTGGGTGGTGTTCTCTGCCTGGCGCTGCCTTCGGCTTGACTTACCTCCCTTCTTGGAGTCTGGTTGGTAGCGTGAGCTAAGGCGGTCTTGTCCGTGTCACCGATAAGTCAGAATGTCCGGACACCTCAAAGATTCTTCGATACTTCTGTCAAGTGCTTGCGACAAGTGGATATTACGCAATATGCAACTCCTCAGTGAAGATGCCAGCAGGGGCAATTCTTCGGGTAATCGAAAGTCACTTACGGACTCAAGTGGCCCCCGTGTGATTACTTTTGAGTAGCTTAAATTTCTCGTAAGTGGTAGCTGAGCTAAACTAATGGGTTCCCTGTTTGTCACAAACGCCCAGGTCGAGGGCCATTCGCGACGAAGTCGATGCAGCACGGGTTGAAAACGAAGTCAGCGACGTGACCATTTTCCCGTGCCGGCCTGGCTGATGAAGCGCGTATGGAAAGAGACAAGGTTGTATTTTATTGCATAAGCGACAAAGTGACAAGTATCGAGTGTACAACTCGGTAGCAAAAAGCAGGAACAGAAAGAGCGGATGGTCACCTTCACTTTTCTGACATTGGTTGAACGCCGGATTTCTTGGCTCCTGTGCATCATGCAAGCAGTCAGACCGTTTACGAGAACAGCACGAAAGACAGCATTATCAAAAGGCACTGGACACTGCCAACGTATTCCAATCTTGGTATGACAGAGCTCAGAAAACACGTCGGAACGGTGCGGTTGTACGCCGAAAATTCTTGGCTCCCGTGCATCATGTAGGCAGTCAAACAGTTTACCAGATCAACGGCAGAACCACAAGTCACTATAAACGTATTCGAAAACCGGTAAGAAAGAGCTCACAAGCCACTTCGGTTCGTTGTGCGGGCAGAGAGCGAGAATGCCTTGTGTTCTGCACACTAGTCAACACCGGGAATACATACACATATGATCCCACTTGAAATCAGCTGTGACATACCTCATAACCCAATGTTCGCGGAGTAGTGCCCGCGATGCGTAACACAACCGGAAATCAAGCAGGTAAAGTAAATAGAAAGACGATGTCGACGAAGACATACGTAACAGTAATCTCAGAAAACGAAACTACCTAGAATGACAGCGACATCATCGCAAAACATGAGTATCGTCAGTATTATACCACGAGGACTCAACAAAACGCTGCTAGAATCAAAACCCGTCGCATCAACACAGGTATTAAGAAGGCCAGCACTCACCCGAAAGCATCGTACAATGATGAATCTAAGCAGTGTCGCCGTTAAGCAAACGCGTACCACAAACCATAAGTGAACCGCCGCGATGTGTCGGCAAACCGGGTGGCAGGGGAGGAAGGGGGAGCTAAAAGCGAGGACAAAGGTGCGCTGGGGAAAGAAAATAAAGAAAAGGAGAGACGGTGGGCGACGGCGATGCCATGCGCGGTTGTGACAGGGGACGGGGACGGTCGGGTCGACGACGACGAGCTGTCGATCGCGGTGCGTCGCCTGGGTGGAGCCCGGCGTGGAAGTGCGACCCTCCAGCTGAGGCGCTGGCTGGCCGCGGTCCCCCATCGAGATAGGCCCCTCGCCACGCACGTGTGGCTGGCCGCCCTCGGCACCCAGATCTCGTCCGGGTCACCAGCTTTTCCACCGTTCGTAAAATCTGTCACATTTTTATGAGATGCTGACTGGACATCTTTTATAATCGATTTTCAGTTCGGTACGGTGGTTAGAGCACTGTACATTAGTGGGATTTGTTTTGACTTCATTCAATAGCATGAGGCCTCTACGATGATCGCGTTGACTTAAGCAGTCTCTAATTAGACGATGGTCGTGAGAGAACACGTTTTCCCATGAAAATCTTTCATCATATCAGATGAGGCAGCGGTCCAATCCTGAGAAGTCGCGAGATGTGGTACAGGGGCTCAGCGGTGACCACCACTGGAGAGGTCCGCCAACACGCCACAACAGGCGACTGCGATCTAACGGGACGACGGATCTCAGGACGTCTTTGAAACAGGAGGCCTTGTCCATGAAAATGAGAGGGGGGGGGACGGAGTGGAGCGTCCATCGTGAATGTGTTCCAGAGGAGCAGTCTGAAGGCGCCCGGAGGGCCCCAGACAGCGGTAACATGTGCGCAACTGTTGAACGCTCCTTTCTCATCTTTCCAGATATCATGCATGCTCATTGGCTGACGGAACATGTGGGAGAGGTGGGTGTGTAGGGCCCAATCGCATGCCAGCTGGATCGGCACATGTCGGGAAGACTGCGAGATCCATGTGGACAGTTCCTTCATAGGACTGATCACATCTTCAACGAGGGATCCCAAGGGCGAACCTACGTGCCACGTACGACATCTTCCCCCTTAAACAGGTCTCAAAGCCTCCACTTGTACTTCATTCATGAATTCAGTCTCGTGAGAGACTCCTGAGAGCCCTGGAATATACCTCTGGAGCACCGGTCCACTCGAGCTCGACCGTGATTTTGTAAAACTATGCACCACATGTTGTGTATTGGGTCAAAGAATTTTCAAAATCGATGATGTTGACATGTTGTAAAGATCATGTAGAAAAGAGGAGTGCGTGGTTTTTGAGAGATCGACTGCAAATAGTAGCGGCCAATCTTGCCAAACTGCACCCCGTCCCGCATTGGCGGCACGAGTGAGCGCGCCGAGAGCACCCCAAGGAGCCCGTCCATGACCCCAACCGGCACGCGCGTACTCGGGCCTCCACGCCCATGATCTTGAAGAGCCTCGGTCAGTCGGCTCTCCGGGCGTCACGGGCACCCCGAGGCTGCCGACCGGGGACGCGTCCCGTTGCGCTGGGCCGCAGCGTCCGCCGCCGCGTCTGCCGGTGCTGACCGCGTCGGCGGCCACCACCGCCGCGGGGCCACCGTCGTGGGAAAGAAAACGTTAAGTTGTTTTTCTCGGGAAAGCGAGGTTAGTCTACCCCCCTCTCGTCACGATATTATCTCTGCGACCACTGCCTTCTCAGCGTCCCAACCCAGACGCCGCACGCGTGTGCCTCCCATCCACCGTCAACTCGCCCGCAACACCCATGCCGTCCTCCGCCCTCTTTCAGGTGCCGCTCGCGTGCGTCGCCATTCATCCGGCTCGGCTCGTCCCGACCCGCTCGTTCCGCGCCGCCCGTCCCGCTCTGATCGTCGTGCGTCGATCCGTAACTGCCACATTGGGTCACTGTCCCGTTGCCGCCGTGCTGCCGCCGTGGAAATCCGGTGCCGCCCGCTCGCCAATTCACAACCCTTTGGTCGCTGGAGGGGCTCCCGCAGGGCGTGCTGGCGTCGTGTGCTTTGCTAGTGACGGCGGCGGCAATGGTGGCGACGGTGGGGCAGACGGCAGAAACATGCCAGTCGGGGACAGGGAGGCCACCGCCACCGGGTCTGGGGGGCGGGGTGGCCAAGCCAGTTGGGGAGGGGGAGGACTTTTTTTTTTTTGGTCGTGCCCCCCTCACTGGCACCGCGCCGCAGCGCGCTGGCCGCGACGCTGGATGACACCTTTCGATTTGCGTAGCGGGTGTCCGACGCAGTTAGCCGCGCGTCGTCTGAGGTCAACACGCTGGCGGTGGTGTTGGCCACCGCGACCATTGGCCTTCCCACCAAAAAAATGGGCGGGGATCCACCGCACTCTCCGCTCCGGCCGCGTGCTGTTGGTCGTGAGTGTTGACCACATCAAGTCCGAGACAGACAGTGCGCTCGCACTGGCAGCGACGTGGCCGTCGGCAGCACTGGAAGAGGAGCAGAATCTGGCGGCGGCACGACAGATCGATCAGGTCCTCAGCCTCCGTGTGCCAGGTTGTCAGCGGCACGCCTGATGAGGAGGGCGCCCGTGGTGGGCGGGGAGTGCGACGACCGCCAAAACGACGCCGACCGCGCCGGCCGCCGTAAAAGCCGCGGCCGCCACGGCGCTTCTCGACACGTCACCGTCGCCACCGGATCTGCCGCAGGCCGCGACCGCCAGCGTAGTGCCGCTGGGAAGAGAGAAAAGTGTCGACACGCCCGGCACGGCGAGCTGGGCGAGGAAGGGCGGGAGGACGGGGTACAGCCCGCGGCGGCCGCCGCAGGACACCACACGTGGGAAGTGGCGCTGGCTCGCACGCCACCACCACCGCCGCCGCCGCCGTCGCCAAAAGGCCGACCCTCGTTGCCTGTGAGGTGGCGGGGCACCATCGCCGCCACCACCACGAGTCACGGCCATCCCGACCTCGGGAGCACGAGCGCACACCCTCCGCCACCAACTCCCCTCTGTCCACCATCATCGCACCGCCCACCGCGTCGCCCGTGCCAGCCGCCGCGCGCGCACCCGCACCGCCGTCCGCCCCTGCTGCGGTCAAGACAGAGAGCAAGACAGAGACGCACAAGTGTGCGGAGGGACACACATGTGTGGCGGGGCACAAGAGGGTGGAGGGGCGCAAGAAGAGGACGGGGCTCAAGGCCTTGAGGAGGCCGACGACGCGGCGCAGGGCCCTGCGCCGCCTCCCCGAAGGGGGAGGCGCCATGCAGAGACTTGGCCTGAGCGCAGCGCAGTGGTGCTTATCAAAACGATGGGGTGGTGCCCCCCATCGTTTTGATCAGCTGGCGTATAATCACGTGATGCAGACGCAGCGACGAATATACACCTGGAACGACAACCCCGTCACGCCCTTCTCACAGAAGAAGCTCATGGGTGCGCATGCACGTGAGAAAAAGAAGGGACATCGTCTTGGTCGTCGGTCGCGACCTGTAACACAAAAAAAACTGATCGGCAGACCGGCGCCTTGCTGCCGACGCCGAGCACGCCCAGTTAAGGCCCAGTGTATGGGCTCCTACGTGTCGGAAGATCAATTTCAGAGTCCCATTGGTCTCTCAGACCAATATGTGAGATCTATCGGTGCATACCAGTCTGTCTTACTCATTCGAGAGCTTTCATATGAAAAGAAACGTGTCCGAGAGAGTGATCCCATTGCCCAGCCCGCGCAGTGTGGAGTGCCACGAAATCTCAATCACACGCCAGTGGAGACCCGCGTTCCTCACCTTTCCAATATAATTCCCCCCCCCTGGATGGACGTCGAGGCCAAAATCCGCCACCGACCTGCAGGCACACACACTTTTCTTCCGCCACCACAACCGCCGTGTATCCCTTCCGTTTGCCCGCCGCGCCCCGTGCGCCCGGCGTGCCTTCTTGCAATCGGTCCCCTTCCATCGCCTCCCTTGGCGTCTGAATGGCGGAGAAGAGATGATGTCATGGGCCGGCGTTACTCGGCGTGGGATGATAGCACACCCACGGTGGCGAGCACGGCGCGCTCGTATGATCAGATGAGCGCACCGTACTCGCCAGCGAGGGTGTGTTACTGGAACAAGCGAGCATCATCGCCTGATCCAGTCAATCAGTCGGCGCTTCGAAACCGATTCGCACGACGAAAAAGCTGTCGAAACCGATTTGGACGACAAAAAGGCTGCCATGTGGGCCGACCAAGTCGGCAACAGCTTCGGCGTCCCTACGCCTCAGACGCTCTCAGACCAGGGATGAGACCCTATAATTATCGATGGAGTATTATCGTTTAAATTATACGTTATTTATCAAAACCATCAGGAGGTCGATGATAATTATTGACACGTGTTCGGTCTTATATGGCAACGTGGCACTATGATCCATCTGTTGAATTCTCCATCCCACCCATGTAAGTCGTATCCTGCACGCACCCGCCTCTGCCTGCGGCGGGGTTGCAGCTCCTCCCTCGCTGGTTACATCCCCAACTACATCGTAGGCTATGGCAGGGGCGATACAATGGGAAAGGTGAGCGAAATATCAGGTAGAGTCTTGGACCAGTGACTTTTCTCAGGTGCACGAAGTGGTTCACGGCAGCACGTGACAGATCGTTAGCTGGCATTCAAGCTCAAGGGACATCAGCGTGTCCGGCCAGCGTCAGAGCCACGCAAACACTGATGGAATGGACCCCGCCGTGTCAGCAAGGCCAAAAGTACGCACCAGATTTGGGTGCAACCTTGAATAAAAGCGACGACGCCAAAGTGACTGTAAGAGATCTACCGACGAATGAGGCATCAAAACTGTAAGCTATTCTGCCATAATTATTGCGATAATAAAACAATAAATATCGCATAATTTACTAACCATCGATGGTTTTGGCCAAAATGCTCATCCCTGTCTCAGACAGGTTTTACTTGGGACGCGTCCCAAAAAACAAGGGGCCAGTCAAAAAGCCGCACGTGGCTTCAGGATTTTCGAGGGTGTCATGCACGGACCCGTAAGAGCCACCTTAACCGGGCGTGCGGGAAGTCGGACTGAGGGCGTCGAGTGTCACAAGTTGTAAGGCTACGAAGCGACTGTATTCCTTCAGACTTGACGACTTCAACTTCAAAAGCAGACACGAAAGGTCGCAGCAACCATCGTCCCGCCCTATTTCATTGGCGCAATCCATACATCAGGCATTGTGTTGATTGGCCTTCACTCGCTGTCAATTCTTTAGGCGGCGGGAGATATTCATTGCTGACATCTTGTCAGGGTTGGCACCGGGTTGGTTTGGTTCACAAAACATTTAACTGTAATATGGTTTAATAGTTGAACCATGGGCACGTCAAGGTTTAACGTCCCATGACGGATGAACACGTGTACTGTACTTTGCCACATGAGGAGACTTATAACGTGTGATCGCCATTTATGGAATGAAGTAGCCATTGCAATTGAACGGACCTGGTCAGCATCACTTGCGGGAGCTGACGCTTGTTCAAGAGCTGAGCCCCGCCCGCCACTGTCGGACGTGGTGCGGGCGGAGAGGTGGAGGCGGTGAGGTGGCATGCGGGCTCCAGAGAATCCACTGAGTCCTTCTACGTGACGCGTTTCTCGTGCTACCTCTTGCTGCATCAAGTTGTCGCCTTCAGCATGGCACGCTACGTGACTGCGTCAGCAGAGCTGCCTGACCGGACACGTCGCAGACAAAGGACCAGTAAATCTTTCGACGACACTGTAATGACTCCAATATATAGTTCCAATGGAAGTATACATTATCAAAGGTGTAACAGAAAGCCTTTAATTAAACCTCAATACTTTAACCATGGAAATGGTTAAGGTTTAAGCCCCAACCGTGCATTTTGTGGCACGACCCAGCATTAGAGGGTCTCCGTCGATCCTTTTGGTGGATAAGTTGTAGATATCTCGTGGATATTTCGCTTGATCGGACTTGGGCTGCCGATCGGAAAAGACTGATCCATATGAGAGGTGTGATTATAATCATATCTCGGCTGGCGTAAAATAATTATAATCAGACCCCTTGATTTTAAATCGTATGGTGTGATTCTTATTGATTACAGTGTGTTCTCGTTGTAAGAGACAGCTGATTCACCTCAATATTAAAAAAAAGCGGCCTTCGCTGCTCAGATCCGGCGATGGACCAATGGTATTCTCTTGTAACCGAGTCTCTTATAACGAGAACACACGGTATAATCATTCGCCATGATTTTAATCATTCTACATCTTTCAATTTCATTCGAAGTACGATAGACGCACAGATTAATTCTTTCAGGCCTGTCTCAGTCTTTGTGTTGCTGATACGTAGCGTCATTCAAGGACTTCCTTACGCACAGAAGGAAATGGGGGGGGTTTTGTCGCCCACCGACCATCTTCACCGGTCAATGCGACCCTTCTGACTCATTGTAGCGCACACTTCGTCGGTGGCGTCCTTCCCGCTCCAGAAGCTGATTCTTGTCCGACCGCAATCTTCCTTTTCCGCCGCGCAATTTCGTCTCTCCACACATCCTCCAATTGCTGGAGTGCCCCTCCGTCGAAATCCGTGGTGGACCTCTCTTACAGTAGCTACCTCCCCCCCAGCAACCACCGCGTCTCACTGCGGCCGCTTGGCCATCAGGGGTCGATGTACGACAGGTAGCAAGATGCCGAACCTGACCATCCATACATTCACCGCGCCACACAGCCAGAGGACAACCCAAAGGCTCCTAGCTGCGTGACGCTATTGCTATTGACGCTTGACGCCAAAGGCGTGAGCGGAGGCTGACGTGAGCTCCAAGCTTTATCGACTGCGGCTTCACCCACAGCCGCTGCGAGACTATTTTAGCGGGATCAAAGCACCGGTATGCGCCAATGACGTCTTCGCGGCACGCGGTTCTCCCATTTGGTGACCCCACTCTACCTTGGTGCCCCCCCTCATTGACAGAGCCTCACGCTCTGTCGAAACGGTCGTGTCTTAGCCTGTCTAAACGCAAACACACGTCTCTCAATGATATGTGTTTACGGCTCTACCATTCGGACACGGCCTTCGTTCCTTGCTCAAATCCTTGGCTCCAAACGTAATTTTCTTACAGTCAAGGCTGACAGTGGCATTGGCCATGTGATTATAATCATCTACTCGAGATGTGAAATTATTATAATCATGATTATAATCATGATTATAAGCAAATAAAAATCACCACCATCTCTGATCCATATGGATCGGCAGGGCGTTTTTGTCGATCCGCGGTGTGGAAAAGTTTTCCGATCCGCACCCTGCTCATCTCCTCGCATTTGTGGGCTTGTAGCCGCTCACGCCATGGGACGAACACTCGCTGTCATTGCCCCGCGCTTATACACGTGTACTGGCGATCGCAGCCAGAAGTGTTCCGGCACACTTCCCGACCCTTGCATGGGCAAGGGTTTTATTTTCACCTGACCGCTTTGTCCTCCGGAAAACGTCTGTATGCGTTTCCTCTTGCCTTTCCCCATGCGCACACACACCCTCAGAGCTCCCTGCACTCTTTTGCATGACTGTTTCAGAGTGCTCTGAGCGCGACGGGACGCTCCCGCCAGAAGGACTCCGCCCAGAAGTGAAGAAGGACAGCCGGAGTTGACCCCAGGCCAGGAGGCCATTTCACGGACCGTGGATGGAGCTTAAGCGCTTGTAACTGGCTTGGTGCATGAGAAATCTTTCAATTATCTGGGCTGCGCGCCTCGGGAGGCCGCTCTGGCCCCTCCAGGAGGGGTACCCGATATATCCACGGGAGATGGATCCGACCCCCCTTACAGTCACTTGTGAAAAGAGGTTTTCCGATCCGATCAGGCTGGACAATATGGGTGGAAGCATTCGGCAGCGGGATATTCACGAGATATCCACGAGATATCCACAACTTATCGACAAAAACCCTCTATTGGTTGAAAAGTAAGAACAAGCTTGCAAAACAAGGTTGTTGAAACTGTTGTGTGCTCTCACAAGAAAATCCGGCAAAAAACGGGTTGTGTGCGTCCACGCTTTATGTACCACTGCGCAGGTCCTTGCGCCGTGAGATCTGTGTCTAGTTTGTTCGTAGGGGTCCGACGTGTGTGTGTACGAGATTTGTTACTTAGGCGAATTCGAGTGGGCGAGGGGAAACGCGTTTCTCGGCTGGTCAATTGCCGGCCGACGGCGGGCGGTTATCTCCCGCCGGCATGAGCGAGGGCGTGGGACGGCGAAAGCCGGGCACATTTCTTCACCCTCGCGGTTTTGTGGCTCCCGCTGCACCGGACAGCGCGACTCAGTCGGCTTGTCCGCGGGCGCCTCTTCCGCTCGGGGGTCGGGACCCGTCGCTCGCGACGTGACTGCTTTCGTAATACGACACCTGACCGTCGCTGACGGGTCGGGGTAAGGGCGCTTGGCCCTTTCAGGGTCACTGTGCATAGGATCCCTGGGATGACTCCTCTTCCCCCTGGTGACGACCCCCACTCCAGCGGCCCGCCGGCCCATGCGGTGCGTGTTGCAGCTGAGGGTTTGTCACGGCAGGTAGTGGACCATCTAGCCTCTCGGGTGCAGGCCCGCACGGCCCGGCAAGATCTTCGGCGTGCCCGCCGACATCTACTTCAGGCGGGCGCGGCTGCGCTTGCCCGACGAGAGGAACGTCGCGCCGAGGCGACGGCGCGGCGGGAGAGCGGCGACGCCAACAACGCTTCTGGCACGCCCTCCCTTCCCACCCCACCAATCGCAATTGATCCTTCGACTCCCCCCCCTGTCCTTGAACCTCCGCCTGGGTCGTCCACTTCTCCTCGCACCGCCGCAGGTGGTTGGAGGCAGGACGGGCTGCTGGAACAAGGCCATGCCGCGTACTCGCAGCCGGGCCCGGCGGCGGGGGGAGCAGGACGCTTAAATGGCGGCGTTCGCGGAGTTGGACATGGCGTCCGCGGAGCATTTGGCGGCGGCGCTACCGGCGGCCCCAACTTTAGGCCTGCCGGCGCCAATTTCGTCGGCAGCCCCGGGATTGGACAGCCCGGCGGTGGCTTCCCTCGGCCGCCCAACGTCGATGAGTGGGACAACACCCACCGTGGAGCAGCGCGCGTCGCCAGCGCCTTCGATGGGGCCGCGGTTGACTATATCTACCACAGCGTTCCCGGCATCCAGGGCTGGGAACCACCCGCGCACGTCGGCCAAGGGACGATCCCCATCCCCTTCCGCCCAAGCCGGGACACATAATTCTCCACGGAGTTCAGCAATGGTTCGCGCCATGAAATTGAAGCCGAGCTCCTCTGCATGGCCTGCACGTCGCTACAGCAACTCAATAACTCCATCCGTTGTGGGAGGGGCGCGGGCAGTCCCGGCCACCCACCCTCGCTGAGTATTCCGATGTCCACGCACTCACGCGGACGCACGTCTTCCAGATCTACACAATCCTCACCTCCCGCTACAAGGTACGCCTCACATGGCGGCAAGGCCCCGCCTGGGCGGCGGCTCTCCATGACGCCATCCTCGGCCATACCGAGGCCCACTTCACAAATGTTACCAGCAGAGACTTCTATAGAGTTACCGCTCGCGACCGGGCTTCGCACGTCGCACGCAACCACGGGCAGGCGCTTGCCCGCGGACGGGGGGCTGGACCTTCCTCTGGACAAGCGCCGCCGCGTGGCGGAGCTGCCGGCGGCTTCGGAGGATCCAGTACCCGTGGCGGTCGCGGAAAATTTGGGGGCACCGGCCAGGGAGGCGGCGCTGCGAACCGGGCAGGCTGCGGACCGGGTGGCCCGGGCCGTAGTGGCGCCGGCGCCGCCCGCGGTGGTCGCAGAGATGGAAAAAGTGGTTGGGGTTTCGGTGTCGGGGCCGGACCGGGCCCCGGTGCCGACACCAAAGCACCTGCATAATCCCCTTCGAAACTTTAAGCGGGGGCGGCCTATCGGGCCCCTTGCAATCGGGCTCATCGCCGGTAGGCGTGGACGACCGCTTCGGCCGGAGCGCCTCCACGAGCATGCTGTTTCTGCCCCTTCCCGCACCGTCTCTGCCTCTTTCCCATTTTCTTCCCGCCCCCTACGGCCAAAGCCTGGCGCCTTCTCCTCCCCGGGCTCTGGCCTTCATCTCCCCGCCCCTCGTGACCGCTCGCGCAGCGCTGTAGGCCTGGATGGCCATCGGTGAATCACGCTTCTTGGCTGTCGGAGCCCCCCCGGTGGCGGCCGGCCCCGTTTCTGCTCGTCCCAGCCACCTGCATGTGGGCTGCAGCCCAGATCTCCACATGTTTCTCCCGAGGCTTTTCGCGACGAGCGACTGCGTCGGACATTCGCCGGTCGCGCTGGGTATCCAATACGTTTGTGGCGGACGCCCACTGCAAACCACAGCTAGTTGTGGACCTGAAACACCAGAACTACTTCATGGAGGACCGCCCGTTTCGGTACGAGACGATGGCGGATTTCATTATGAATTTGTCGCTCGTTTCAAGTGGTCGGGGTCATTTATTTCCGGCTGAGCATGCCTCTAGGTCTGAAACGCGCACCTTGGGTTTGGACCAAGCTCAGGCGGCCGGTCGTTGCGTACCTTCGTGGCAGGGGGTTCAAAGCATTGCCCTAAATGGACGAATTTGGGTGCTTGAGCCGGCGCCCGGCCGGGGTCGGCCCAGTGTCGTGGGAACCAGATGGCTTAATCTCCTCGAATTTACCATCGATATCTGCCGGGAGTTGCTGCTGGTGCCTCAGGCGCGATTGCTTAGCGTCGTCGGGGCGGCCATACCGGTTTATCGGCACGCATCGACTCACGCTCGTTGGGTGTCCCTTCGCGCGCTCTAACGATTTTGTGGTACGGCGGTGGCGACCTTCCCAGCCGTGCGCTACGCGCGACTTCACCTGCAAACACTCTACGATTGTCTCACGCCACCCCGCTGCACGACGCCCCCCCGCCTGACGTCACGCGCGATGCACGACTTGATCGGGTGGATGTCGCTCGCCACAAGCCCAGGAGTTTGTCGTGCACTGTGGCAACTCCCGGTCCTGGGGGAGCTGACGACCGACGCCTGCGGCCACGGTTGGGACGGCCTCTTGAATCGGCTTGTGCCCGCGCGGAGCTTCTTTTCCCTGTCGCTCCAAGCCGACCACATAAATGTTAAGGAGCTGAGCGCCATTCTGTTCACCCTCCGGTCGCTCCCGGCGTTGCCGGGCCCCGGTGTTTTCCGGTTCCGCTCCGACTCGTTGGTAAACGTCCACGAGCTGAAATCCATGCGCTCTCGCTCCCCGGCGCTGATAAGCATCGTCCGGGAGCTCCACAGGGAGCTGCACAGTTGCGACCTGCGGGCGGAGGCGTATTCGCTGTCCTCAATCGCAAACGCCCATGCAGACAAGCTCTCACGTGACCTCGAATCGACGGACCGGCGCCTTCGCTGGTTGGTTTTCTTGGTCCTCCACGCGCGTTGGAGACCACTCACAATCGACCGGTCTGCAACAGACGTCAACACGAACCTGCCGCGGCTCACTGCCCGCGTGGTGTGCCCCAACTCGGAAGCTGTGGAAGACTGGCGGCAGCACCGGACAGGAGAGGCCAAATACATCAACCCCCTGGTATCGCAAGCGGCGCTTGCGATCGCCAAAATCGCGAGCGAGGGTTGCCACGCCTTGCTCACTCTCCCAATTTGAACCGCTCAGCCGTGATGGGACCGGTTAATGGCGCTGGCAGACGGCTCCGTCTTACTCCCGAGAGCCCCGCCCCTGTACACCCACACACGGACCGTACTCCAGGACCGCGTGTATGCCTCACTGGAAAAAAGGCGCGTTTTGTGACGCATCACTGACGACGCGCCGTTCGGGCAACTGTGGCGAGCGGACGCCGACGTGGGAGTGCTGGCCTCCGTCGGCTCCTCGAGCGCTGGCGCCGCGGTGGCTCGCATAGTGCCTTCCTCAGATATCTCAGCTGGCACGGCGCATGCTTGCGGCCGCCGCTGGGGTGCATTTACCATGTTTTGTTTCGACATCGGCTGGCCTTCGCTTTCCACGATCGTCTCGGCTATTGCGTGCTTCCTTCGGCAATTCACGGCTGTTTTACCCCAATTCATAACGGACATGCCGTCGCTAGGTTTTCGAAGCCGGCCTCGGGGTCGTTGATGACTCGTCTGGATCGTGGCTACACACGCATCCGAGCCAATGAGACGAACGCCTTCCCTTTCGCGCGGAGCCCCTTGCCTGTCGACACTGCTTGGCGGATTGTGCTTCTCGCCATGCGCACTCCCGACGCAACACGGCGGCGTCGTTTCACGGCTATTGTCTGTGCGTTCTTCATCGCGTAGCGACCAGCGGAGGTGCTCGAGCTGCAAAAGCAAGAAGTCGAGCTCCGGGCGGACGGCGGCATTGATATCCAAGTTTTTCGCTTCAAGAATGGTGAGAGCCGCGCAGAACTACTCCACCTGGCATACGTCATCCCTGGCTCGCGCCGCCCCGAGCCGGATGTAGTGCTATATCCGCGTGGCTTGCTTCGGGAGCTGGCGGCCGATGACGTGCCTCCCAAGCGCCTCATATTTTAGACAGAAGGCATGGACCGTGCCCTCACTGGGCCGACCTCACGGCGCGGGTTGATGTGGCTGTCGACCGCCTCCACGTCCGCCCACCCCCGGGTGCTCCTTGGAAGTCCTCCTCGTGCCGCTCTCGGGGCGCCACCGCAATGGACGTGGCGGGCCCGGCCAGCGTTGCCATCGCCCACATTCTGGGCCACTTGCGCAATGACCCCGCTACCGCGATCACCCACTACGTCGACGCGCTCGCCCGGTACTTTATTAAGGCGCGCCGACTTGCGGACCGGTGGTGCCGCGCGCTCCCACAACTCGTCCGACGCCGCGACTTCGCTGACCGGCGGCCCCCTGCCCAACTGTAATCGTGTTTGCGCATTCGAACCGGAGTTGTGCGCACGGATTGCTTCTGTTGCCTTCTGTGTATGGACATCTTGAGATTTCCCTACCGCTGCCCCAGGGAGGGTTTTTTCTCCCCTGTCGAGCGCCTGTATTCGCTTTTTCTTTTTCCACTTCTCTCTCTTTTTTATCTCTTCCACGCCTCTGCCTCTGGTGGCCGGGCCGTTCTCCGTCTCTCGGCATACTTCTCTCATAGCACCTGGAGTAATGTGTGTATTTTGTTTGTAAGAAATACGGGTGTGTGTGTACGAGATTTGGTACTTGGGCGAATTGGGGTGGGCGAAGGGAAACGCCTTTCTTGGCTGGTCAATTGCCGGCAGATGGCGGGCGGCTATCTCCTGCCGGCGTGTGCGAGGGCGTGGGACGGCGAAAGCCGGTACGCTCCTTCAGCCTCGCGCCCTTCCCCCCTGCCCGGCTTGTAGCCCGCTCCTTCGGCTGTTTCTGACGGACGCAAATTTTCACCCTTGAAGAACTGGAGACGCTCTTCTACGTTCTTCCATGCGCCACCGGTGACGGACCACACCGCGCCCTGTGGCCGGCCGGTGACCGTTTTCCTCGTAAGATGTAACCACAAGTAACACGGCGTACCTGTCTCAGAGCACCCGGAGTAAATCATGGGTGAGTTTGACTGGGAGAATTTTGAGATAACGACAGAGCAATGCTGGGATTAAATTTGACGTTGCCCTCACCGCACGCTAACGTCAACACGATGCTTGGAAATCTTGCTCTCTGGCTCCGTGCGCACGACCCGCCGGTGCTGGGTACCTTTCTTACCAAAGTCTCTTGCCTATCCAACCACCAGCGGCTCCAAAATCTGCTCTTCCTCCCCCCCCGGTCAGGTGTCGCGGCACAGGGTTCGGAGCCAAACCAATGGGACGCCTCTTCTAGACCGATAAGCGCGGCATCACGCGCCAGCTGCATGCTTTAGCTCGAGAAGGCGCCATAGGCCCAGTCGAAGGCGTTGGCAGGATTGGCATCCGAGTCCACATCCGTGGTTGCGCTGGTCGATGAGAACATGACGCTTGTGGACCGCGGCGCCGACAGTTACCGCAGCTAAGATGCTTCCAAGACTGTCGACGCACATGTGCCATTGGCGTATGGAATACACACCGGCAGAGAGGGGTCATTGGCTCCCAGCATCCAGCCCGTACCGCCTGCACCTTTGAGATTGGCCACCGAGATAGAGTCTGGGGAGGACAACCCCGGGTGGCCTGTGTGCATGTTGCAGTGAAAAGATTGGAGCGTGTGGGAGAGCTCCCGGGCTGACGTGTTAGGAGGAGGCGATGAGAAGAGAATCTTCGCTTGCGCTGAAGAACCGTTATCAGACATCCGAGCAGAGACGTAGAAGTCTCGAATGGAAATGGAGCTATTCCACAGCAAGCCTACGACAACGATAGCTCCCAGAATCACCAGTTTTGTTTGGCTGCCCATGCCATAATCGTGTTTGCGCTCATGTGTGCAATGCGGGTACACACACGGGCGTAGCTGGTGTCTCTAACGCAAGGTAGGCACATTCTATCTCACTCGGTCAACGATATCGTACTCTGGAAGTGCCGTAGCATGCAGACGATCGCTGTCTGTCCTTTCAACCAACAGTGAGTGGGTCTTGTACGATCGAGCGTGGCTTCGAATATATTCCGTGGATCAGGCTTTGACATGCCCCAATAGCGATGTGCCTCAACCGTGCCTACTTTCTAGGAGGGCGGCTACCTGGAGGGAGCTCACTCACGCTGCCACCACCGGCACTTGGGCGGGGGACTGCGGTCGGGGGGGGAGTTGGGGGCCGAGTACCCTGGCCAACTCCTCCTCCCGCGGGTGACCCACGGGACCCAGCCAGATAGTCGGTGGGAGCCGTTGCCAGCTATCAACGGGATGGAAGGGGGCGAGGAGGAGTAAGCCGACGGATGAGAGAGAAGTGTGCGGCGGAGAGGGCGAGGTGCACAGCACCGCGCCACCCAAGAGAGGCGGCTAGATAACTCGGCAGGCGGACGCGCAGGTGCGGGGCGTTCTGGGGAGCAGGGAGGAACAGACTGCAGGGAAGCCGCGCGGAAGAAGCGAGTCGGGAGCCAGGTGGGGGCACCCATGAGTGACAAGGGAGCATATGAAGGCGCAGACCGGGGGCTAGCTCCGGGCGGCCGTGTAGGAACAAGAGACATTTACAATCGTCTCTGAAGCTCGCACCCTCTTGGCACCGTGCGCAATCACCCTGCACACGAGCACAAGGCCTCCACCAATATGCGTCCCTCAACGCAGCGAATCCTGTGACTGACGGAGCAGTCTCGTCGCAGGGAGGTTGTGCGATCAAGATTCTTAGAAGCTGTCAGCCGGGCTTCCCAGTCGTCGTCGCTTGCCATTGTGCCGGACCAACAGCCTCAAGCAGAGTCAACAGAGTTGGCAAGATCACAACACGAGCTGCATCAGGCTGCTTCTTATACAGAGATCGCGCACTGCTGCTGCAGGCGCTCAGTCCGAGCTCATCCTCTGGTGGGGCAACCCCTTTTCCTGTCCAGTCCTGCTTCCGAAAGGTTACTGGAGGTCGTACAAGCAGAGTTGAGGCCTTCGTGGGGGTAGCCAATCAGCAACACCCGGCAAGCGTCGCCAACTATAGTGTCCTGGGTGCTATTCGACGCAGAAAACATGACCACGCGGCAATAGAGTCACTCTGTGCTGGGTGGCTCGCTGACGCTGAAGACGTTAGGACGACTTCTGAGTGCTCAGACTACCTGGCGGAGATGGGCCGTGTGCCCCGACTGGAGTGATTGCGGGCACACGCGGACGCATCACGACTCCAACCATTTGTGGCGAACTCAACCTCGCGCCCGGGTTCGTTGGCAATCCCTTGCACGACCGAGACTTGGCTGTGTACCATGTACAGTCGCTGATTGGTGCGTCCGTGGGCACATCATACAACCGGCTAGGTGGTTGTACCTCGATTTTTGTGGATTCAGTTCGTTTTCGCTTCGTGAGCGATTTGGTTTGCTTTGATTTGATTGTCTGATTTCGACCGGCGAGCTGATTCTTGCCGGTCCATTCGTACGTGCATGACGTGTGGCGTCCGGTGAGTGGTTTCGCACCTGAGTGGTTTGCGGGCCGACGCAATCGACAAATGTGTGTGCGGGGGCTGGCGACCGAGGGTCGCTTGCGTGATTCTTTTGGCAGGTTTCGGGCCACGCACGCATGCGCGCGCGGGCCTCTAGGAGCGCCTCTCCGCACCGACCAGAGGGGGACGGGGGCCCATATGCCAGCACAGACACCGACGATTGCCGACTTCACCGACGTGGGGGACGTCAACCTGCGGGTTAGGTCGAGTGCGTTTTGCAGTTTGTATTTGTCGCACTCTCGGCAAAGTGCCCATAATCGCGATTTTACGCTACGGCGCGCGTGACTCCCGCGTCGGGTGCGATTCGCGAATGGTGAGTGCGTCCGGTTCACGCGCGTTCAGCACAATCCAACAGAAAGGGGACCCTCCTGAAGGCGACGCAGTCGCGGGGGCAGTGGCGAGTTACGTACCTCGTCGTTACAACTGGGGCTTCTGCCTGTCTCGGAGGACGAGTGGGCTGGACATGTTGACGGGATCGTGGCTCGTAAGACTTTGTCCCACGTCGTCTGATTTCTGCCGCCCGTCCGACACCTGTGTGCCGGAGCACGGGAATAGGACGCCGGGTGGGCGGTGGCACATGTCGCGAAGGACGCTATCGGTGCTGATATCGGTCAGTTGGGGCGTGCTGCGTGCATCTGTGCGGGGCATCTGATCCTGCTGACGGTAACAACCAAGATCTAGGTGAGTCGCTGAGCGAGTGCCTCGTGCTGTGCCGCGTCGGGAGGGCTCGTCGACGGCCCGGTATTGACTGTTAGCAGCCGAGTACGTACCTGTGCGTTGACCTGTCCTCTCTCCTGTCCGAGACGGCAGGCATCTTTGGGTATCAGCCAGGTTCCCCGACCAGGATGGCCTGGTGCTACCAGTGGCCGTGCCTAGTGTTCACTAGACGGGGTTTAGGTGCGCAGATGGGGCAGACGGTGGGAACCGGCCTGACGCGAGTCCTTCTCCTCTCTGCTCAGTAAGCGGCGCTCACTGGCGAAGACAAGCTCATTGTTGCAGCCTTTCAAGGCGACGAGTCCAACATGCCGAACAACAATGGCGGTGGCCAAGATGCCACCCCGGTTCCCGAAATCATGCTGACGTTCAACTTGTCCGCTCTATCCGACCGGCTGTGTGGCTTCATCATGACCGTGCAGGCTCGAAGCATCGATGGCGCGATGAAACTGGTGTCGGGGTCGGACCTGAAAGCGGCAATTGCGGAAAGTTACCCACCGCTCCGGCTCTTTACGAACGACTTCCTGACCATTCTCATCATGTACAAGGCGCTTGTGGAATGGCCCAGCGCCAGAGGCTGCAACATTGTCACCACTTGTGGCAAACCAAGTAGTCGTGTGCTGGCCTAGAGCCTGGAGGTTGGTGAGGACACTGCTGCTGCGGTTCCGTTGCTTAACGCGATCGGTGAGTCCGATCGTCGCATCGTTCGGTACTAGCTCGATCCATAGGACGTTGCACCGCTTTTTGACACTGGCAGCGGCCCGGGCTCGCTAGCAGGGGACAACCCGCGGGCAGCGCGTGGCATAAGGATGCACTATAAGAGTCCGTCGGACAAGTTCTCGGGCGACGATCGGGAGTGCTGGGAGGAGGTCGTGTCCTCGTCGGAATATGACGCTTCTCCATGTCCTCGTCCAGGGCAACGCCATGCGCGTCTAGCTGCCGCAGTACATCCAATCGCGCGTCACGTACGTACATGCTCATCGGCCGGATCGCGACGGAGTATAACTCCCCCGTGAACAAGAACAAAATCCACAAGCATTTGAACGACCTGCGAACTCGACGCTTCCTCGCGCAGGGAAAGGATCCGGGACAGCCTCTGATGGAAACAAGCCGTACGATCTGGAAGTTCTCCAAGATGGCACCACCTGCTTTCGTTGGTGAGCAGTACCGAGTATCATACTTGCGCGGGGTCGTCCTTGGCTACCCGTGGGCTACCTAGACGCTCAGCCGCATCTCGACGCACAACCTTAGCTTTTTAAGCTTGTACAAAAAGCTTTAGTCGGCGCCTCATACGTCCCAAGAGGCGCATCGGGCGCTACTACGTTATCAAGCTGCCTTCAAATCGGCAATAGACACGCCGCCCTCACGCGTTATTTACCAGTGGCAGACGCGCTATGGTGTGAGCAGCCGTTCCGCTGTTGAAAAAACGCCGGTTAGGGACAATGAGCGCTCCAATCCGTTGTCGCTGATGCGGTGATTGAACTATGGCAATTCCAATCACATGCAGTCGCGACACCAGGAGAGAACCCAGAACAAGCGCTCCGAGTACCAGGTCATGTGCAGCCCCAAGCGAAAAAATGCTGCCAAAGTCCTGTTTGCCATTGTGGGCGACATCATCGTCGAGAATGACGGCACGAAGGAGAAGCAAGAGGGAGGAAAGGGCACCCCCAAGACTGATACGACCAATGCGGAGGTTTTGTACCAGATCATGGCCGGGGACGATGATGAAAAGGATCAAGACGACGATGGACCTTAAAGTGATGGAGAGGATTTTCAACGGAGGGCTTGATTCGTCGCCTCTCCCTCGATCAAAGACGACACAGGCAGACAGGTCAGTGCACAGTGGTCATGCTTCAAACGTTCGTGGAAGAGTGTCCAGGTTCGTGTCTGCACACAGGGGTGGAAATGACTGTAATTGAGAAGGCGTAAGCGCGTGTTCTCGCTGCGTTCTGCTGCAATCCGGGGCGTCTCAATATGCTCGACGCGCCGAAGGTATGTCGAATTGGCGGCGGCCTCTACGAAGCGATCAGCACGATTGACATCCGTGCCCCGCTGGGATATACCTTTTATATGCAGCTCACGGTCGACGTCGTCAAGCTAAACATTTCATTGTTTCTAGGACCCGACACTATGGATGAGTACCGCATGTTCGTCCACACCGTCACTAACCTCCTGCTTGGTGTGAGCGAAGGTGTTGACCTACCCGTCCTGCGCAAGCTTGGTTTTGTCTTCTACGACTGGGGATCCCTCACCTTCTACTTTTTGGCAGAGCTCCAATGCATTCATAAGCACTTCTTCCACGCCAACCCGGAGCGGCTATATGCCCTGATGCGCCGTGCAAATGACAAAGATGCGGTGCCGGCCACGCCAAAGAACCTGCAGGACCTGACTGATGCATGTGATGTATGCCAGCTCCATGCCAAGGCACCTCGTCGCTTCATTGTTGGAATGCCAAAAGAGGAGATTCGGTTCAACCAGCTGATATACGCGGACTTGATGTGGCTTGAAGGCAAGACTGCTCTTCATACACTGGACAATGACACCGAAACCGGTGCCGCCGCGCTTTTGGACGACGGCTAGACAACAGATGCCTTGTGGGAGGTGCTCCTACGTTTCTGAATGACGCCTTACAATGGCTACCGCGCCGAGATGCACGACAACCAAAGCTCAAAAGTTGTTATCTCCCGGTGGACTGCGCTAGCGAAAGAGGCCAGCATGTGTTTGCGTGCGTCTCGCACCGAGAGCCACAATTCTCTTAGTGTTGGAGAGCGGTATTCCTCGGTCGCGATGCATCTCTTCTAGCGCGTCCGCCGTGCTCATCCATCCATTAGAATCAAGACGGCTGTCTCTCTGACAATACGGGCAATGAACAAGACTATCGGTTCTTGGGGCGTATCCTCGTTGCAGCTGGTGATCGGTGTACAACCGCGGATGCCGATGCGAGCCGAAGACCTGCCCGAGCATCGAGAACGCGCCAATTCATGGTTTGAAGCGGGAGCCGACATGGCGAAGCACATCGCTCGAATGCACCTGAAACTGGCGTCTTGTCGATCGGTTCCCGCCGCAGCGGACAGAGACAACGGGCCAGGCATGCGCGTGTTTGTCTACCGAAAGCGTCCAGCAAGCTGGGAAGGTCCCTTCGCGGTCATTGACTGTGACCGCACGCAAGTGTGGCACAACGTGAACAAGGGATTTACGTTGGTCTCTGTCCCCCGGTTAAAGGAGTACGTGCTGCTCCTGGACGTGACAACTAGAGGGGACGCTTCTGCGCCAGCCGCACGGGCGTTACCGACAACAGTAGTGACTGGGCCGACGCCCGCGGGGACTGCCGCGGACAACCCGTCAACAGAGGTGGATGCAGCGCCAGCACCATCCGCTGCCGCTGCGCATGGGAGGCGTGCAGATATTGGATCAATGCATGTCGCCGTTACTGCTGGTGACACACTGAAGGCACGAATGGCGCGCACGGCTGCTGACGTACGTCAGCGGATTGATACAGCTCCTGACGTGAACCTGTACATCACGGAGGTGCTTCGAGCGGACGACTCCCGCGCTCCCTCCTCTGTCATGAAGCAGGTTAGTTGCCAGGAGGTGGAGAACTTGAAGGCTCGACTTACCTGGGTAAAGGTGCAGCGCACGAGCGTCCCCAAATGCGCGAGTTTAGTCGGCGAACGCTTCATCTGAGCGATCAAAAACTTGAAAAGTGCCGTCGAGTAGGCCAAAGCGCGGTTCGCTCTTACAGAGCATACGGACAAGGACAAGCTGGTCGAGGTTCACGACGCCCCGACACGACTGTAGCACTACGCACTGGTGGCACCCGAGTTGGGGCCACCGTCGTGGTACTCGATACCGGGCTAGGGTACCGGAAGCAAAACCTCAAAGCGTCCAACACGCAACTCGCGTGTGCAACAGTTGCCGCCGTCGCAAGGCACGACCAAGAGCTGTTGGAGCCAGACGGTTTTTACTTGACGAGCCAAGCGGGGTCGACTCGCCCCGCTGTCCCACACACATATACCCTCAGAGTCCCAAAAGCACGCAGGAAGAACCCCTCAAAACACGCATAGAACGCCCACTCAGAACACAAAAACAATGAACATAATACCAACCAATCATACGCCTCCCCCGGCTCAAGGGGAGGGCATACATCCGTCTGGCTCCGACGCAAAAATCCCATACAAATTACACGCAAGTCCCCAATTATGTCCAGGGGTCAAATTGTCCAAGTCAGACATTACAGTGTAAGGAACCAGCCATTTCAGCCAAGTCAGCCGATTTGGGTTTTCACAACCTAGTTGGTTATGAACGGAATCCGAAACCGTGTGGTTGGTGCTATAGTTTAGCACAACTACTACATTTCCCCCTCCTCAAGCGTTCGGCCGTCCTGGCGAACGGAAGTCAAATGACGAGTTGTCAGACTTCGAAAGGGCTCTCTTGACAGCTTCCGAGTGGGGAGCAAAGAGTGGCGTCGAAGGCAGACACGTAGAGCGTGCCCTGTTCCCTCCAGGCACTCCCTGGAGGTGTGGAGAGAGGGGGGGGTGGTGATGAGTCATCACACCCCCCTGGCGTCGGGCGTTCTCGGCACCTCGCGTGTCGGGCGTCCCGACACTGGTCCCAGATGGTGGAGACGGGTCCGAGCTGGACTCGTTTCCGGTTCCCTCATACCGAGCCGGTGTGAGGGCCCCCTTGAGGCTCTCAAGGGGCTTCCTGGGTAGGTCGAGCCGACCTACCCTCCCCGTAGGCCCATACAGAGCAGGTGTGGGCCGTCGGGGTAGTATATAGAGGGGGCGTCAGCGAGTTGCTGGCGCTTCTGGTGGCGGTTGCTACCTTTGCAACCGTCCACCGTTCCCACCCTTCGTCGAGCTGACGGGGTGGTGGTACTCGGGCGCTTCCCCTTTCCCTCTTCTTCTTCTTTCCCGTCCCCTGGCTCCGGGGTCGGGTCCTCGCGTGGCTTGCGGGTGCGTGCGCGTGTGGCTCTCCGCGCGCGCGGGCGGTGTTGTTTCTTCCGCCGCGGGTCTTCCTTGGTGGGGCGTGGCGGGCTTTGCCGGCCCCCCTTCTTCCCCGAGGGTGGTGTATTCCCTCTCGCGTGTTTCCCCCAACTGCTTCACCCCCTCCCGCACCGACCTCCGGTTTGAGATCCCCCTTTTCTTTGCGTCCCGGTGTCTGGGTCCGCGGTAGCCGAGTCGGCGTTGTGGGGGCCGTCGTCCTGCGCCAAGTCGGTCAAGGGCGGCGGTGAAGGGCAAACGCGGCCCAGTCGGCCGCCATGACGGGTGGCGACGCGCCCCCGGTGCCTCCCTCAAGCACGGCCGTGTCGGAGAAGGCCGTCCTCGGGGACATCCTGGGGTCCGAGCGGTCCCTGAGTCGGGGCGGCTCGGCGGCGATGGAGACCACCGTCCCGCCGGCGCAGGCGGCCAACTCGACCCCTGCGGCGGTGGTGGAGGCCACCTCTACCCCGGAGGCGGCGGTCGGCTCGACCCCAGCGGCGGCGGTCGAGTCGACCCCGGCGGGGGTGGGGACTCCATCTGGTCCGCCCCCGCCGGCACAAGCGCAAGCGTCCGTGGCGGACCAAGTCGGTCCGTCCGGGTCGGCGATGGAGGATGTCCCTCCCGCCGAGGAGGTACCGCCCATTTCGCGGCGCGTCCTCCTGCTTCCTCCGCAACCGCGCGGGCAGGCGGGAGCCCCGCGTGTCCCCGGTTTCTGGCCCTCACCGGCTCTGGCGAGGGACATGCCGGACTGCGACCTCCGGGACGCTTACTTGGCGATCCCGGAGGAGGCCCGGCGGACCGAATTATGGGACCGCCGGGCCCGCCGCTTCCCCTCGCAGGCGCCTCTGCCTGCGGGCGTCAACTCTGATCTTCCCGCCCTACTCCGGGCGGAAGAGGCCGGACAAGTCGTCCGCCTGTCGGCCCTCCTCACGGCGGCCGTGGGGGAGATGGAGGTCGACGACGTCATTCTGGTGGTCTGCCTAGAATGGTTCTCCGTCTCGCCGCCCTGCTTAGGCGGCGAGGACGCCCACAACCACCATGGTGTGGTGCGGGAGGAGCACCGGTCGCGCAAGGAGTTCCTTGTGCACCGAGACCGGACGGAGTTCGTCGGGGTCCCGGAGGAGAAGCGGGCTTCGCTTTAACCGGCACTCCCGGGGTGGTGGGAGTCGGCGGAGGATCCGTTTGGGTTCCCCGCTCGGCTCCCACTCCTACTTGCCTACTTCGGCTCGTACCTGGTGGCCACGGGTTGTGGCCACCGCGCGTTCGCGATCCTCGCCACCGACTGGGTGGTTGAGGTCGCCCGCGTCTGGTACTCCGCGGTGACTCACCGAGGGTACCTGTGGCGTCTCCCCGACGTGCTGATCGAGGGGATCGATTCACTCACCCCCGCCTGGCTTGGGCGAGGGTCGGAGGCACAAGCACGGGCCCTCCTTGTGGGGATGCTCTTCCTCCACAAGCTGCTGGCTTCGGCGGAGTTGGGTCCCTGCCTGCGTCAGGCGAAGCGGGCCGAGCCGGGGGCGGAGGTCGACCCCGACCGGGAGTTCGTCCACTGCGCCAAGACTCTGGTGCAGAGGCAGCTCCTTTTGACGGAGGGGTTGGGCAGCGCGGCCTACCCCTACGCGCCGGGGGTGGATATGTCTTCCCCCCCGCCGGTGCCGGATCGTGGTCTTCCGCTTCGGCCACCGTCGGGTCGACGTGACAAGCGTCGGGCGCCCCCTCGACCCGGGGGGCGTTGGGGCGATGCCGGGCCGGCTAACCCCGGGAATCCGTGGGCAAGAGCCGAGTCGGCTCCGTCCCGGGCTCTCCAGCCCGTGACCTTCACGTACCTGGAGCCCATCCCCGAGCCGGGGTTGCACCACTTGGGCCTGGTGACGCCGGTGCCCATGCACTTGGCGTGGGGGTAAACCCAGGTTCTCCCGACTCTGGGGAACCTGATGAGCTCCACGACTCTGGAAGCTACGGCGGTGGCGTCGCTTGACACCCTGGCTTGGGTGACTCGCCAAGTCCACTCGGCGTTGTCGGGGCCTGACACCGCCGCGTCTCGCAAGGCTCTGGCGAACTCGGTTACTCAGTTTCAAGTCGCAAAGGAGTTTGTGGACCGCATCCGAGCCGTGGAGGCGTATATCGGTCGCGGGGGGACTTCGCAAGCGACTCGCTCGGGCCCCCACTCCTCATCGGTCTACATGGGAGTTCAGGGGCGAGGCGGAGGCTCGTCGAGTCGGACGGAGCCGTACGCCCCGGGGACTCCACCGGGCGTACCACCCCCGCCTCAGGGGGGTTCTCAAGGGAACTCCTTCCCGCCCTACCACTTTAAGCGCGGCGGTTACAGTCCGGGTAGTGGCTATATGTCCCTTTAGCTCTCGAGTCGAGGGCTTTATCTATGAGGATTTCTGGGGTGGTTGTGTTTTCCGCCCACTTGGGGTTATTGCTTTTTGCCCGCTTGGCTTTGTGCATTAAAGACATTGCGTTTTTGTCTTCACCCCATAGTCTCTTCGGTCTTGAGTCAAGAACCGATCCACACCTCCTCAGCCTAAGGAAGTGGAAGTAGACTAAGATCGGCTGGAAGTCCCAGCCTTTGGCATGACACACATGACTTGGAGTCTTCATGAAAGGGGAGTCCCCTATTCAAGTAGACTTACGACTTGACCCATAAGTCAATGGAAGAGAAGTCCTCTTTCCAACTATATTCTCGAAGTGTAGTTGGAGATGTACTTCGAGTCATACGTACCAATGCCTTTGTAAGTCCAAAAGGAAGTAACTACTTGAGGCGACTTGCCTGGGCATTGCACTATGCGGGTCAATACTCACTTGTCGACAGTACTTCCTGACCTTCTCGGCAGGAAGTCCTTCGACAAACTCCCACGTGTCAGACTTTGACCCGTAGCCAAACCATCGATCGCGGAGCATGAGTCGCCCCCGTTCATCGTACCCGTGTCCAACAAACTTGTCGAACACTGCCTCCAACGGCTTGTCGGAGGAAGAGGGGAGGCTGGGGACATTCCAGGCCTCCAATGCTCGCTCCCATGGAGGGTGTCCCTCGGGAGGTTCGGGTGCGCGAGTCGCCTGATTCCCGTTGATAGTCCGGATCCCATCGTCACTCTCGATGGTGAGTCGCCGCCCATCCGTCTTAAGGATCTGGTAGGGTCCAAGAGTCTTGAACAGCAACTTTCCTCCCTGGTTCTCGTGTGAGTTCACAAAGACCCACTCTCCAACTCGGAGAGGGTCGCGTCGGTGTTTGACGCGAACATCGAACTGGCGCTTGTAGCGGGCTTGCGCTTTGTCCATGGTCTCCTTGACTCGGGGAATGAGCTCCTCCAACTTCTGGAGCAGCTGTGCCCTTGCCTGACCCGGAGTCTGGGTCTCGGCTTCCTGCTCTGAGCGAGTCAGGCGGGCCATGGCGCCTGCCTGTAGGCGCCGTGGGCAAACGAACGCAAAGGGAACTTCCCCGGTGCTGCTGTGCACCTGCGAGTTGTATGCTGTCACGAGTAGTGACAAATACCGCGACCAAGTAACGACGTGTTCTTGGACGTAGTGCCTCAACTGGCGGACCAACGTCTTGTTGAACCGCTTTACCTGCCCATTAGTCTGGGGGTAGTATAGGGTGGCGAAGTTTACGTCCACCCCAAGGAGGTTCATCACCCCCTGGTAGAGAACGGACCCCAACTGTGGGCCGTTATCCGAAAGGATAGAGTCGGGGATCCCATAGCTGGCGATTCAGACGTCGAGCAACTCGCTCAGAACGTGTAGGGCAGTGATGTCCTTCATGAAGACTACCCTTGTGACCTTACTCAAGCGATCACAAATCACCAGAAGGTACTCATACCCTTCGGGTGTCCGTGGCAGTGGACCGAGTATGTCCCCTGCTATGGCGGCAAACGGCTCGGTTGCCGAAAACAGACGCATAGCCGTCGTCCGTTTCTTCTCCATGAGGCGGTTCTTTGCGCAAGTCTCGCAAGAAGCAACCAGCCCATAGACATCGGCCACGAGTGATGGCCAATAGTACTTCCGCTTCAGGGTTCGATACATCTTGGTCGACCCTGGATGCCCAGCCAGAGGAGAGGAGTGCTCCCTCGTCATGATGTCTTCCTGCATGGCCTTGGGTACAACGCCTTGTTGTTCCCCAACCACATAGCCCCTTCGGCAGAGGATGCCGTCGGCGCTTTCATAGAACCGAGTCGGTTGGTCGTCATTGAGTTCTTGCCAGACCTTCTTGCAGAAGCTATCCTCCTCCTGTGCCTTGACAAGCTCATCAACAGGCACAGGGTAGGCACCAGAACTCTCTGGACGCCTTGGGTCGAGCACGGCACCCGACCTTGTCGTGACTGCAACATGAGGGAGTTCCTCTGGGATGGGGGTTGTGTCGACCCCATCCGTCGGTATGCGTGACAAGGCGTCCGCTACCGCATGCTTGACTCCGGGCTTATACTCCACCTCATAGTCAAACTCTGACAAGAGGATGCGCCAACGATTGAGTCGATTGTTGGTGCAGGCCGTTGTGGTGAGTCTCCACTTCAGCGCCTTGTGGTCGCATCGAATGAGGAACTTCCTCACTTCGATATAGGGCCGTAGCATGGAGACTGTCCATACTACGCCGAGACCCTCGAGCTCCGTCACAGTGTAGTTCATCTGTGACGCGGAGAACCCCTTGCTGAAGTACCCCACGGGAAGATACTCCCCCGTTGGTTGCTTCTGCAACAAGCAACAACCGAGTTGGTCGTAGCTTGCGTCCACATCCACAATGTAGTGACCCTCTACACGTGGTATAGCTAGCACCGGTGGGTTGCAGAGGAGTTCTCGCAACCTGTCAAACACCATCTGTTTCACCTGAGTCGGGGGGTCCAGATGCTTCGGCAGTTTGGAACTCACCAAAAGGTTAAGCGGGCTCGCCACCTTGGTGTAGTTCGACACGAAACGCCAATAGACGTTACACATACCGAGGAAGCTCCTCATCTGTGTTTGCTTACGGGGGAACTTCGCCCGTCGCAGCGCCTTGAGGTTCTTCTCATTGACCCCTATGCGCCCGGGTCGGACGTCATGTCCAAGATACTCCACCTCATTACTAAAGAGGTGGCACTTCTCGGCTTTGAGAGTGATACCCGCCTCACTCAGAACGGTAAAGATCTTGTCCAGGTGGGAAAAGTGTTCATCCGCACTCATGGAGAACACAAGGATATCGTCTAGATATACCAATGCATATTGCCACTTGACTCCAGCTAGGATCTAGTCGATCGCGCGCTGGAAAGTCACCGGCGCGTTGCATAACCCAAATGGCAACCGTGTACACTGATAGAGTCCACAGTGACACGTAAACGTGGTCAAGTGCCGATCCTCCGGACTCACGGGGATCTGCCAGTACCCGGCGTTGCAGTCCAACGTCGAGAAGAACGATGCATCGCCGAGTGAGTCGAGGCAATGGTCCATCCGCGGTAAAGGATAACTGTCCTTCACCGTGAGCTCATTGAGCTTGCGATAGTCAATGCAAAACCTGACAGAGCCGTCAGGCTTTGGGACAAGCACGACTGGGCTTGCCCACTCACTCTTGCTGGGCTCGATGACTCCTCGGTCCAGCATGCGGTCCACCTCGGTCTTGATGAGTCCTCTCGACCGAGGGCCCAACCGGTACGGGTTCAACCGGACGGGTTTCGCACCCGGCTTGAGTGTGAGCCGGTGGCTGGTGGCCTTGATGAGTCCAAGGTCACCATCCCACAACTTGTGGTGTTTCTCGAGAAGCCCCTCGAGCTTAGAGTGTAACTCGGGAGGGACATTCTCCCGATGCCCATGGGGCATCTTGCACTTTGTCGAGTCTGACGAAGCCTTTGGCTGAGAGTATTCAGCCAAAGCATCCAACTGCTCGGTGGTCACTGCCGTGACGGAGCCCTCGAAGTGTCGGAGAGTCCCGACCTTCGTTCCTTTCGGAAGCCGACGCGGGTGCTTCGACGTGTTGAGAATCTCAACACGCCATGCAGCGTTAGCCACACACGTCATGGGGCCAGACGCGACTTGCTCCTGGTGTTTATGGTACAAGCGGTCATTGGGGGAGACAAAGCCGTCTCCCTTAAAGGTCGAGGTAACGAGTATGTAACCTGTTGACCGAGGGCACACACAACCCCCTTGGCCAAACGCACGCAAGCATCAGCCGGCTCGGCTGTGTGTGCAGCAGCTTCCACCTTGGGAGCTGGAGGGGTGACAGACTTCCCCCTCCCCAAGATGGGAACCTTATCCCCATTCAACAAACGGATGAACCGACTCGGTCCACTGATCACCGGCACGTGTATGTCCGTGTAGTCCGTACCCAGGAGTACTGGGACAGACATTCGTGGGACCACACCAAAGGTCACCTCGGTGTCATAGGACCCAATGCGAACAGTCAACTTGACTGACCCCACAATAGGGAGGAGTCCTCCATTAATATCAAACATATGGTACTGCTCTGGGTCAACAGGACCCAGTTGCACCTCCTTCGGCAGAGACTCCTGCCGAATTAGAGAGGCTGCAGAACCGGTATCGACTATGATACGGCACGCAAGTTCAAACAACCTTATCCAGCCAGAGTCGGCCGGACACTTGATAGTTCACCCCTGTCAAATTGGCAACGACCCGACTCGGGTCGGTACCCTTGGGTAAGGCCTGGGCTCTTGGCCGTACCCCTCGAGGACGCTTCAATATGCGCAACCTCCCCGGAGTCCGGGGGGTCTTAGTCCCCGGACCAACCGCTGAGGCACGTGAGGACTTCTTGTAGCCAGCGGTTATTCGTTTCCCTCTTCCGAGTCGGAAGGGGATGACGCTTCTTTACCTGAGGAAGGGGTTGGCTCCTCCTCTTCCTCGTGCGGCGAGTCAGCCTCTGACTCCTGTTGCTCAGCGGGTTGCTGGGCAGCAAATGCCACTCGACGCGAGGCTTCCGCGTTCGGAGTGGTCTTCTGGATCTTGGCCTTCCACGCTTCGGCCAACTGGGCACGAAGGCGGACGTCCAGCTTCGGGCATTGGGTCGCCCAGTGACCGACTTGGCCACATTGCCAGCATGGACGGTCCCGACCCGGCCTTCTTCCCGAGTTGGGAAGGAGCATCCGGAACTGCCGCCACGGCCAAGTGAGCCGGGTCTTCCGGTTCCACAACCCCGACAGGCATAGCCGCCTTCGGGTAGGGCATAAAGCGAGAAGACCTCCGGCATCTTCCGCCCTTCCTTCTCGCGTTCCTTGTGTTGCTCTGCAAGGGACCAACGGTACTCATCGCCTTTGACTTCAGCGATCCTGGCCAACTCGGCCAAGGAAAGAGTAGGGGTATTACGCTCGCGCACAGTCGCGCGAGCCGCCTTGTGGACACCCTCCAAAACGCGCCCCTTGATGACGCCCTGCGATTGAATGAACCCACACAGGACATTCATCTGCCGCAAGCGCTCCGAGAAAGACAACTCGTCTTCATCGGGCCTTGGCGTGCTCGGTTGAACAGCTCGGCTTGAGCTGCCAAGTCTGCCTCGTCGACATGACGACGCAGCATCCAGTTCACCAACTCCAAGTAGGAGGAAACCTCACCGGGGTTCCCGCCATGCCGACTCGGCATGACGTTCATCACCTCGGTGCGAAGCGGTTCCTTGGTGAAGTCCTGGACCATATAGAATGCCTCAGCCTCTGAGACATCGTTGTCGTCACAGGCTTTTGCGAACTTACGCAAAACCTGGAACACCTTAAGCGCCGGAGTCCAATCCCACTCGGATCGGACACCAAAGGACTGAGCGACGTCCTTCTTGCGCCGGCCCAGAGTTCGAGCCTGGCTGCGCGAATAGCGAGTCGCCTTGTTCGCCAGCCCATAAGTCTCACAGTCAAACACGGCTTTGTACAACGGGTTGTTGACAACAATCTTGCCGGGAACAACTCGTTCAACCGGGGTGCGCCCTCGCGCTCGCCCGTCCACAGAAGCACTCTCGGCGGACTCGTCCGTCGACTCCGACTTGGAGTCAATGTCCAAGTGGCGTCTCAACTCTGACGCCCGCTTCCCGCGTCGACTTGCCCGTCGGAAAGCGCCTTGCGTCGATAAGGTAAACTTCCTCATCGACTGCTCAATCTCATCCCGCACAAGTTGTGCCAGGGTACTTTCGAAACCGCCATCGAAGAACCCGAAGGATCCCTCGATCTCCCCAGAGGTCCCCGGGGTAGCTCGACTCGAGCTACCACCCGCGGGCTCTCGGGGGTGGCTAGACCCACCGGCGAGGAAGGAAGGACTCCCACTCAACTCGCCTTCCGGCTGTCTCTTGCCGAAGTGTGTGCCAACACCCTGACGGGGGGTTCCCATGGCCAAACTCGGCCTCGGTCTACCACCGACAGGGGGGTTCTCCCCAACCGCACTCGGAGGGGGAGGCCTGAACAAGGACCGTCCGCTCGACGTCCGTGACACTTGCGTTGTGTCGACGACATCTGCATCGCCCTAACTCGGGGCTTCAGATGGAAGGTCCTCTCGCCCTTCCTCCCCAGTCCATATCGGGCCGATGGGAGGGTGTCCCTGATCAGCCATCCTCCGGGTGTCCTCGGCTCGAGGTCACCGCTCTTGACGTTAGGTCCCGACTCGGGATCGTTGTCTCGGGGAGGAGTACCTCTGCCCGCAGTCAAGCCCGAAGCAAGCCGCAGGGTTAGTCCTCAAATTCACCCGACCAGACTCTGGCCCGGGCCCTCACCTTGTCACCCCGCGAACACAAAGTACGAAGAGGACTCCGTGGAGGCCGTCCCAGTGTCTGGGGCCAAAAACGGGGGAAGGCGCAGACTCGGTCACCGCTGTCCCGTCGGACAGAAGAGACTAAGTGAAGTCCTTCCCCTGCTGATCCACCAAATGTAGCACTACGCACTGGTGGCACCCGAGTCGGGGCCATCGTCGTAGTAATCGATACCGGGCTAGGGTACCGGAAGCAAAACCTCAAAGCGTCCAACACGCAACTCGCGTGTGCAACAGTTGCCGCCGTCGCAAGGCACGACCAAGAGCTGTTGGAGCCAGACGGTTTTTACTTGAC
>Ga0209831_1000352_pt1 | contig 43922 bp, 40 predicted proteins | sample Maine_Asex4_meta_FD_187451 | JGI IMG/M metagenome (GOLD analysis project Ga0209831, IMG submission 187451) | Marine algal microbial communities from Maine, USA - Maine_Asex4_metaG (SPAdes) (version 2) | ecosystem: Host-associated > Algae > Red algae > Unclassified | place: Maine, USA | collected... | reverse complement strand
TAGTGGAATTCACTAATTGTGTCGTGGGATTGGCTAGCAGGTCAATCACAGCTTGTGGGTCAGCCGGAGCGACCAACACGTCTTTGATGGAGCCAATAACACGGTAGTCTGTCGTCTCTCCCAGTATGGCTAATATGTACAAATAATCTTGCGGTTTCAAAGCGTCCCGCATTGATGAAGAGCGTAAAGAAACACCCACAATACCCCACTTCTGAGCGCCCTTTTTCAGAAGGTCATCAACATAGACCGCTTGGTGCGCGCGGTGAAAGTTACCAATTCCGAAATGCAAGATCCCCGCCGTGACCGCATCCCGGTCATAGCTAGGTATGCAAATGTCTTCGGGTAAATTATCGGCTGATAGCAGGCTCATAAATCTTTTCCTTCGTAAGCTTTATTGACGCCTAAGACATCCCAACACGCGCCGATTGTGTGATAATCTGTTTTCCCTAACGGAGATTTTTTATTGTTGATTGCCGTACCATTACGGTTTCGCACCCGGTACCATGCGCCGTGTTCATGGTCGATCAAGTATTCCCAACTCCATTGCCAAATACGCTTGTAGTCTTGTAAATACTTTTCATTATTGGTCGCGCGGTAAAGTCGCCAAGCCGTGGCAAATGTCTCGGATTGAACCCAAAAATATTTTTCGCTTGCGCAGAAACTTCCGTCGGGAGCAACGCCGTATACTATGCCGCCAAAGTCTTCGTCCCACCCGGTTGCCATAGCCTTGTCGTAAAGAGCCAGCGCTTTCGGCAGCCATTTTTCATTAGGACGTTCAGAATCCAGTATCAGCAGCAATTTGGCCCATTCTGTTTGGTGACCCGGTTGAAACCCCCAGGGCTTGTAGCGGTCATTTGGGTAATCAATATTGAACTTCATATCGACGTGCCAGTTTGCGTCGTAGTGCTCCCAAATCTGCCCGCCGGATTGCAGGGCTAGGTCGAAAGCAAAAAGATCGGCGAGACGTTCGGCCCGATCCAAAAACCTGACGTCGTCAGTGGCTTGCCACGCTGCGAGTAAAGCTTCGCACATATGCATATTTGCGTTCTGGCCACGGTAGGGAGACAGAGTTTCAAGTGTTGCGTCGCGTTCATCGTTATAGGCGCCAGCAGTTTCATCCCAGAAATATGTTTCAAGAAAATCGAACGTATCGTTAATCGTTTCTAAGGCAGTTGTAATGCCAGCGCGCAGGCAACTTGCCGCTGCCAAAAGCACAAAGGCATGTCCGTAGGCCATAACACGCGTGTCAGTGATAACATTTTTTTCTAGCATCCACGCATAGTGGCCATTGGGCTGTTTATGTACGTTAGTAAGAAAATTCAGGCCCCATTGCGCCCATTCCAAATGTTTTTGTTCGCCATAAAGCCGATAGGCCGTAGCGTAATTAAGGACATATCTCGCCGAGCTAACAAGTTGGCGAACGTGAGGCGCAAAACAGTCGCCATTATCGCGGAAGCAACTGTAAAAACCACCCTGCGGCGAATATACTCTGGGGTCATAGAAGGCAAAAATGGACTGGATATGTTTTTCTAAGAATTCCGGGCATTCGAAATTCGGAGTGTTGAGTGTCTTCATGGATGTTCCAAAATCTTCGCTAATGGACTTCGGCTTTTGTCTTGCCCATTCAACAGCCTCGTGATCTTTTAGATACACTATCATTTAATATTGGTATAGTCTATTGGTATGTAATATTGGTATACTTTGGAGGCAAAGCATGAAAATTACAAGCGCAGAAGTCTTTGTAGGCGGGCCCGGTAAAAATTACGTTACCCTGAAAATTAAAACAGACGCTGGGATATACGGCATTGGCGATGGTACCCTAAATACTCGAGAGACGCTTCCGGTTGAATTTTTAAAAGAATATATCATCCCGTGCTTGATAGGGATGGACCCGCGGAGAAGCGAAGACATCTGGCAGTATTTTTACCGTGGCGCCTACTTCCGGCGTGGCCCTGTGGCGATGGCTGCAATCGGCGCGGTCGATATGGCGCTTTGGGATATCAAAGGAAAAATTGCAGGCTTGCCGCTTTATCAACTTTTTGGCGGAAAGAGCCGGGATGGCGCTATGGTCTACGCCCATGCGGTTGGCGAAGATCTGAACATGTTGCTCGACTCAGTCGCGCATTACCAGGAACTTGGTTATAAAGCCATCCGTTTACAATGCGGGATTCCGGGAATGCCCGAAGGCGGCTACGCGACTGGTAAAGGGGGTGATTCCAAACATTTTATCACTGAGTACGGGACCCTGCCGGATCAAGAGATTTGGGACACGGAAAAATATTTAAAATACATGCCGACGGTGTTCGAAAAAGTCCGCGAGCGGTTCGGGTTAGATTTGAAACTATTGCACGATGTCCACCACCGCCTCCGTCCTAGAGAGGCTGCGTCCTTTGCCAAAGAAATCGAGAAATACAATTTGTTCTGGATGGAAGACCCCACCCCCGCAGATGATCAATCCGTGCTCAGGCTCATCCGGCAACATTCGACCGTGCCGATCGCAATTGGCGAAGTGTTCAATTCCATATGGGATTGCAAGATGATAATCGAGGAAGAATTGCTCGACTTTATTCGTGTGTCCGTCACCTATGCGGGCGGAATTACCCATGTGAGGCGCATCGTGGAATTAGCCGGACTTCATAATGTCAGAACCGGATTTCACGGCGCGCCAAGTCATTCCCCAATTTCAATGGCGGCCCAAGCCCATCTTAATGCGTGGGCGCCCAATTTTGGCATTCAGGAATATCTTACGCTTGGCACAGAGGAATGCGACGCGTTATTCCCGTCAGATCATTATCTTGAAGACGGCATGTTCTATGTTAGCGACGCGCCGGGCCTCGGCGTGGATTTCGATGAGAACGAGGCTAAGCGATATGCTTTTGATCGTCGCTATCATCCTATTGTTCGTCTCGAAGACGGGACAATGTGGAATTATTAAGGAGCTGAATTACTAATGTTTGATCTCACAGGAAAAACTGCGCTTGTTACTGGGGCCAATACGGGACTTGGACAAGTCATGGCTGTGGCTCTGGCAAATGCGGGCGCGGACATCGCATTGATTGGTCGGACTGAGCCGACTGAAACTGAAACGAAGATTGCGAAAACAAGTGCGCGCTCCCATTTTATCAGAGCGGATTTAAACGATGCCGGCGCGGTTGTTGATATTGTGGCGGAGGCCGTCTCCGAACTTGGTCGAGTCGACATTCTGGTCAATAATGCAGGAATCATCAGACGTAATGAGGCTCTCGACTTCACACCGGAAGATTGGGACGCAGTAATGAATGTCAATCTGCGGACGTTGTTCTTTTTATCACAAGCCTTTGCGCGCCACTTAGTGGCCGAGAAGAAAGACGGTAAAATTATCAACATTGCGTCCATGCTAACATTTCAAGGCGGTATTCGTGTGCCATCGTACACGGCGTCTAAAAGTGGCGTGGGCGGATTGACGAAAGCACTCGCAAATGAATGGGCGGCACATGGAATTAATGTAAACGCTATCGCGCCCGGGTATTTCAATACCAATAACACAGCAGCTTTGCAAGCCGACGAAAACCGAAATGCTGAAATCTTAAGCCGAATTCCGAGTGGGAGGTGGGGTCAACCATCTGATCTTTGCGGGGCTGCTGTGTTTCTTGCATCGGAAGCTTCGGACTATGTGCAAGGTATTACAATGCCTGTCGATGGAGGTTGGTTGTCGCGGTAACCTTAAATGTGGAATTGCGAATTTCAGATAGTTGGAGCGTTTCCTATTCCTACATATCGATTATACTCGACATGTATAACTACAAACCATGGCCGCTCTGAGGACGATTGAGTATTAAGTATTGAATATTGGTGTGGGCGTTCCCCTGCGCTTGGCGTCAGGTCAGGCTGTCGTGAACATAGGGTAATTCCATCTTGCACTCTGACTACAGAGTTCTGCATTATTGTGTTTTAACCGATTTACGAAAGGGCGGCTGCCATGGGGATGTTGCTGTTGGGGCTTTCACATCCAGCTTTTTCAGGCGGTCTAGAATTTCGTCTAGAGTGGCCTCGACGGCGAGGTCTTCAGCGGGAATATAAACAAAGCCGCGCGACGTAGCTCGGTGCTTTGCCGTTTCATAGCTATCAAGAGCTGTCGGCTTGCCTGATTGTAGCGTTCGCCAGAAAAGCTCATCAGCTTTGGCGAGCGCGTCGCGCCTTGCGCGAGCGATTTCAATAGAGGCTGTATCAAGCGCAATGCGGATTGTGCCGCGTGTATTAAGTGATTGGTATATTAAGGGGACTCGTCGGTGATAATTCCAGCGGTCTCCACGGCGTTTGAGGTATTGGTTCAGGCGTTTCATTACAGGCATGATGTAGCACAATTTGTAGCACAATTTGTGGCACAAAGCGTGTGGAAATCTAAGTGTCGCGGGATAATGCGGAACAAATATGTAATGATTTCAGCAGCTTATCTAGTTTGTGAAGTTAGAAAATGGTGCCCCCACACGGACTCGAACCGCGGACCCCCTGATTACAAATCTTGCTCGCCAAGTCGATTTTTATGCACTGCAATACTCTACAGTACACTAAGCGACTGTATTCATTGATGTTTAAAAATGCTATGTTCACCCCAGAGCACAGGGCTACGCGCAATATCACCCGCAATTGGTCCCTGTGTGGACCCACACATTTTGGGAGGGCGTTATGGCAACAGGAAAGATAACATCGAGATCAGTGGCTCGTTTCAAAGGCGAGCCGGGCAAAGAGAGCTGCCTTTGGGATACAGAGGTTAAAGGGTTTGGGCTTCGTGTCCAGCCCTCGGGTCGGCGGTCCTACATTTATAAATTCAGAACGCCTGATGGCAGGCGGCGTAACAGAAAGCTCGGGGATGAGACTGCACTGACTGCAGAGGCCGCTCGAAGAGCTGTCACACTCTGGGTAACCAATAAAGCATTAGGTAAGCCAATATTAAACGCCAAGCCTGTCGTTCAGTCAATTACACTAAGGTCGCTTTGCGATCTCTATATCGAAGATTATGCCAAGCTACATAAGAAACCCAAAAGTATTGAAGAAGATAGCCGTTATATTGAACGAGATATTAAGCCAGCGCTCGGCCACAAAGCACTGGGTGAAATAGGCTCAAAGGACATCGTCAGGCTAAAGAGTGATTTTGTGGATACACCTGTCAAAGCCAATCGGGTTTTGGCATTACTCTCCAAGATATTCAATCTGGCCGAAGAGTGGGAGTATCGCGAGCCTAACACTAATCCCGTCCGCCATATCCGAAAGTTTAAGGAGACGTCGCGCAAACGCTATTTGAATCCCGAAGAACTAGAGCGTTTGGAAAACGTGATGGGAGATGCGGAAGTAAATGGTTGGACATCACAACCCGTCATTGATGCCATTAGAGTTTTGCAAATGACAGGCGCGCGTCTCAGGGAAGTTCTGAACATGGAATGGACGTTTGTTGACTTGCCTAATGGGCAAGTTCATCTGCCGGATTCCAAGACGGGTGAGAAGACGATATTTCTGAGCAACAAGGCTAGGCGCTATATTGGCAACATAGAGCGCAAACTGGATAATACGTTTGTTTTTCCAGGGCAGCGAAAAGGCGCGCAGCTCATAAACATCCAAAAACCATGGAGACTGATTAGGGAGCGGGCAGAGCTTAACGATGTGCGTATCCATGATCTGCGGCATACATATGCAAGCCTTGCTGTCGCGCAGAACTTATCCTTACCGATTGTTGGCAAACTTCTTGGGCACAAAAGCTCTAAATCCACCGAGCGTTATGCCCATCTTTATACTGACGTTATGATTGCTGCCGCCAAAAAAGTAGGAGGATGATAAGTTTTCCGTTGCGCTATTTGGCGTTTCCGGGAATTCGTATCCTTTAATAAGGCGTGACACTAATAAAGTTTAATGTATTATTCTTTAATAGTAAGAATCGTAATTAAAGGATAAAGGCTGTGTCAGAAACAGACTTAACGCCCCGTATAGGTGAATATATCACGACGACCATGGTTGGCGAGTCAGTTCGCACTTATGTCCCGCGTGATCTACCGCCAATACCTCCAATTGATATGCAATCGCTGTCTAACCTCGTGAGTGATGCGATGTTGGCCTTAGGGCGCTTGGATGGCGTGAGGTCAGTTGCGCCGGATACATCGTTATTCTTATACATGTATGTCCGTAAGGAAGCACTTCTCTCTTCACAAATTGAAGGGACGCAGTCCACTTTATCTGATTTGTTACTTTACGAAAATGAGCAAACGCCCGGTGCCCCAATTGATGATGTTGAAGAGGTATCTACTTACGTGGCGGCCCTGGATCATGGCTTGAAGCGCATGGAAGATGGTTTTCCGCTTTCGATGCGTCTCATGCGGGAGATGCACGGTATTTTACTATCAACAGGCCGAGGCAGTACGAAATTACCAGGAGAGTTCAGACAATCGCAAAATTGGATTGGGGGTACGCGTCCGGGAAATGCGCTATTCGTTCCGCCGCCTCCGGGGGCAGTGCTAGATCTCATGACTAATTTGGAAACCTTCCTTCACGCGGAGGATGAATTGCCGATAATTGTGAAGGCAGGCATTGCTCATTTACAATTTGAAACCATCCATCCGTTCTTAGATGGCAATGGCCGTCTTGGCCGATTGCTCATCACGCTCTATCTATGCTCAGAAGGCATACTGGAAGAGCCGCTTTTATATCTCAGCCTTTATCTGAAGACTCATCGCAAGACGTATTACCAACTTCTCAACGAGGTTCGGGATCATGGCCGTTGGGAAGTATGGCTTGAATTCTTCTTACTTGGCGTGAAAGAAGTTGCTGAGCAGGCAAATGCTGCTGCGAAACGGATATCTAATATTTTTGAAGCTGACGCTCAAAAAATCTCCAACTTGAAGAGAGCGGCAATGATGGCGCGTAAGGTTCATGAAGTTATGCGTCAGAGGCCTATTGTTACGATAGCGCTTATTACCGAGCTTTGCGATACTACCGTGCCGACCGCTACCAGTGCTCTTAGAAATTTAGAAAAGCTTGGAGTTGTGCTCGAAGTCACAGGGAAAGAAAGAGGGCGCATTTACGCTTACACGGAGTATCTAGAGGTTTTAGATGAAGGTACTGACCCAATTCATTAGATGTTCTGCGGGAATATTATAGTTTATCGCTGACTTCAGGTTGGGGGGCATTGCGGACGTCAGCGAGTGCAAAATTTCAAACATTACCAGCGGCTGTTATGGAGCGGCGTTTTAAGCCTCTGGGCTAATGTCTGCAATGAGGATTGGGGGGCAAGGCCAAAGCTCTTTTTTAAACCCTATATAATTGTGCATTTACTTCTGCACACCAAATGCTAGTTTCGCTAAGCAAGGTCGTTGCGGTCCACATCGACAGCGGCTTTGAGAGCCTACTCAGCGCCCCAACTGCTGAGTAGGCATTTTTTCTGGTGTGTTGGGCATTAAAGTAACGTTGTCGAAAATTGGCGCGATCTTCGCTCCCGGAAAAGGGCGTGGCCAGACCAAGGGATAGTCTTTGGAGTATAGAGATTCGCCATCCTCTTGTTTCTCTTGCAAATACGGCTGCACGACAGCGCCGGGACGATCCAGATAACGGATATCATCGCCGCAATATCGAAACGAAATCGCGCGGCGTGGTTTCGAGCGCGAGACATTACCGCGAGACCCATGCACCGTCATGACATGATGAATAATAACGTCGCCCGGTTCCACGTCAAAGCTGACTATATCATAATCCTGCTCATTAGCTTCAATATCCGGACAGCGAGGGAAGGGCGAGAACGGATCTACGGACTGCCCAATTAAGATGTTTGGGGCATAAGTCTCATTCCAAAGATGGGATCCGCGTATATATTCCATGGGACCGTTTTCTGCTGATACAGGGTCCAAGGGTATCCAGACGATGCAGCATTTATTACCTTCGATCTGAAAATAGCTGTAGTCTTGGTGAAAGGCGGTTCTCTGCCCGGTCAAAGGCTCTTTTACAAAAGTCGTGTCTTCCCAAAAATTGATATACTCACTGCGAAGGAGCTGGGCGCAGACTTCAGGCAGCACTGAGTCCATTGCGGCTGCGCGAATATCCCCAAATGTACGCCACCCTGCGGCGTCGTAAAAAAACCGGCCGTTATTGACGCCGGCGTTTTCGATCTTATCGCGTATGGGGCGCGCGAGCGAGTCGTGCTCAATAATAGCACGTAGGTCCGCCATATCGAACCGGTCCGCCGCGCCCACGTCGTAAGCCTCTTTGTCCGCCCAGACTTGCTGCGCAATGGACTCAAAATCATATGCGGTATGGGTTTCCGAAAGTTTATCCATCTGGTGCATGACAGAGGTCCGTAAGCCTTCGATCTCGCCGGGCGTAATGACATTTTTGAGGCAAACAACGCCGTCTGTTTCAAAGGCCTCAATCTGGGCCGCGTTTAGTTGATGTTTGATTTGGGTTCTGAGTGACATGGTCTATCCGATTGTCTTGGTAAGAATACTCTGAGCTAAATCCTGCAAAAGCGTTTGCAACTCATCCTCCACGATTTTTCGGTACTGCGGTTGCGATAAAAGCGACTCCACGTCGGAGAGTAAACTTTTACCAGTTAATGACACGCCAGTTGCTGCAATCATCACTCCGGACTTGGCGTAACGCTGGGTATTCCTGGGCCGTTCTGAAACCTGAAACAAAGGGACGATGTGTGAAGATTTGGTCATCGCCCTAACCAAAATTCACAGCGGCGCGCTTTGGCTGGCGCAGGTTGACCGGAACTTGCTGTAAGGGGAGTGTCATGCTGCAGACAGGGGTCTGGATGCGGGCAATGTCCCGGGTGCGCGCAAGACCTTCTGGAGTCATGTCGGAAACGGCGGCGATATAATCCGCGTTATCATCCTCAAAATGCAGGGGCAGGCCCAAGGGGCGCGTATTCCACATATCTACGGCAATAGGATATTTCTGCTTATAGGTGACCCAGCTGATCTTGTTAATTCCAGCGGACACGCAATACTCGATAATGGCCAGAGTTATCCTTACGCGCGTGCGAAGATGAACATCCTTTGGCACGCCCTTTCTTAAAACCATAAACCTTGAATACTCAAAGATATCGTCTCCGACAGGCGGGCTTTGCAGATCACAGAGCTCGGGGAAGATATCAGTGAGTAGGTGAGGACGTGTAGTGGGATTTAGTCTAGCCGTACCGATTACGCGTCCAGTCTCGTCAAATTCTAGAAAGTAAATTGTGTCATCCGTGTCGAACTGATCTTTATCTTTACCAGTTCCTTGCCCGGGAATACTCCAGCCAAGCTCATTGATGGCCACGTGGTGGCGCATTGTGAACATGTCCTCCAGAGCTTTTTCGTAATACGTGCGGTTTAAAGATGTCACAACGTCGACCATGGAGGCTCCTTTAGCTTTAGGAGGAAGCATGCGAAGTTCGGCTAGGATTTGTAAGCCCCTCGAAAGAGGGGGTAAACGAATGGCAATTTTAGTGCTGAGTGATCTTAGCGGCTTAGGTAATGATATGCCCGCCGCGCATCCCTAGCATCACCGAGTGGGCCCGGTTGGCAGCATTGAGTTTGCGCCGCGCACTTAGCAGATGATCCTTGATTGAGTACTCACTAATCCCGAGTATATGGGCAATCTCCCAATTTGTTTTTCCTCCAGCCACATAGTGCAAAACATCAACTTCACGAGGCGTAAGGCTTACCTCTTTTTCTTGGCCGTAGTCAAAAGTTGCAATCTTTAAGAGGCGGTTGCACGCATGGATGCTGACAAGCTCAAGGCCAGCCATTTCTCGAACGGATAACTCATCCGCAGATCCCACTAGGGACACCATCCCGAGCGGATTTGCTCCCAGGGAGACGGGTATGGCCAGTCCCTCTGCCATTTGAAAATCACGGCTCTCGTCCAGGATTTTCTGACCGAAACGCGTCGCGTGCGTGTAAGCCGTTGACCAGTTAAATGCAGAGCGGTTGATCATAGCGTATTTAAGAATGGGGTCATGGAACATATAATTCTGTTCCCGCCATCTTCTTTGAAACTCGGATGACCAATCAGTCAGCATGAGGTCATCATACTCAACATTATGGAAGGCCGGGTTGACGACATGGCCTATGAGTGCTCCAGAAAACCCTAGAGATTTGGTAAAATCAGAAAAATGCTGAAACAGGACGCTTCGGTCAGTTTGCATCTCAAGAGCATCAATCACGTCGATAATATCGCGAACAACTTTTTTATCGTTTTTTACGGACATACCTTGTCACCTAACTGGCGAGACACTCTATGAACTCATACATTGCGGCAATCAGCGTAAAATAGCAAGTTTATGGTCAACGCTTATTCTTCCTAGCCTTAAGATTTGGATGAAAGAGACTCGCAAAGGGTAATGATAGCGCTACGGGCGAGGGGGTCTTCGATACTGGCAAAACGCTTTATAAGATTGTGATTTTGACGGTTCATGAGCTCAAACCAGTTAGGCTTTTCCTTGCCGGACTGTTCTTGTGACGTCTCTAAGCCGTCGAAAAAATCATTCGGTTGGATTTTGAATATTTGGGAGAGTTGCCATAAACGTGCCGCGCCAATGCGGTTATTCCCGGCCTCATATTTTTGAATTTGTTGATAGGAAACACCGATCTGATCAGCGAGCTGAGACTGTGACCATCTCTGTTCCATCCGATACAGACGAAGCCGCATGCCGACATGTTGATCGACGCTTTTTTGTAAGCGATATTCGAAGGGGTTGGAGGATTGTGCATTCATAAAGCCGCTGCTTAGGTGAGGAATTTCAAAATTAACTTTAACTCTGGAGGCTAATTATGCAAGGGTTGGCAGGGTTTGCATTGAGCGAGAAATATTTAACCACACGTAAGGGGCGAGTAATGGTTTGAGTTAATGCTTTATTGCCAGTTTAGTGCAATCTCAGAGGCTACAGTTGGGGGGGAAGGGTGCTTGGATTCAAACTTGCGCCTTAAACTTAGAGCCCGCGCATTCTTGTGCGGGCTTTTCTATATGTAAAGCGTGCTTTTTGTTTCGTAAGTATTTCATTGCGCAGCCCCGGTCCCATAGGTCGACTGTGATTCTAAGACCTGGCTCTCGAAATTGAGCAACATAGGTTCTTAGTAACAAGGAGACCAGTATACCCAATATCTAACGACCGCTAAGAGGATTAAGACACCTAAACGAAGACAAATACAGAGCTCAGTTTTAGTGAAAGTCGCTACTCGGGAACAACTTTGATGCTTGAGACCGAGGATGCCGCCCACCTCCATTCGCATAATAGGCCGTGACCGTTTTCTTGTCTTTAGAGCGATCAGTCTTCAGGTCTGGTTTGGGGACATGTGAGCTCGATTGGTTTCTCGCTATTGAGGTCGAACTTTGAACCGGCGAACGGACGTGATCGGCATTATCGTATCCGGGATAGATTGGAACTTCGCCATCGCCCAATGTGTCGAGAAGATAAGATAAATCTTCTATTTGTTGCGCAATGACATTGGTTACGATGCCTTGCCTCTGAAATTTCCCTCGTACTCTTAACAGTCGCCCGGCCATAACCTCAGCTCGATATTTTGGAAATAGACTGCCCCAAATAATAACATTTGAGACACCAGTGTCGTCTTCCAGTGTTAGAAAGATTACGCCTGAGGCTGTGCCTGGTCTCTGGCGTGTTACGACTAGGCCACAAACTGTAATCGAATGGCCATCTGTGTAATCCCGTTGTTCGTCCGCTAAGGCTCTCTGACCGAGCTCTCCGCTCAGCAGCTTTATAGGATGTTCTCGGAGTGTCAGCCGCGTTGAAACATAATCCTCATAAACCTGCTGAGCGTCTGTAAGCTCAGGAAGGAGAGAACTGATCTCAGGTAGACCTTCGCCGATGTCAGCAAATAATGGGAGCGCGCCTGAGCGAGGGAGGGCTTTCACTTGCCACAAAGCTTCTCGTCGGTTTAGACCGTAGATATGAAACGCGTCTGCATGTGCTAGGAGTGAAAGTGAACGCTGTTTAAGCCCCGCGCGTCTCCACACCGCATCAATCGAGCGATATCCATTACCGCGCGCGCCAGTAATCCAGCGGGCCTCCTCTTCTGCGAAGCCCTTAATCTGGCGAAAACCTAACCGAACTGCGAGATTTCCCGCGCCATCAGGCTCAAGGGAACAATCCCAAAAACTATGCTCAATACAAATCGGTAGCACCTTCACATCATGTCGTTCCATATCTTGAACGATTTGAGCAGGGGCATAAAAACCCATGGGCTGCGAATTTAGAAGCGCGCAGCCAAAGACTTCAGGATGATGGCATTTTAGCCAACACGACACATAGACGATAAGTGCAAAACTGGCGGCATGTGATTGTGGGAAGCCATATCCTGAAAAGCCTTCCAATTGTCGAAAGACGTTCTCTGCAAAAGTCTGTTCATAACCGTTGTCCAAACAACCTTGAATAAATCGCTCACGGTGGATTTGAATGCGGCCCGGCCCGGATGAGCTGGCCAGCGAACGGCGTAAGTGATCCGCTTCTGATGGAGTAAAGCCCGCCGCAATGCTGGCGATCTCCATAGCCTGTTCTTGAAAGAGCGGGATACCTAGTGTTTTTTCCAGCGCCGGTTTTAGATCGTCAGACGGGTAGATGACAGGCTCTTCGCCGCGCCTTCGCTTCAGATAGGGGTGAACCATATCTCCTTGAATGGGGCCGGGCCTGATAATCGCGACCTCAATAATGAGGTCATAAAACTCTCGGGGGCGCATCCGAGGCAAAAACTGCATCTGGGCGCGAGATTCAATCTGGAAAACCCCTAATGTGTCCGCGACACAGATCATATCATAGGTCGCGGTATCATCTTGAGGGCAGTTTGCCATCGTGACATCAACGCCTTTCCAGTTGCGCAGCATGTCAAAACTCTTGCGAACGCAAGTGAGCATGCCGAGAGCAAGCACATCAATTTTCATCATGCCCATCACATCGATGTCGTTCTTGTCCCATTCGATTATCGTGCGGTCATCCATGGCCGCGTTTTCAATCGGAACGAGCGCGTCCAGTCTTTGATTGGTAATAACAAAGCCGCCGGTATGCTGGGACAAATGACGTGGAAAGCCTGTAAGCTCTTTGGCAATCTGTAGCGTAAGCGCGACACGGCGGGCAGTTGGATCAAGCCCTACACCGGCAGCCCGTTCGCCCGATACATTGCCGTCCCGCCAACCCCAAACCTGCGAGGTAAGAGCATTAATATTATCCTCTGATAATCCCATCGCTTTTGCTGTCTCGCGTATGGCAGAGCGCGTTCTAAAGTGGATGACGGTTGAGCAAATAGCGGCGCGGTCTCGCCCATATTTTTTGAAAATATATTGGATGACCTCTTCGCGGCGCTCATGCTCGAAATCGACATCAATATCCGGGGGCTCATTGCGGACATCAGAGATGAAGCGCTCGAACACCATATTGATAGTATCCGGCGAGGCCTCCGTGATGCCGAGGGCGAAGCAAACTACGGAGTTGGCAGCCGACCCACGGCCTTGGCAAAGGATGCCTTGCCCACGCGCATACCCTACGATGTCTTGAACAGTTAAAAAATAAGGCGCGTAGGATAGGCGTTTGACCAGAGCCAGTTCCTTCTCAACTAGAGCGCGGGCCTTTAGTGGAACGCCGCCCGGATAGCGCCAAAGAAGTCCTTCTTCGGTGAGTTGGCGAAGCCGCGTGTCAGGGTCAATTCCGTTGAGAACTTCGTCAGGATATTGGTATTGAATTTCATCAAGCCGAAAGGTGCACGACTCCGCGATGCGGAGCGTATTTGCTATAGCTGCAGGATACGCTCGGAAGACACGCCGTAGTTCATGCTCTGATTTTAGGCGCGCCTCAGCGTTGAGTTGGGCCTCAAGACCCAGCGCGTCAATTTTTAAACCGAGCCTTATGCAGGACAGGATATCTGCAAGGCGTCTACGGGCAGAACTATGCATTAGCACTCCGCCCAAACTGACAAGAGGCACGCTGGAGCGCTCGGAAAGACTAGAAATGTCTGCAAAGCGTTGTTGGTCCCATCCGTCATAGCGGACTGAGAGGCCTAGATAGCAATCTGACCCGAAAGCGTTTTTAAGTACCGGAATATCAGACTGTGCAAACACAGGGTCGATCAGTATAACAGCGCATTCGGACAAGCCTTCTATGACATCGGCGAGATCGAGGTGACATTCTCCTTTAGGGGCACGTCTCTTGCCAACCGTTAAAAGTTGAGAGAGCGAGCTATAGCCGGAGAGTGTTTTAGGGTAGCATAGGATTGTTGTTTCAGAGCGCAGGACCAACCGAGCGCCGACACGTAAATCTTGTCCGACTTCCCTGGCGGCGGCGTAAGCTCTCACAACTCCCGATAAAGTATTGCAGTCCGCGATCCCTATAGAGGTCAGCCCTAGCACCTTCGCTTGAGCCACAAGCTCTGCCGGGTGACTGGCTCCCTTTAAAAACGTGAAGTTCGTCGTGATATCGAGTTCAGCATAGGCCACTAGATAAATTCACCCGCACAGAACCAGCCAAGTTCAGGTTTTTGCGGGCAGTTCATCAGCCACAGTTGTCGGCCATCTGTTGTGCGGACCCGCCAATAGTCGCGTAACTCACCAGCAAGCCAAGTTTCAGGGGAATTCCACCAGACAGGCGCGATACGCTCAGGGCCTTCCGCTTCCTTCAGGTTAAAACGCTCTCGCCGCCACTGGAAATCTCTTGGCGGACGACCGGGTTTTATGATGTGGAGGCGTTCAGGACGAAAGGCGCGCTGGGGTCGTGGGTGAAGATGCTTTGCGTCAAATGAGCCATCAGCTTTTGCTGAGACAACTTCATGGCTTGCGTGTTCCAATTCGGGGATGTGGCATGGGGTGCTCACCGGACGACGAACGCGGTCAAATCCGAGACGATTGCCAAGTGTTGTTATGGTCTGTTCAATGGCCGCCTCAGCGCGTGCAGCTTCATTACCAATCACAATCTGTGTTGGTTTGAAAATAGCTGTATTCAGAGCGACTAAGCGAAACCAGTCTGCGCCAAATGTCAGGGTCAATTCGCCTATGGGTCGCTGAAACTGTCTCATAATTGAAGCCGTGTCTCGAACAGGACTTGCAAATCCTATGGACAGATGATGGTCGCCCGTATCGACGCACCGAAGCGTCAACTGAAATCCAAGGGCTGCATATGCCTCTTTATGAAGGCGGGTGCAGACGCGATCTGCAAGTCTTTCAAGAACTGATTTTACATCATCGATTAAGCCAATTGGCTCCGGTAAATTCATGCGCGCGGCAAAGACTTTAGGGGCGGCAGTTGGAATTACGGGGTCGGGTCGATGTCCGCGTAGCGCGTCGAGTGCGAGTGGCAGATTTACGGAAAAACGGCGTGCGAGTTCAGATGATTTGAACGACGTTAGATCAGAGATAGCCTTCAACCCCAGACGCTTTAAATTGATAAGGGTATCAGGAGATAAATCCAACGCTTCCAACGGTAAGCGGGTAACTTGCAGAGCCTCACCTTCGGCACGCGAGATTGTGAGTTGCTTCCCGCCATAACGTGAAAGCCCTCTTGCGGCGCTCCGCGTGTTTGCGATTCCGATGCTTGCTTTGATTTTGAGATCTTCCAGCTCATCAAGCATTGCTTGTGCAAGCCCGGCTTCCCCTCCGAATAAATGTGCGCAGCCCGTAACGTCCAGCGCCAATCCATCGTCTTTGTCCAATCCGACACGCGGAGAAAACTTATCCGCCCATCTTTGCAATGCAGATAAGAGATGCCTTTGTCGGACAACGTTTTGCGGTTCTGTCAAGATATCAGGACAGACAGCCGTCGCATCAGTTAAGGACATACCAATTTTAACACCTAATTGGCTTGCATAGGTATTTAAGGAGATAAGGCGTTCTGCATTTGAGACTGTTGCTGTTACTCCAAAAGCTCCACTCAAACGCACATCATCACGCCGTCTCCATTGGTCTAGCGGTAATTGAGGAAGGTAGAGGGCAAGGTGTCGTTTTTGCAAAACCGCGCGCTGATGCTTTTGTCCGAGCACGGTTGATGAGGTCATATGGTTTTGGGCTGGCATGAAGGCCTGTCTCCTGTTCTGTCCAGCAGACGGACCAATGCCCAAGCCGTCCGCTTTTGTTCTTTGTGAGGTTCCAGCTCCAATGGCCGGAACGGTGAGGGTGTGGCGTGCAGTGCCACCGGGTTTGTGCAGCCGAGGAGTTTGCGCGCTTCCCGATGAGAACGAGTCCTAACCCGCCGCCGATTTGCGCAGCTATTTGAAGGCGACGGCTTTCAAAGAGATCAGGTCCATAATCCATCTGTAGAATGACCAGTCCTGCGCCTTTGCAACGTAGCGCTTCTTCTCCAGACCATAATATCTCTTTGCGGTTTGCAGCCTCGCATTGAATGAGACGAGATGGATCGAAGAAACGAGCAACGCCTTTCGCGCGAAGGGTAGTAACGTCGCGATGTAAGCCTGTCCAAAAGACCGGGCCAATGGATGAAGCACTCGCACTGAGAGCTAAACTTAAAGACGAAGGACCTATAGCTTCATGGAGTCGACCACTGGCAAATTCACTTATGCTTCCGATCTGCAACGGAGGCAGAGCTACCTTGTATCGAAGCTTCAGAGGCATAGTGCTGCCCAATAGATTTTCTGTTGCCACTAACATATGTTCATGTTTTGTTCTAATTGTATTACAAGAGTCAAGGAAAAGAGGAATAAAGTTCTACTTTATTGTGGGTAAGTATTACGCTCAAGAAAATGTTTGTTGTACCTTAGCGGCGTTATATACGTCTTTGAGCCGAAGAAAGCTGAGCGTCCTATTATGCGCGACTTAAGCATCTCGCGGGATGTCCGCTTTGAGGGTCGTAAAGAATATCGATTGCATAAGAGAGCCTGTCCCTGACGGCTTGGAGGTCTCAATTACGCTAACACAATAGTATTTGATTGGAACAAAATCAGGCCTCTGTCGTTTATACTTTATAACTTAACTGCCATGATGAAAGGCCGACAACATGACCGACCGCAACGTAAAAATTCTTAATTCCGTAACAAAAACACTTATTGATAGCTGCAAAGGCTATGAGACATGCGTGGATGTGTCTGACGACAGCTATGCTCTACGAACTGAGTTTCAGCGCCGCAAAGGCGAGCGCGACGAACTTGTACAAGAGTTTCAGACACAGGTAAGAGCCTTTGGCGGAGAGCCAGAGGATTGCGGGAGTATGTCGGGTGCCGTTCATCGCGGTTTCACGCGCTTCTCAAGCGTCTTCCGCGACGATGAAGCAGCGGCTATCTCAGCCTTAGACGACGGTGAAGAATTCCTTGCCGAGAAAATTGAAGACAAACTTGAGGACCATGACCTTGCCCCACAGACGCGCCAACTTTTACAAAAGGCAATGACGTCTGCTAAATCCGGCGAACGGTTCGCAGATATGCTGGACGGATAACTCTCCGCTATCCCCTGATGGAAAGGCCGCTCTTAGCGGCCTTTTTTTTGTTCAGATTTAGAGGTAAAATGGATGTTTCGCTTCGGCGGGAACGGAGACCCGGTTCACTTTAGCGCAATTAAGGCTCTCAACCCATTCTGGCACCCCGTCGCGTTTCATTAAAGCTCGTGTTGATTTCGGTGCGACCCATCCATAGACAGGAAGCTCTTTATATCCTGGCTTTGCTTTTCCGAAACACCACTGCATATTTCCATAGGTGGCTGGGTCACGGCCATCCAAACTCAGACGGTCATTGATATAACAAGCAGTATTCCACGCGGTTACAGGGTCGGGCGTCCAGCCAATCAATTTCTTACCCCAATACATGCGCAAATTATTGTGCATGTATCCCGTCGTCAGCCATTGTTTCTGCGCGGCATTCCAGACTGAATCATCCGTCTCGCCGTGCAAGAGGGTGTCCAGACTATAAACACCTTCGCGAGGATCGTCTTGATGCTCCAATAGTGTCTTTTTAGCGCTATTAGGAAGCGCCTCGAATGCTTCGAATGCTTGAATGTGGTAGGCTTGATAATGAAACCATTCTCGCCATGTCACGGCTTCGTCCAAGAATTTCCATTTAGCCGCTGAATGCGCGTCGCTTGCACGGATGGCTTTGTAAAGCTCGCGGGGGCCAAGTAATCCAAAGTGCAAATAAGGCGACAGCTTCGAACCTGATCCCGTGGCTGCAGGATTATTACGCGTCCATTTATAGCGCGGCAAATGATCAGATATAAATGTGCTTAAGCGTGACAAAGCCTCTTCTCGCTTGGGCGGAAACTCTGGGCAAATCCAAACGCTATGATCAATGTCACACTGTGCTATCAATTGTTTTAAATCACTATTGGAAGCCTTGCTCAAATCAATGTCTTCAAACCCTAACTGACCTTCATAGAGATCAGCCGTTGCCGCGACATCATATTTGGCTTTGGCATAAGTTTCTCTAAGCGCCTTACTTGCCGCTCTAAACGCGGGTGTCGTCTTCAAACCCGTTTCCAGCACACGTGTTGGCACCAGGCGCGCTGCATCTATGGCATAGACAGGCACATCTGTTTTTGATGCAAAGCTTTGGGTTTGCCAGCGCGCAACGAATGTTGGGTGATCTTCGGCAAATACGGCTTTGGCGTGCCTTGCTAATCTATAGACCAACCCTCTTTCCATATTGTCAGGGGTTTGGAGATAGCTCACGCATCGAATGCCGCGCGCCTCACACCCGGCTTGTAAATCACGGCTACCGCCTAATAAAAAATAGTGAAGGCGATCAGATGCATGGGGGTAGTCCTGCCGCATGCCGTGATACACCACGACAGGAAGTTTGTGCGCATTCGCGTATACAATGGCGGCGTCAATAATGGGGTTGTCATAGGCACGAAGCGATTGCTGTAACCAACAGAGAACATAAGCCGCTGGCTCGTTGGCTTCCTCGTCGTTGAGCGCGCAACATCTATCTGTCAGGTCTTTGTTGTCAAAATCGGGTACTGGACGGTTAAACAGATCATTCATGATGTGGCCTCTTTGGCAAGGCGAGCTTTTCGCTCTTTTGCCCATTGCTTCCGCTGGTGATTGGATGGGCGGCGACTGCCATGTTTATCTGCGATAGCCTTAGCAATTTCGCGATGTCCCGCTTCTCGGCGAAGCGCATAAATTGTTGTTTTTGCGTCTCTTGCCGCCTGCATATGATCGACAATCCGCGCGGGATAGATATCCGGAATGAGGTGCCTGGCCTCTGACCACTTCCAAGGCTCTTGCAAATACTTATCAGGAGCGTCAGCCAATTCGGGCACCCATTTGCGTGTGAAGATACCTTCCGGGTCTTGGTCATTACCTTGCTTAACAGGATTATAGATGCGCACTGTGTTTATGCCGGTAGTCCCCGACTGCATTTGTACTTGCGGCCAATGAATTCCGGGCTCGTAATCCGTAAATTTTTGAGCATAAAGCAATCCGGGTTCGCGCCAATCTAGCCACAAGTGATAGCTCGACACTGCCATGAGCATCGCGCGCATTCTAAAATTGATCCACCCTGTCGCGTTGAGTGACCGCATGCAGGCATCTACAAAAGGCAGCCCTGTCCGCCCATCACTCCAAGCCAATAGGCGTTCTCGCGCATCCGGATCGTTAGCCGGGTCATCACGCAGGCCATTATAGTAAGGGTGAATATTTTCAGTCTCATGACGCGGTTCGTCTTCCAACTTCTGCGTAAAATGACAGTGCCAGTGCAGGCGGCCATTGTACGAGGACAGTGAGCCTCGCCATGCGCCGGTATCTTCGCCCGCATTCGCACGCTCCTTCAGCTCTGTTTGTCTGGCCCAAAGCGCTTGCGCCGCTTCCCGCATAGAGATGGTCCCGGTCGACAAGAAAGTGGATAAGCGTGAGCATTCCCATTCGGCGGAGATAGGGCTGCTCATGCCTTTGCGGTAGTTTTCACCGCGTTCAAGCAAAAAGCTTTTAAGAGTAGCCAGACCCTCAACGCGGCCTCCTTTTTGGCGTCCTGGGCAAACGTCGGTCAATTTGAGGTTAACTTGGCTGGGGAGCGGTTCACTTTCAATACCAGAAATGAGCGTCAATGTTTTGGGGGTGCTGGATATGGGACTAGCCATAAACCTATCCCATGCTTTTGACCATTTATTTCGGTCTGTCGTGCCACGCTGAACGCCGAATTGGGGATATTCAACCCATTCACAATCCTGACCCGCAACCATGCGCGCAACAGCTTTATCTCTCTCAAATGTCCAAAGGTTGCCTGTTTCTTCATGCGAAAAGAGATGTGTGACGTTGAAGTCTTCTATCAACCTCTTCAATACTTCAACAGCATTTCCGGATTGGATAATTAGGTCGGCTCCGAGTAATTTTAAGTCGCCTTGCAAGCTCTCTAAACACTCTCTTATAAAGAGCCATTGCCGTCCGGATGTGTCGGAGAGTCTCCAATAGTCCGGCTCTACAATATAGACTGGAACAATGTGTCCAAACTTGGCGGCTGCTTCCAGCGCAGCGTGATCAGTCACGCGTAAGTCACGCTTGAACCACACTATCGATATTTGGGCCCTATCCTTTTCCATAGATTAAGCGTGCCCACTTTCAGACCACCAGTCACGATAAGTGGAGTTCTTCACTAATTTGCGGTTTTGGTCCGGCGCGCCGTCGCTCCACCAAACACGGCCCCGTTCGCCTAACCCTATCTTTGCCGAGTGAACTTGTGACCGCGTGTAGCGAAGACGGTGTGGGTCATCGCGAAACTTTTTGACGTTTCTGCGCGCATCCATGAGCGCCGATACGAGTAGCTTTCGTGCAGCCTCGGGCAGTTTGGGATTTGTTTTGCGCCAAAGTCGCCCCTTCACAACGAAGTAGCGGCCATCGGGTGTGTCAGGGTAATTTTTCTTACGAGCGGCCATTCATTCAAAACGCTTAATTCAACTCTCGGTTCCGTATTAAGACTTACCCGCCAATTGCTTTGCAATTGGCCAAGCTTCACGCGAACCTATTACATTAACAGGGTTGCCGACTGTGATTTCTCCGGCCCTTCTCACAATCGCCGCCCACCCGAACAGCACCCCCTTTACACGCTTATCGCCTGACCGACGCGTCTGAATGAGCGTACTCATAGTCTCCTTGCACAATGGCTCACCCGTTTCAGGATCGAGCGTAACAATTTTGCACCGATCAATTGGCTTAATGAGTTCAAGAATAGCGGTCCCAACAGTGATAGTTTTCCAGCTGTCTTCTGCCCACGGCCTATTTGTACGAACTATGATATTTGGGCGGAATTGGCTCATTAAGATCCTATGACCTGCAACATCTGAAAGATGAGCAAGGGACGCTGTGTTCACAATAGAGACCGGTGAACCATCAGCAAGGCTAACTCTGGAGTCCGCCCAATCGGCGTTTACACATCTTTCGGTATTGTCATCCATGAATACCAAGCGGACAGTCTCGCCCATGAATTCCGAGATTTTGGTATTAACCACTTCATCCGCCACCCTAACGGTAACGATATCCTTCCAAATTCGTGCATCTGTTCGTTTATCGGAGAGTTCTGTTTCAAGAACTTGCCCGTCAATATCTAAAATTACACTCCCATCTTTCACCCTTGGTTGGATAGCTGACATTTTCGGATGTGTGCGCAGGGTAAGAAATGTTCCGTCATCTTTCACCAACATGGCTCGGCGATCACACACAAGTCCAAGGTCCTCGACGGCGGATGAGTTTAAGGACACGCCGCGACAGGACTTCACAGGGTAAATGTTTATGTTAGAAATGATGATAACGAGATTTCCTAAGCTTTATGATCCGTCACTTGTAACTTGCGACATTTTCTCAACGGCAGATTTAGCCCACACCATAGGACGCTCACCAAAGCATTCCAGTATCGCATCGACACCGATTACTGTCCCCTTCGCTATACGGCCGAGGATCGCGATTGGGACAAACTCATTGTCACGTCCTGATTTGATATAGCCTGCAGAATCAGTCAGCACGCCAAGTTTGTCATGTGCAGGCTGGATTAGCTCTTTATCCAGTAAGTTCTTCAATAATGGCGATGTTATTTCTAATATTTTGGGACCATCCAGGACCGAGTTTATCATAGTATCGGCTACGAATTTACAAGACTCCGTTTTTAGTGTCCAACCTTCATCGTCCAACGAAATTTCAGGGTTATGTAAGACATCTAGGTTTAAAACCCCGGCCTCATACATCGCCAGTAATTGCTGCAAGCTTTCAACCGGCGGCCCGAAGGAATATCGCTTTAAGCGCTCATCAAGCGCGATGATTTCGGCAAGAACATCATCGTGGAGTTCGCTGTGCGAAAGCGCTGCATAGATTGTTGGCTGGCAATGGCGCCAGACCTGTCCCGCGCAATAATCAAGATAGATGTCGGATTTGCCCATAGCCATATCTATAAGACTTTGCAAAGTTTCAAATGGATGAACATTTCTTGGCATTAAGAGGGTATGTTCAAAATCAGGATTGCGGAGCAACTGGGAGGCGATGTCTTCGATGAGTTGATCCGTAATTACAATCGGGCTCATAGCCCTTGGAAGAGACTGAAAAACTTCCGCAATGATTGGGACCATCCTTCCAATCAGAAAATCAGAGCCTGTTGCTTCAATTTGGCTCCTCTTGTCATGAAGCGCAACACTCAGTGCGTTCAAGTTTTCATCGCGGGGAACATAAGGGGCGTCTATTAGCGGCGTATAAGGTTTCGGGGCCATAGCCAATCCATCCAATGAGAATGGTGCCAGACAGAACTCAGTATTGCTTAGTTCATAAGTTATCGGTCCAGTGCCGCCATCGGACGTATTGAACTTACCATATGTTTCACCGAAGGCTCGCGCTACATCCATCATGGCGAGGCCGTATCCTCGAATAGCTATGTTGTTTGGCCCGATAGTCGAAACATTCGAGATTAGATCACGAATTGGGTAAGGAACCATGTGGAGCGAAAGCTGTGGGCATGTTTTTGAAACATCTAACCAATGAGCGATTTGATCGTCTGCTTCGGTGGGTTGATGACCCACAGTCAGCAATACGTCCTGCGCGGAGTATTTCTCCTTAGATACTGTTGTAAGTATGCAGCTATTGCCTTTGAGATCTATATTAACGACGCACTCAGCAACCAAATGTATGAGGCCCGCCCTAACCAATGGTGCGGTTAACGAGTTATATCGCTCATTAAGGTACAGACCAATTTTAGCACGAGGTGGAAAACTATCTGGTCGATTTTCCGGCCAAGTGTCAAAGACAAGATTTGACCATTCGTGATAACCGGGAAATCTAGGAACTACTATGCCGTTGATTTTTATCGCAAGTCTCGCAGGTAAGTCCAATGCGCGTTCCGTGATATTTATCCAATTCGTGTCTGGTTGATCCTGCCGATAAACCGGTCCGCCACCTAGGAGACTGCTATCTTCAAACAAAAGTATCCGAAAGTCAGATGCGTTATCAAGTCGCGCGAGTGCAAAAAGTAAACACTCTAATGCGTAGCTCCCTCTTGGACCTACCCCGATGATAGCGAATTTGTACTTTTTGTCTTCCAATTATCTATCCTTCACTAACATTCTGCATTTAGGAACTTTTTTCTAAATCTAACAAGCAAACGCGCAAGAGCAATATAGGTTGCTCGTCCCGTTACCACGCCGTTTAAGATTTCATCATTGAACTTATCACCGTGGAACACTGAAACATCACCCGTCGTTTCCAGAATAACGGCTTAACACCTCTAAACAACGGGATAGAGGTAGAAGATGGGTCACTAAGAATTGAGTACAATTAATTTAACCCAACAAGATCTGACGAAGATAGTACCGGCAAATTTAATGCTATTTGCAGAACTATTGCCAATCGTCGACGCCAACGTGAGCGTTCGTCGGACTAATAAGGGAACTAAATTCGAGCAAACGCGTTTGATTCCTGAGCCTAAATTCTCAACAAATAAGAGGGAGATCATACATGTCAGATACAACAAAATTGCCAAGGCTAGAAAAGGGCGGCGCGCCTCATCAAACGACTAAAGATGGATATGATACTTTAACGACGAAAAACGGTACCCCTGTCTCTGACAATCAAAACCATTTAAAGGCTGGCGCTCGCGGCCCAATGCTGACCGAAGATTTCGCATTTCGTGAAAAGATGTTCCACTTTGATCATGAACGCATCCCAGAGCGTGTTGTTCACGCACGCGGATATGGGATGAAAGGCTATTTCGAACTCACCGATAGCTTATCTGATATTACGGATGCGAAAATACTGTCCGATACAGGCAAGAAGACGGAAGCCTTTATGCGTATCTCGACAGTCGCAGGAAGCGCCGGCTCGCCAGATTTGGCGCGAGACGTCAGAGGATTCGCCGTCAAGATCTACACCGAAGAAGGTAACTGGGACATTGTCGGAAATAATATACCCGTGTTCTTTATTCAAGACGCCATTAAATTTCCCGACCTTATCCATGCGGCAAAGCCTGAGCCAGATAGAGGGTTTCCGCAAGCCCAAACGGCTCATGATAATTTTTGGGATTTTATCTCGCTATCGCCCGAGACGATGCACATGGTCATGTGGATTATGTCCGACCGCACTATCCCTAGGTCGCTACGCTTTATGGAAGGGTTTGGAGTTCATACATTTAAGCTGATGAAAGGCGATAAAGTTAAATTTGTTAAGTTTCACTGGAAGCCAAAACATGGAATTCAGTCCGTTGTCTGGGATGAAGCCGTCAAAATTAACGGCGCGGATCCTGACTATCACAGGCGCGATATATTTAATTCTATTAACAAGGGCGACTATCCAGAATGGGAGCTCGGGGTCCAAATTTTCGACCAAGATTTTGCCGATAGTTTAGACTTTGATATTCTTGATCCCACGAAACTCATTCCAGAGGAAGACCTGCCCGTCCGAATTATTGGACGTCTTGTCATGAATAAAAATGTCGATAATTTCTTTGCAGAGACAGAGCAAGTCGCATTCTGCACAGCGAATGTGCCGCCGGGAATAGGGTTTTCAAATGATCCATTATTGCAGGGCCGCAATTTCTCATATCTTGACACGCAGCTTAAGCGTCTCGGCGGTCCGAATTTCCAGCATATTCCTGTGAACGCACCGCGCTGCCCCATGCACAATTTCCAGCAGGACGGGCATATGACGTTCCACAACCCTAAGGGCCGCGCCAATTATGAGCCTAATAGCTGGGGCGTCAAAGATGGCGGCCCTCGCGAGAATCCGAAAGATGGGTATAAGTTTCATGAGCAAGAGCTAGAGGGGCACGCTCGGAAAATTCGCCCTGAGAGTTTTGCCGATCATTATAGCCAAGCGCGGCAGTTCTACATTAGCCAAACAGAAACTGAGCAGACCCATATTCAAGATGCTCTTTGTTTTGAACTCAGTAAAGTTAAGAAGGCGGCGATTAGAGAACTAATAGTGAGTCATCTCCGCAATATTGATAGCGATTTAGCTAAAAATGTTGCCAAAGGTCTTGGCATGCGCCTGCCTAAAGCCGCTAGCCCCGCTGTAAAGCCCAATATGGATATTAAAGTTTCCGACGCGCTGAGTATTCAAAAGAACCAACCTGAAGATTTTTCCACTAGAACACTTGGGATTTTAGTGGCTGAAGGTTCGGATTCCAAACGGATTGCAGGACTCAAGTCTCAGATGAAAAAGCTCAAAGCAAATGTTGCAATTATCGCGCCTACGATAGGCGGCGTAAAGCTAAACGATGGAAGCACCTTAGAGGCTGACGAGCAAATAGGAGGCGGGCCATCAGTATTGTATGACGCTGTGGCCGTAATCTTGTCCGATAAAGGGGCAAAGTCAGTCAAAGATATGCCACCAGCTCAGGACTTTGTGGCTGACGCTCATGCTCATAAGAAATTTATAGCCTATGATGAGGGCGCAATAACTTTATTTGAAGCAGCGGGGCTCGGGGAGAAGATGATGACCGGCTATTCTCAGGTCGATAAGCGTCAATCCATAACTGAGTTCTCAAAGTATTTATCAAAGCACAGATGCTGGAACCGTAAGTAATTGTTGTCGGCTTAGAATCCATGGCTGGGAATATTTAGACGTTGTCTAAGATACTCACACTGAAGAATACAGCGGAGCGCAATTCTGTCATTCTTTCGTCCATAGTCTTTGCGCTTGGCGGCCTAGGGTATTTGGCCGAAGGTGCAATTTATTCTGCGGCGGAGGCGATTGAGCTCATCGACGCGCTGAGCCAGTCTGCCTTATACCTAGGTACAGCTGTCGCAGGTAGCTCAGGCACAATATTAGCGTTGATGTTGACACTAATTGGAATAGTGAAACGCACCGACTCAGATTTTGATGACGATATTTATCGCCGCATCAATTTGGTTGGATTGCATAGCACCGTGGCGTTGATTGGTGCTGTAATTCTACTCCTACTTCTGAGCCTGCCTGTCGGTGAGTATAATAAAATACCGGGTAGATGATATGCCATCTTATACCGCATTCAGTTTTTATTTGTGATTACCCTGAGCGCGACGTTAGTAGCAACTATTACAATTCTATACGGCACTGTTCGGGCTTTAATATCTAACATCACTCCTAATGAGAATGTGTAAGGTTAACAATGTCGAGCCTTCTCTAACTGTTAGGAACTAAACCGCAGCTTAGCCGTTGATTAAATGTCCTAATAAAACTGTAAAATGTAGTCGTTGCAGCCGAAACACCAAAGGAGTTCTTAGAAATGCAAGCCTTGGTAATTTCACCGCCTCAAAGCATGGATCGGATTTCACCATGATTGAAACTAGTCTCTCCTCGCTTATTCAAACTAGCGTTAGCAGCGTTTTAATCTTCGCTATATTGATATCATTCGTTCGCCTCTTAGGGCTTCGGAGTTTTTCTAAGATGAGCTCGTTTGACTTTGCTATGACGATAGCCGTCGGCTCAATGATAGCGACTGTTATCATCACCGACAGTGTATCGATTTTAAAGGGCAGTGTCGCGATAGGGTCACTCTTTGTTTTACAAGGTATTCTCGCTCTATTACGCAGCCGCACAGAGATTTTCTCGCGCCTTATCGATAATGAACCTAAACTGCTAATGCTAGACGGAAAAATTCTATATGATGCCTTAAAGCAGACCCGCGTCACTGAAGATGACCTCGTCGCCAAACTACGTGAGTCCAATGTTTTAAAGCACTCCCAGGTCAAGGCCGTTGTTCTGGAAACAACAGGCGACATATCGGTCCTACATACCGGCGATGACACTGAAATGGAACCGCGTATGCTTAAATCTGTCAGAGGCGCAAACTATGGCGCGTAAACGCAAAGGCTCGGTTAATTCCTTTGAGGCCAAAGGTCATGTGTCCCCAATTAAAGACTTGGCTATCATCGAGCAGGTCAAAAATTTTATCGATAATGATACGTTCCCCTGCGTTGGCGCGAAGGCCGCCCAGTCTCAAGAACTTATCGACTACCGCGTTTATCGGAGTCTTGCCGATGAAGACGACGCGGCAAGCCTGTATTTCGATATAACTGAATACCTACAAACTTTAAATCTTGAAAATGCCCGCGTGCAGTCTTTCGTGGCTATATTTCCCGACACAAAGAGTTCTAATGAGGCAGTTTTTGAGACGTTGTTATGGCAGCAATTAGGCGACCTTATCGACATAGATAAGTCGCTTAATATCGGATGGGCCGAGAGCGTCTCCGACGATCCAGACAACCCTCATTTCTCGCTAAGTATTGGTAACCATCCATTCTTCATCGTTGGGATGCACCCTACGGCTGGCCGCGCCGCACGGCGCTCGCCCTATCCTATGCTGGTATTTAACTCCCACGCACAATTCGAGAAATTACGTGAGGACGGGCGTTTTGACAGGCTAAAAAAAATCATACGCAAGCGCGATTTGGAAATTAATGGCTCTATGAATCCGATGCTAGATGACTTTGGGGACTCCTCGGAGGCATCTCAATATGCCGGACGACAAGTCGGAGAGGACTGGAAATGCCCCATTACGGGCCGATTAAAAAAATCATTCAGCCCTAAGACCCATGATTGAGCTATTAAGATGGGCAGCATCACTTGCGACTATCGTGGCTGCTATCTTGGTGGCGGCAAACGTGTCGGTTAAGCTTTCAGGAATGGGATTTATAATTTTTAGCGCCGCGTCGATATTATGGGTCATTATAGGCGTCGTTGATGATGAGCCAGCCCTCACTATCCAAAACATCGCTCTGACGCTTATAAATCTAGCTGGAATATACCGCTATCTTATCCGCCCCGCTGTGATGGGCAAAAAACCAGAAGAGAGTTAGATGCACCCCCATATGAAATCGGCTTTCGACCGCGATATGTATTTTGGAACCCACTCGAGACACCTATTCTTTGCCAGTTCGTGGCTCTCGCATTTGATAGAGAAGAACTACGATTGGCCTTTAGCTGTTGCCGATATGATTTTATTTTTAAAGGAGAAGAACTGCTCGGCTGACCACATAGAAGGTGAGGTTGAAAAGGCGAGGCTGCTTATCGCGCCTTGGTTGATAGAAAGTCATCGGGTGGAGGGTGAGGTCCATGACGCATGATATTGAAAGAATAGCGCCGCGATCGGGCACGGCATTTAGGTTAAAAAAAGGTCAGTACCTGACCGTTATCGACCCAGACGGCCAGCAAGTGGCTGACCTCTTATGTTATAATGCGAATGACATGGCCGAGCATATTTCGTCAGGACGCACTATCGACTATACCAGCCGAATCTTTTTAACGACTAATGATGTGCTATATAGTAATCGTAGTCGCCATATGATGAAAATCATGTGCGACGATGTGGGTCGGCATGACTTCATCCTAACGCCCTGCTCGAAAGATACATTTCGCATTATATACGGTGAAGAGACACCACATCATGGGTGCCAAGGGAATTTTGAAATGGCTTTAGAGCCACATGGCGTCTCGCCCGACAATATACCTGTCGCGTTCAATGTGTTTATGCATACAGATGTCAACGGAGACACGGGGGAGATAAAAGTATTACCCCCTAAAAGCCGCGCAGGTGACAGTTTAACTTTACGCGCTGAAATGGATTTGATCGTGGCCATGACAGCTTGCTCAGCAGGACAGTCAAATAATTATAAATACGGCCCAATAGATTATTTCATCCATGACGAGTTTGAGAAGTGACAGCTCTTAAGGACACACAGCAACTTGCAACTGAGCGAACAGAAATGTCCGAAGACCGTACTATCATGGCAAATGAGCGCACATTTGCAGGGTGGATGAGAACGGGCCTCGCGACAATGGGTATAGCGCTTGGGTTTAACGCATTGTTTGGTCGGCTTCAGCCGGAGTGGGTACCGCGCGCAATCGCAACCGGCTTCCTAATGACAGCTATTTTGATATATATTTCAGCATATTTCCGAGCAGCGAAAGTGTTTGAGCGGCTCAACACTCATGCAATTGAACGCATCTCGCGCCGGGGTATACTGGTCGTGATGATTACAATGGTCTCAGGGGCGGTTGCTCTTATACTTGCTGTATGGATATTGAAATGGGAGTAATAATTGTACCCTTCCTCACCCGAGTAACACTCTCATGCTTTTTGTGTTTAGGCTTAGGATTATAGTAATGCGGGTTGTGTTTAGTTTCCCCGTCTTTTGGCGGTTCAGCCGTTGAGGTTGGATCGTCGCGAGTGTCGGTCATGACTATCTTCTAACCATTCAAAAACGCGGCGCGTTTCCGTTATAGAGCCACAATTGCTGTCTGTGAAAGTTGCAGGCAATACATTTCCCGGAGCGAACAAAACACCTCAGCCAGTTTTTTCGGCAGTATGCAGTCTTCAAATAAACAGGTAAAAGCGAAGAGTTCTCTCATCGCAAGCTATAGATTAGATGGTTTGGTTATTCAACGATCGGTGAGTTTTTGGCTGTCTCGCAATATTTCATTCATGGCGTCCAACGCGCTCACTTTGTCTGCCGCTTTATCGAACTTGCCCTCTTCCATAATTATCTCTAAGGATTGGCGAGCGCGGCTAACTCGGCTCTTGATGGTGCCAGTTGCGCATCCGCAGACCTCCGCAGCATCATCGTATGTAAGTCCTGAGGCACCAACTAATATTAGGGCTTCCCTTTGATCGTTCGAGAGCATTTGAAGGCCCCGACGCAGTTCATTGAGATGAACCGCCTGCTCAGGGCTTGTGTTAGCAACAATCGTCTGTTCGGCCACGTCTTTGTCTAAGGATGTTGCTCGCCAGGATCTCCTTTTTATGGAATAGAACTGGTTTCGCAAAATTGTGAAAGTCCAAGCTTTCATATTGGTTCCGGGCTCAAATTTCGCACGCGCATTCCACGCCTTTAACATTGCATCTTGGGCTACATCATCAGCCAATGTTGCGTCCCTGCAGAGCGAGCGAGCGTATGCGCGCAGATGAGGTATCAAATCTGTTAGCTGGGATTTGAAAACGTCTTCATCATATTCGTCGGTAGCTTGCGACGAAATTCTGGCTTTGGAAACCTCTTGGGTGGGTTTCACTCTTTATCTGCTTTCTTAAGCAAATCCAGAAACTCGTCCGGCACGGATTCCTCTAAAACCGAGTCGTAGAGTGTTCGTAAATCTTTGCTAATTTTGTCCCGTAAAGATTCTTCAGAGAAATGGTCATCGTTGTGTTTCTGCGAGCCCGACTTGATCTTATCAATTTTTTTCATAAAAAGTGCTCATTTTTTAATTTGGAACAATATTTTTGCTTAGGACATAAAATGTAACGCTTTTAAAGAAGTTACGTTCCAGCTAACATGAGTTATAGACAAATTGAATTGTCCGAACACGGAGTGATTTATTGGGAGAAGTAATCGTGACCCTTGTTGATACATATGCGCCGCATCTGCCTTTCCTCCGCCGGTTTGCTCGGGCCTTAACCGGCTCACAATCTGAAGGCGACAAATATGTCCGTGCTACCTTACAGGCGTTTGTTTCTGGAGACGAAGGCGTTGTTGCAAACTTGAGCCCCAAGGCGACACTCTATCGGATGTTCTTAAGTATTTGGAACGCTACGGGCGCGGTACTTGAAAAAGACGCAAATGACAACGTTAGCCCTGCGGAACGTATTCGTAGACTCAAGCCACGTTCGCGCGAAGCGTTCCTGCTCAGCGCGTTAGAGGGTATGAGCACAAGCGAAATTGCGCAAATTATGGGTGTTAGCGACTCCGAAGCTGGAGACCTCATATCAGCGGCTGAGGCTGATATAGAGACCGAGCTTCGGACCAATGTTCTTATTATCGAAGACGAACCATTAATCGCTGCGGATATTAAAAACCTTGTAACTGATCTCGGTCACTCGGTAGACGCCATCACAACGACGCGCTCGGAGGCAATGCGGTCAGCGAAGAATAGAAAACCTGGGCTCGTTTTGGCTGACATTCAATTGGCAGACGGGAGTTCGGGGATAGATGCTGTCGACGATATTCTATCGGAATATGACGTTCCGGTTATTTTTATCACGGGCGTGCCGGAACTCCTTCTGACAGGCGAAAAGGACGAGCCTGCCTATCTTATTTCGAAACCATTTAAGCCGGGCAATGTGAAAGCGGCTATTAGTCAGGCACTTTTCTTCAGGGGCTCAGCGAGTTCAAGCTAGGATGCCTGGCCAGTATCGCGTTTCATGAGATAAGTGAATACCGTCTCATCATCGTTTGATGTGACCGTCAAAGTGCCACCATGCGCTTTGGCAATCTCCGAGCAAATGTATAGGCCCAGCCCCAATCCCTGTTGTGAATTCCGATTGTCATCTCTGATAAAGGGTTGGAAGAGTTTCGGAATCGCTTGTTTTGGTATAGCCGACCCGTGGTTTCTAACGGTCATCTGAAACTGATTGGCGAAATCTTTTGCTGTGAGGGTAATGGGCTTTGAGGGAGCGCCGTATGCGACGGCGTTTGATACCAAATTTGAGACTACCTGACAGATCCGGCCATGATCGCATCCCACAGGTTCCGTAAAATTCAGCTCAGTGTTTATAGTGGCGCCAGTATGGATGAGGCGAATTTCATCTACTGTATGTTCTAAGGCCGCTTTGAGCTTAAGCTCTTTAGAAAAATTCAGGGTTAGACCAGTTCCCAAACTTGCACGCGTGAAGTCCATCACGTCAGATATCAAGTTTTCCATGCGCACAATTGACGTGTCGGCCAAACCCAGAATGTCGGTTGCTGCGTCAGATTGTGGCTCGCGCCTCAAGAGCCTAACCGCAGAGCCTAGGGCCGCCAAGGGATTGCGAAGATCATGACTCAGAACGGCCATAAATTGCTCGCGCAATTGTATTTCCTGATCTTTAGTTTTCAGAGCCGAAGCGTTTTCCTTTGCCTCTGTGATGTCACGAGCGCTGCAGTGATATAGATCGCCATCAGGTATCGCGTTCCAAGATAGCCATCGATAACTTCCGTCCTTATGCTGGTATCTATTTTCAAACCCAAGGACGGGCTGACCACGTTGAATTTCTTCAAAGGCCTCATTAGTTTGAGGAATGTCATCCGGATGAACAAAATGAATAAACTCACGACTGTGAATTTCAGCGGGTTGCCAACCAAGTGTCCTGTGCCAAGCCGGGTTCGTATCTTTAAAGTGGCCCGAATTTGTCAGGATGCCAAGCAAATCATTCGTAATTCGCCATGTTAGGCCATGTGTTCTATCTGTACCAACAACTGGAATAAATCACTCCCCTTTTTTCATCAAGCTAGCAAATATAAAAAGCATTTAAACGCCTAGTGGACAACTAGCAAGTGTATAGGGGTTTTTATAAAGGTCGGCGTTTCCCCAAGATTAAAGTAAGTAGGTTAGTCTACGAATTCGGCGGTAGTCGAGTCGATATATAACCGTAAACGCCCACAAAACTTAATCTAGGTCAACTTACGGCTCTTATTCAGTGACTAAGGCTATAATTTAACACCAGTGCACTCTCTAAGGGGGAGACATGGTTCCCATAATAGGAAACACCGCCAGCATCAACCCTATCGTTGCGAACTTTTGAGCTATATCCAGCTAGGACCCAGGTTTTCTCTGTAGTGATTTCAGAAATTAATGTCAGGCCTAGCGAGCTCAAACCGTATATAAACATCGCCGAGCGTAGACATCTCTATGTTAGCTCTTGTTATTGTTGAGACAGTGATTGGGGCCTTGATATTATGGTGTTGAATGTAAGCGCTGGCCTCAAGAACTTGCTGCGATGCGGATTCGCCATTCAGGTCGTACCTGTTCTTAACAGGAATGATATGTACAGCCTTAATGTCATATTGCTTCGCGGCTATGACTCAACTGTTCAGATAATGCACTGAATGGCTTTCCATTAGATTTTCGTGAAAGCTAAAGGTTATATTCTGGAAAGGCAGTGAGAAATTAAGCCTTCCGCATTAACGCTCTGGGCTCGGTGATCAAAATCCGCGAATAAGCTCGGTCTGTAATCCCGATCTAACGAGAGCACGATCACTGGAAGGGTTGATAACAATATGAATGCTAATTTGAACATGCGGATCTCACGATATCTACATATGTTCAACGCGGGGCAACGCGAGACCGTTCCTTGTGCGAGAAAATTATTGTACGGTTTGGACTGGCCTGTCTAATATTGCCTATAGGTTGATGTATAGCAAATGCACTGCTGGACTTATAGACCGTTTAGAATATCTGTGACGGCTTTTGCATTAATGGGCTTAGATAGCTGTTCAACCGGGTTTATTTAGTCCAAACCCAAAACCCCCACCCACTATATCCCGTAACATAAGTGAACGGAATATTGGCATTTGACAATTGGAGCGCGATAGGAAAACTCGTTAGTCCTTTGCCTAAGTTTACATCTAAGAAAGCAAAGTCCACTGCAGTACTTTCTAAGGCCGTGAGCGCGTCCGTGCAATTTGTAAAAGGGCCGCAGACGGAGTAGTTGGTCCATTATCGACGGATGGTCTGGCGCAAGGTGTTGAATGATGACGTAACAAAATCCGCTATCTGACGGTATAGATTTGACTAGGGATTCCAACGCTTCAAGACCACCGGCTGAGGCGCCAATGCCAACTATCGGAAACTGTGTCGTCTTGCTCAAATCATTTCCTCGCATTATATTCCGCAATTAAACCTATCGATAAATTGTAAGAAGTCCACTCACTAGCGAATAGTATTCTTTTATTTCGCCAGAAAAAAAAAGCCCTGCAGACGCTGTCTACAGGGCAGGCCTTGGGTTGGAGGGGAAAATCCGCCCAAGGGATTAGAAAAAGTTGATTTTTGTCTTGTCTTAGATGACTGCCTTATCTCTCCGATATATAGTCTTGGCCATTTGAATGGGATCTTTCGCTCGTAACTTCCTATTGTCTGTTGCCAGTTCTAAATTTCGCGACGTCTTAATCGATCGGTGTTTCGGATTCGTCGCATACGTAGGAAAAAAAAGAGCCATTCCGAAGAATGGCTCTTAAAATAAAAGATTAATGTACGACTATGCAGCGCGCGCATATCTTGATGAATGCCCACCCGCTGTACGAAGGACCGTCTCATAGGTGGATCCATTGACGTCATCTTCGTCAACATCGACTAAGACTAGTACGCGACCGACTTTCAGTTCGCGTTCATAGTATTCTGCATCGGCCTGATCGATACCGTGTTCGCGTAACGCACCAGCTAGTCCACCAGCAACAGCACCGGCAACGGCGCCCGTTGCGGCCGCACCACCAACGGCGGCTTGTGCGATGGCGCCAGCAGCGACGAAGGGACCCACGCCTGGAATTGCTAAAGCTGCGATTCCTAATATTGCTCCCGCACCAGCGCCTAAGGCTGCACCCCCTGCCACATCTTTAGCAGTTTCATGAATTTCATCGCCATCTGCATCTGTGACGACGTTGTCACCATCACGTCGTGCAATCATTGAAATGTCATCCTCATCCACACCTGCCTCGCGAAGCCGTGTGATTGCAGCCTTCGCTGCCGTCTCATTATCATAAAGTGCTGAGTAAGTTCTCTTGGTCATTTTAGTTCCTTTCGCTTGAGTTGAACGAGACTAACGATGAGCTAAGGAAGTTGTTCCAACTAAAAAGACAAAGTTTAATCTGGTTTAATAATGGGTGGTTAAAAGTTCTACCGACGCCAAGATTGATGAGGGCTTCCAAACATCTCTCACTTAAAGATGAACTTGTTGCCTGTGGCGGCAAGGGTTAATTTAAAATTTTTAGTCTACTACGATCATTAATAGACCGATATAGGGAAGGGTAGGCCTGTCAGATCAATGTGATTGATACGGATACTTTGTCCAATAATCATAAATTATGTGTTCTATGTTAAGGCAGTGGTACTGGTAATGTTTCAGTTCTTCACGGCAATAATCTAGATCAAACGGCCCTAAGTGGAGTACATAATAAAGGAGAATTCGCGTGATAATGAAAGCGTCTCAAAACTCAGTTTCATCGGCCATCAGGAATCCAGCTAAGATCCATGTCCGCATAATGATTACGGAAATCTGCATAGTGCTTCATTCCATCCAGATCGCGAATAAAAATGCGACCACTATTTTTGGTGAGGAACCCTTTTTCTTTGAGGCGAGCTAACGACCGGCTCATCGATACATTTGTTGATCCTACCGCATCGCCGAGTTCATGCTGTGTGAGAGGGAGCCTGAAGCTATTGTTCATTTCGGGATTGGTGAGCGACAGACGCGCGTGGAGAGTGAGTAAAAAATAGGCCACGCGTCGTGTGACATCCAGTCGTCCCATGACTGCGATTTTGTTTGATAACAAGACTTGATCTCTCGCAGATATACCTAAAAGTACGGCTGCAAGTTGGGGGCTTCTGCGAAAGACGGTTTGTAAACCCGTTTTGGGGAACGGGCATAAGGTGATTTCAGCACATGTATATAGTGTGGAGGGGGAGCTTTGGGTTGTGAGATCGCAAATGCCGATGATGTCTCCAGGAACAAAAAGTCGTATTATTTGACGCCCACCTTTGATGGTATCCCGATATTGATAAAGCCAGCCCCGTTTGACAACGTATATGTAGTCATTGACCTCACCGGCAGGGACAACGATCTCGTTTTTGGCGTAGTCGACGTTTTCTTTCTCAAACTTAGCTATAGCTTCCATCGAATCTTTATCGAGTTCAGCGAAGTTTGAGAGGTGGCGAACCAAACAGCTCTCTGAATTAGATGTCATTTTTGTCCTCGTAGAATACTAAATGTCAGTTAAATTAGCTCACACCGAGTACCAAGTCTCGGTCTTTTTACCTGCCGCCTCCAGCGTCGAAATACATTGCCGATATGAGTCAAGGCTAACAAGCAGGATTTTTGTTACCTTATTACGTATATCGATTTCATAAGTTGAGATAAGCACCTCCCTATAAATAAGCTTTGAGAATAACGTCCAAGACGGACTAATGTTCCTTTAAGGGAGTGACCCTCGCAACCATCCATTTCTTAAGGCGTTATTCAAATAGCTCAATTATGAGTTTAACTGCATCGGAGAAAGATTATGTTTCGTTGGGCCATAATCGCATAAGTCATCGCTTTCTTCGCAGCACTTCTTGGTTTTGGAGGCATCGCCGCTGGAGCGCAGTACGTCGCTGGCGTACTCTTTGTTATCTTCCAAGTGTTGCTTGTCGTACACCTTTTGGGTGGTCGGACCCGGCTTTAGACCGCTCTAAAGATCTGCCGGTAATCACGTAAACGATCGCACGTTTAAAATGTTATCCATACCCCTTGATTGGATAGGGGTAGGTCACCCTTTTCTTAGCGTTGGATCGATTCCAATGCTTGGGCGGTTATTCATAATCGGCTGGGGGCTGCGATGACTGGTACTCGTCATTACCCTCAGTGATGGAGGGCAAATGGAGCCTGTTCTGCTTGGGTTTGCTCTGGGTCGTACCTAGCCTAATGATAATCAAGGCTGGAAGTCCCTGAAGGACAATCATTAGACGTCATCAGGAAAATATTATCTGAATCGACGACTAATAAAGTGCAGACGATTTCTGACTACCGACAGCTTTGAAATGATAACTCGGAACTTTTTTTTGAGATTGGCGTTATTTAATTGCGATGTAAATGAACTTAACACTCATAGGAGTAAAATTATCGAATTCATACTCGGCACTATTCATCTGGCTTTGGCCATTTGGGCCATAATCAACATTTTGGGCTCAAGCGCTTCCAGACTCGCTAAAATAATCTGGACATTGTTCGTCTTGGTATTCCCCCTAATAGGACTGATTATCTGGTACTTCGCGGGACCAAAATCCTCATCGAAAATCGCTTAAAACCCCAATCAACAACGGAGAATAAATTTATGACTAATTATGACAGAAATCACACTGAAAAGAGCAATACGCCCCTGATCATCGGCGGTGTTGTTGCAGCAACTCTCGTCGTAGGCGCACTCATCCTGTTCACGGATTTAGACCTAACACAAACCGCTGAACTTCCAGAAGTTTCCGTCGAGGGAGGGCAGCTTCCGGCCGTCGACGTTGATGTTGCAGACATCGATGTCGGTACAAAGACAATTGAAGTTGAAGTGCCAACTGTAGACGTCGATCTCCCGAAGGAAGGCCAAGAAGCCGACGACTTAGCTGATAATATCGATGTTGATGCTGATCTTGAAGCTGAACCCAAATAATTAACTTCGAAAGCATTGACCTTAAACCCGGCTTCGTGCCGGGTTTTTTTCATCGTCATCGCTTGCTAGGTTTCCATCATCATAGAAGCTAGGTTCTAATCAAAGCAACGGCGCTGCGAGACGTAGGACGCTTTCTTCTAGAAATTCGACTCTTGATCTGTCATGCCATGTATCAAAACTAAGCTTTTTCGAACGGGATATGTAATGCTCAATTGTCTCTTTAAGACGGGCCGAAAACTTCCATCATGTACGGCCAATGTAACTTCTAATTTCAGATAGAAGCTTCGCATGTCCATATTCACTGTTCCGATGAACGAGATATTTTCATCAATTAAAATTGCCTTTATATGCAGCATACCTCCTTGGTAACGCATAATCCATTGACCTGCACCAGCCTCATTTTTTGAAGATTGCAGGGTCGACCAGATATATCCGATCGTTTGATTGATAATGATAAGTTTCCTGTGGTCCCGGAGATCCGTTCGTTTCAAGAATGACTTCAGAAATCCGACTTCAAGGGAAGATTAATTTTTGACGCCGGCGAGCTCCAACCTACGTCGCCAACTCGATTTAAAAAAATTGCGGCTTCCAATGTCGTCCGCAAGGATGCCGCATTTAGTTGTACGGGAAGAATCGCCAAAATACTGTCACCTTCGTTAAGTTAGTTGCTCGCATCCTACCGAATATTGCTTCGGTTAAACCCGTTATTCAGTGCTGTGCTCGGTCACATTTAACAACCAGGGTGAAATAAGCTCTTTAGCTCGGCTGACCTGCATCGCATTGTGGTCTAAACTCCCGCCATGCTCGCTTAAGTGAGAGGTGAGTTGTTGAGCTGCGAGAGGCCAATTTGCCCCTGCCTAAATAAGGTCTTGCAACCACATCGCCGCTGCAAAAAGATTGCGGTTGTGTGACGCGAAATAGCCGTCTTTGTCGAAGGCCATTTCAAGGTAGGAACGTGTTTCGGTCATAAATCCTCAAATTATCTTTTTGCGTGCATTAATAACTCACAATTAAAGGAATTGTTCCTGAAACGAAGTTCAATCCATGGCCCGGCGGAACCAACAGCGCCTTTATGCGTTAGTTGAGTCCACACTTTTGAAAGGACAGAACTATGGAATCCGAACACATTAAAGGCGCGGCCAATAAGGCTGCTGGTAAAATCAAAGAAAAAACTGGCGAGGCCCTAGACAATAAGTCCCTCGAAGCTAAGGGCAAAGCTCAGCAGCTTAAGGGAAAAGCTCAAAATGCCGTAGGCGACGCGAAAGATGCAGTCGAGTAGCCTGCTAAAAACAATTTATCAACCCTGGTTCCAATTTGGGCCAGGGTTTTTTAAGGAAAAAAATGACTGACAAAACGCAGCTCCCTGGGTCAATATCACAGCATATTGATGCCGCTAATTCACCCTACCTTTCAATTTGCATGCAGCGCCCAGAAGTGGCTGGCGACGCAACCAAATGGAGCATTTACCAAAAAAATATTATCCAGCGCGTCAACGAACTAAACCTAGAGGACACTGAATGGGAAGGCATCGATTGGGAGACCAGAACTACTCAAGCGTTGAGTCTGATTGATGTCAACGCAAAGCGCTGTGGCGGGTGGATGATCATAATGAGCAAGCACGGGACGGATATATATGAGCTGTCAGATAAACCTGATAACATCATCACATTCTCAGATATGCCCTATTTGTTACCCAAAATAACCGACAATACGCAGAATTTGAAAGGTTGGGTGCTAGCTGTTGATCGGGACAATCCGGGTTTTTACCGTTATGATGGGCAAAGCTTGGAAAACAGAATTGAGGAATTAGACTATCGTAGCTACGCGGAGATGGAAGACATCCGTGAACCAATGGCTGCGGTAAACTACCATACGAGGGGCCTCACCTCCGTCGGAGGCTCACAGCCCTCAGCCAAATTTCATGCCCTCGGCGCTGCCGTCGACGATTACGATGAAATTCAATTGAAAGACTTCTTGGAAGAGCTCGCCGGTGCCGTAGAATCTGTGATCGCCGGTACGGGCAGACCCTTAGTGCTTGCCGGTGACCCCAAAAGGGTGGGGTGGATGAAGGACGCACTTGAATTATTTGAACTTCATGATGAACACATTGATCTGGCGGGCGATGCATTGAAGCCGGACAGTTTGCTAAGCTCCGTCTCGGCCGTCTTTGAAAATATAATCAAGGACAAACAGGCATCACGCGATCTCGGAGACGGTGCCCCGCTTTCACTATCTGGCTTCGAGGCTATTAACGACGCCGCTAAAATGGGTAAGGTTGACACACTTTACCTTCTCGACCCTCGAGATGGTTTGCAAGAGAGTGATACAGATGAGCGCCTTAAATTTCAAAATATGTCGGCGGGCTCACCGAAATCTCAATCCAATAAGCTGGCGATTCAAGTGCTCTCAATGGGGGGTAGGGTGGAAGTTCCAATTGGCGACACCGTGGACACTGGTTCGGAGAGTTTCGCAACGTTGCGATATTAAGGAGGCCAACATGGGAGCGTGTAGCCAATGTGGCAATTTGTATGATAAGAGTTTCGAGGTCAAAACCGATGGAGGCGAAACTTATGTATTCGACTGCTTTCAGTGCGCGGTCACCAAGTTAGCTCCCCATTGTAGGCAATGTGATTGCGTGATGATGGGGCCGGGTTTTGAAACGGAACACGATGTATACTATTGCTGCGAGCACTGCGCCGAACAAGACGGGGCGGTGCTAGAGAATCAAGTCCATTCGGATCGGGCAAAAAAGCAATAGCAAAAAATGAATAAACGGAGATTATTATGACAAATTCACCCAAGGACAACATCGCCAACCGCACAGCCGATAAGAAGCACGGCGCACTTTACAAAGATGACGTCCCCCATGTCGAATCGCAGGATAAGCTTGAAGACATCGCTAAATCTTCTGAAGAAGAATAGTCGACTTTCTGGCGTCAGTTGAACGCCTTTATTTCCGGAGACTACAATGGCAGCGCGCGCATATTGGAAAGGACATCTTCGCCTGTCCCTCGTTACGATCGGCGTTGAACTCTACACGGCAACCTCATCGGCCAGCAAAATATCCCTCAATCAAATACATAAGCCTTCCGGCAAGCGCATTAAATACCAAAAGGTTGCGCCGGGTGTGGGGCCTGTTGACGTTAATGATATCGTCAAAGGCTTTGAAGTGTCCAAAGACAACTACGTTCTGCTAACATCAGACGAACTCGACCAAATTAAGCTGGAAAGTAAAGAGACCATCGACTTGGTTCAATTTGTTGACCATTGCGAAATTGACCCCAGATATTTTGAAAAGCCTTATTACATTCTACCAGCGGAAGGGAACGTTGCCGCCGAAGGGTTTGCAGTCATACGCGATGCGCTGCGGGAAACTGGCAAGGTTGGACTCGGGCAAATGGCGTCGCGGGGCCGAGATCACTTGGTTGCGATTAAACCATGCGGGGAGGGACTCCTACTCGAAATTTTGCGTTATGCCGACGAGATCAAAGATAGCGACAAAATTTTCGATGAGGTGCCGGAAGTCAAAATCGACAAGGAAATGAAATCGCTGGCCAAAGAATTAATTGAACGGAAATCTGCCGCGTTTGACCCTGCGGTTTTTGAATCGCAATATTCAGATGCTTTGCGGGATCTGATCGAGGAAAAACGTAAAAAAGGAAAAGTCTCATCTGCCAGCGACGAGGAGCTTGAAGGTGAGCCTCAGGATAATGTCATTGATTTGATGCAGGCCCTAAAAGACAGTGTTGCCAAGGACGAAAAGAAGAAATCCAAACGCAAATCGGGATAAGCCATGCCAGCCCGCGAAAAAAGACCGCTCGCCGATTACAACGAGAAGCGGGATTTTGCCCAGACCCCGGAACCCAAAGGCGAAATTGGCAAAGGTAATAAGCGCCGCTTTGTCATGCAAAAACATTCGGCCACGCGTCTGCACTATGATTTGCGCTTAGAGCATGGGGGCGTGCTCCTCTCTTGGGCCGTGACCAAGGGACCCAGTCTTAACCCCGCAGACAAACGTTTGGCTGTGCGCACGGAAGACCATCCGGTCAAATATCTGGATTTTCAGGGCCTGATCCCAAAAGGGTACGGGGCGGGGGCTATGATTGTCTGGGACAAAGGCAGTTGGGAACCCGTTGGGGATTTTAACGCGGGGCTTAAAAAGGGCTCGCTCAAATTCATCCTCAAGGGCGAGCGTCTAAACGGGAAATTCGCTCTGGTGCGGATGAAGCCCAAGAAAAAACAAAAGCGTGAGAACTGGCTTCTCATCAAGGACAGGGACGATTTTGCTGACCGCGATGTCGTTCTGACAGAAGCCTACACCACCAGCGTTCTGACCGCCGAAACAGTGGAAGATTTACGCGGCGGCCGTTCTACTGCAAAAGATAAACGCTTGAAATTTATCAAGCCGCAACTGGCCGAGCCGACAGACGAGGCGCCGTCCGGCGATGATTGGTTGCACGAGGTCAAATATGATGGTTACCGTGTTCAAGTCATCAAGGACGGAGCGGGAACGCGGTTGTTCTCCCGCAGCGGACTGGACTGGACTGACAAATTTGGCGGGCTCGCGAGAGCATTTTCAAAACAGCTGGAAGTGCTGTCGATCATTGACGGCGAAGTCGTTGTGTTTGACGAAAACGGGGAAAGTGATTTCTCAGCGCTTCAGGCCGCCTTAAAAGGTGAGGGCGGAAAGATGGATTTCATCGCTTTTGACTGTCTTTACGCGCACGGAAAAGATATTCGCGGCGAAACGCAGGACGCCCGTAAGAACGCCCTCGGCCGCGTATTAAAACCCCGCGGTCCAATCCGTATACCCGACTACATCGTTGGCAAGGGCGAAGCCGTAGCAGAGAACGCCTGTCAGTTAAACCTGGAAGGGATCATCTCCAAGCGCCGCGAAGCGGCCTATCGTTCGGGCCGGAACACCAGTTGGCGCAAGTCGAAATGCGTGAACACGGATGACTATATTATCGGGGGATACCGAAAATCTTCTGTGCGCGGGCGGCCGTTTTCCTCGCTTCTGGTTGGCGAGGCCAGTGAAGCTGGTCTTATCTACCGGGGCCGAGTTGGCAGCGGGCTAAGCAGCGCCGATCTTGACGAGCTTAAGGCCTTGTTGGAGCCTATTGACACCTGCCCATTCATCAAAGTCCCCGGAGAGGTCAAACGGGATGCGGTCTGGGTGGTTCCCAATCACAGGGCACAGATCACTTTCGCTGAACAAACCGCGTCCGGATCATTGCGGCATGGGCGCTATCAGGGGCTGCGTCTGGATAAAAAGGTAAGCTTGGCACCGCTCAAAAAACCGTCCTCAGCTAAGGCCAAATTAGGGAATCCGGTCGAAGGCGTAAAAATTTCCAGCCCAAATAAAATCATGGATACTCGGTCCCGCGTGACCAAGCTTGAGCTGGCTCACTATTATTCCAAGCTCGCCCCGCTCATTCTGGAGCACGCTGGCGGGCGTCCGATGAGCTTGCTGCGCTGTCCAGGCGGAGCGGATAGTGAATGTTTTTTCCAAAAGAACCACGGCCCGTCAATCTCCGATAATGTCGGGTCTGTTAAGATCACAAAGAAAGGCGGAGAAATAGCGGACTATATCCAAGTGACAAACGCTAAAGGTCTCGTGTCCTTGGCCCAAATCGGAGTGACGGAACTTCATATTTGGGGCGCGCGGTCGGATAAAACTGAGCGCCCTGACCGCATGGTTTTTGATCTAGATCCAGACGAGGCTATTAGTTTTGAAACAGTCAAAGCCGCCGCGCAAGAAGTCAGGAATTTGCTCCTTGCTGCCGGGCTAGAAAGCTATGCGCTTCTAACGGGCGGCAAGGGCATTCACGTTGTCGTCCCGCTGACACGGCACCACGATTGGGGGACCGTTAAAGGCGTGTCTAAAGGCATAGCAGTCGACCTCTCTAGCGCTGCGCCGGGCCGCTATGTAGCGGTCATGTCTAAAGCCAAGCGCAAGGACAAAATTTTTATAGACTGGCTCCGCAACGATAAAGGCTCCACTTCCATCGCGCCTTATTCGCCGCGAAACAAGCCGGGATGTCCAGTGGCTGTTCCGGTTAGCTGGAACGATCTGAAAGAGGTTGGTGCCGCGAATACGGTTTTACTGACCGATTCTATAGCTGCACTTCCGTCCAGACACGTTTTAAACATTGCATGGGCGAACTATAGGCCGCAGCGATTACCGTCAGGCCTAATTAGTCGCTATGAGACTTAGGCTAACCTAGCCAAAGGACAAACAGGGATCAGCATCTCTGCTCATCGCTCATTTACTGACGTTCCGAGTTACATAGTATTGGTCGTTCACACGTATATTGTCCTGTACATGACCTAGTCTGGTCTCGGCCGAAGTCACAATAACTAACCTAATCTAGCACTGCGTAAGTGGTGCTAGAGCATCATTTCGAATTCTCATAGATAGGAGTTAGCAATGG
>Ga0209831_1000351_pt1 | contig 43953 bp, 36 predicted proteins | sample Maine_Asex4_meta_FD_187451 | JGI IMG/M metagenome (GOLD analysis project Ga0209831, IMG submission 187451) | Marine algal microbial communities from Maine, USA - Maine_Asex4_metaG (SPAdes) (version 2) | ecosystem: Host-associated > Algae > Red algae > Unclassified | place: Maine, USA | collected... | reverse complement strand
CCGGATGCACAAACTTTTTCCTATTCAGGCAGATTATGTTGGAGTGCAACTTTCTACTAATTTAAATGAATATGTTAAGGTTCAATTCGGTGAGGACCCAAGGGTTTACTTCGGTTAATATCTTTTTTAGTCTGGTTTGTTGGTTGCTGCTTTGTTTTTGTAGGAAATTTTTTTTCTTTATTTGCCTTTTTTTTCTTCTTCTTTTTAAAATCTTTTATTTCAAAATAATATTTTGCACTTATTATATGATTAGTTGATTGGTTGCCAGTATTGAATTTTTCGCGATAGATGTATGTAATTTTTATATCGTGCCTTTTGTTTACTTTATATGTAAAGCCTGTTATTATTCTAAACTGATCTGGTGTTATAAATTGTTGTTGCACATTTTTAAATAATGCAATTCCAAAAAACGGGGTAAAGTCGTTTATGCTTAAATATTTTATGGTTAAACGGTTACGCCAATAAAATTCATCAAAAAAAATATAGTTGTTTAAGCTTTCGCCTTGGTTGCTGGTATAATCATTTTGAATGCGTGTTCTGTAATCAATATCTACACTATTATTTTTAAAAATACCATAAGATATATCAACTATTGGCCTTATTGTCCAGGCTGCACTTTCATTTCTGTTAACTCTTAACATGGTTGCAGCGTTTAATTTTTTACTATTTTTTAGCAGCGGAAATGAAAGCCCAATTTGTGCAAAGTTTGATCTGATAATGCTAATATTTTCTCTAAGCCTTGTTTGAACCGCAAAACTTAAGTCAACATTTTTATTAATTTCTTTAGTAAAATCTAACCCTGTCCATAATTCAAGGTCAGTTTCTGTTTCCTTACTGGCTAATAATTGTGCATTGCTTTTTACAGCAAGGCAGCAAATTAAAAATAACAAACATGCTATTTTGTTATATTTGTTGTAATGATGAGGTTTCATTTGTTTCTTGTATGGCTTCAGGTTGTTTATCTGTATCATACATAATTTGAATATTGGCAACGTCTCTTAAAAAGTCGATATTTTTAATTTTTACGTTTTCAATTACTAAACCAGTTCTTTGTGTTAAATCATTATATAAAATTTCACTTCTACTTGGTGTAATATTTTCTATTTTTTCGTAAACAATATTGTAAGATGCAAGTGTTTGGCGAACCATTAATTTTTCTAACCAATAGGTTAAAAAGATAATCATTAAGTTTATGGTAAAAAGCTCAATATAACTTAACTCTTTAATTATAAGCGCATTAATAACTCCAATGGTTATTACCACAAAAAGGTAAGTCATTTCTTTTATACCTACGGCTTCTGTTCGATACCGCAATATTGAAAATAATGCAAATAAACCAAAGCCAAAACCAACTCCAATATCTGCTTTATTCATTATGTACACCATAAAAAATATGAGTGAATTAAATGCAATGAAGGTAAAAAAGAAGTCTTTGTTTTTTGAAAATTTATAGTACAGGTTAACTACAAGTACTGTTACTGCGGTGTTTAACAAATATCTAATAAAAAGAATTAGAAATTGTTGCCCATTTAAAATTGGAATATCAAGAATTTGTAAATTTTGTAGGGATTCAAATATATCCATTTGCAATTTTATTTAACATTAATACTTTTGGTTTAAAACTATTGTGCTTTATTTTTGGAAATGTTTTTACCATGCCGATACAGTATTTACTCATTCCCATCTGTTTAATTCTCAGTTCTTTAAAAATTCTAAAAATTGGTGAACCAAGAGACACACGATCTTGCTTTACTTCGGCTATTACTAAATTTTGCAAATTGGCATAATCAGTAAAGTTAAAATAATCCAAACTTAAATCTATGGTAAAACGCTCTTGTCTTTCAAGCGATGCCAAGGTAATTCTTTTGTAAAATATTAATAACCGTGGTTCAAAATCTTTGGCAAAATAAGGTGTATTTTCTTCAATAAAGGAAATACTTTTTCCTTCAATAATGGTGTTTACCATTAAATCTTCAATTCTACTTTTAATGGTTCTACCAGAGTTATTTTTAAATTTTATTTCGAAAAAACAAGTATCGGTGTCAACATATCTTCTATACCTTATTTTGTACCTGTTTAGTTTTCCTCTTTGATGTTCGTGGTATAATTTATTGTTAGGTGTATCAAAATACATACTTTCATAATTGAAAAGCCGCAAGCCGTCAATAGTGAGTACTGAGTAATAATTTTTTAGTTTATTTAAAAGTGGTATTAAATTGTGCAGGCCTAAAACATACTTGGTATCTTTTCTATTAAGCAGGCCAATGTTTAATATTTCTTTTAGTGAAATAGTATCAAAAGATTCTAAATTTTCTTCTATTTGTTTTTCTGTAACCAAGTTTAGTCTAAAATTTATTTATTATAATTTCATCAACGTTTAATATTTGATTGTTTTCGGTTATTTCAACTTCAACCATAACAGGTAATGATGGTGTGCTGCATGTATCAGATTCACAATCTGAATAAGCGAATAATTTGTAATTACCCTTCCTTAAATTTTTAAAGATATATTTACCATCATAGTTTGTTTTTAAATCATCATTATAAATTTCGTTGTTTCCATATATAATGAATATATCTTCATTTGATGCGGCATAACTTCTAATTGGTTGGTTTTCTTTGTCAAATTCTTGCATGGTAACTATTCCCTTTATGGAAGAGGTACCACCTTCACCTTCTTCTTTTACGCAAGATGTTAAAAAGACAATTAATATGAAAATTGATAGTAAATTTTTTGCTTTCATTTTAATTAGTAAATATACGATACTTGTTAAACAATGTTCAGTAAATTGTACACAAAAAAAAGCCCGAAAATTTCGAGCTTTAGACTATTTTTTAAATAAGATCTTCTTACATCTTATCTTGTATCATTTTGGTTAATAAATGTTTAGGAACTGCTCCCACTTTTTTATCAACTACTTCTCCATTTTTAATAAGTAAAATAGTTGGTATATTTCTTACCCCATATTTTTGGGATATTTCAGGATTATCATCCACATTTACTTTGCCTATTGAAACTTTGCCATCATACTCTTTGGCTAATTCATCAATAATTGGGCCAACCATTTTGCAAGGTCCACACCAAGGTGCCCAAAAATCAATTACTGAAAGTTTATCGTTTTCAATTACTGTTTCATTAAAATTGCCGTCTGTAAATTCTAAAGCCATATTTTGTTTAAATTTTTATATTGTAGATTAGATAACTATTAAAAATCTAATATAGTTCAAAGATATAAAATTGCTTATATAGTTTATGATTTGTTAACCAAAAAAATATTAATTGTCTTCAATGGGGGCTTCATTTATTCTATTTCTTACCCAAAGTGGTTTAACAATATTGTTATTCATTTTTGCTGCTTTATATAAAACAAAACAACCAATGAGGGTACATATTATTACCGCAATAATTGAAGCTTCTGCTCCAAAAGCACCACCAGTTAGTATTTCTGGGCCACTTACACTTGTTTCAAAAAAACCATTAATATCTAAACCACTTACCGGTATACCAAAAAAGGGGCCTTGTATCCAATTCCAAGCAAAATGTAAGCCTATGGCCATCCATAAACGACGGGTGAGCATATAAATGGCTACTAACAAAATACCAGCTTCAATAGATATTGCGAAAGTGCTAAAAAGAGTGGCGTTTGGGTTACTACCGTGAATTAAACCAAATAATGCTGCTTGAATAACTATAGCTACCCAAGTGCCTAATAGTTCTTCACTTAGCTTAAATATAATACCTCTAAAAATATATTCTTCTATAAAACCTGCTATTAATAATTCTGGTAAAAAATTAGTTAAGTTAGATGCCGTATTTATGCCTTCAAACTTTAAAATGCCAACCAAATACATGGTTAACACAACGGTACTAAATATTAATACTCCAAGCAATAAGCCTAAAATGATTTCTGTTATTGCATGTTTTGGACTAAGTTCTAATGCTGGTCTACCTTCTACAATATTTGTGTATGCAAAAATGCCAATTGTAGCACCTATTATCATTAAAATACTGCCTAAAAGTGCTGTATCAAAACTAAAAGCGACACTTAATGATGATGCAATTGCTTGTCCCAAAACAGCAGGAATCATCATAAAGACGATTTTAAGCAATAGCCTAAATAATGGAAATTGGATAAGTGTTTCTAAAAGTGTATTGGTTGATAGCCTTGTAAAAAGTGCTGTGGGTAAAAATGCATTCCTCATAAGCTGTATTAGTGTTGCGCAATTAAATTGTCTTTTACTTCAACCGATTCGGTAAAAGAAACGCCATATTTTTCCAATTCCTCTAAAATTGGTTCGTAAATTTGTTTTTCGATAGGAATTTTTACGCCTTTTTGAGTTATTTTTTCTGTTAATAATAATTTGGTTGCAATAGCTAAAGGAACGCCGACTAACCTACTCATGGCTGTATCTTCTGCATCTTTACCTTCATAAGTTAAAGTAGAAGTTAGTTTTTCTGTTTTGCCATTTAACTCATATTCTATAATGTGTGTCATTATAATTAAATCTTTATCATTTGGCTCAAGTGCCCATTTTTCTTCTAACAAATCTTGTAAAATCTGCGCTGGTGTGGCATTTTTTAACCTAATTTTTCTATTGTCAAATAACTCTAACCATTCTAATTTTTCAATAATAACATTGTTGTTTGGCAAGTCTAAAAATTGTTGTACTCTTTTTTTAAGATTGTGCTTGTCCGTAGCTCCTACTTCTGGTAAAAAAGAACTAATCATTTCGTTGTAAGTAAGTTTTTGCGAACCTATTATTGGAAAAGAATCATCAGTTAAACCTAATTGAACTAAAGTTGCCCAGGCATTGCAAAAACCTTGTTTGCGTAATGTGCCTCTTATAAAAGTGGGTATGTTTTTAAGGTTGTATTTATTAATATATTTTAAAGAATCTCTATTAGCGTAAGCATCAAAATTTCCATAACCTTTAATACTTATTTCATCATATATTTTAAATAACCGATTGTACGGAATAAATTTTAGTCGATTATTTTTTTTGTATTGAGCTGTACCTTGACCTGCTAAAACCACATTTCTTGGTGCCCAGGTAAATTTGTAGTTCCACGGGTTAGTGTCAGATTCTGGTGCAATAAGGCCTCCGGTATATGAGCGAAGGGAGGTTAATTGACCATTTTTTTCTTCAATTTGGTCAAGTATGCTCATTATGGTCATATGATCGATACCAGGATCCAAGCCGCATTCATTTAAAAACAATAAATTTTTGTTAGTAGCCGCTTCGTTCATTTTCTTCAGTTCTTTTGAAACATAAGAGGCAGTTACTAAATGGCTATTGTGCTTTAAACAACTTTTGGCGGGTATATGATGCATTGTTGCTGGCAATAGACTTACTACAACATCGTGCTGCTTTATTTGCGTTTCGCGCTGCTCATCATCTAAAACATTAAATTCAATAGCTTTGGCATTGGTATGGTTTTTTACTTTTTCTCGTGCTAATTGAAGATTGATGTCACCTACTGTTACCTTCCAGTTATGTGTTTCGCTGTGTTGTAATAAATAATCAATAAGTGGTTGTGATACTAAACCAGCGCCAATCACAAAAATATTTTTCATGTAAAAAAATTAAGAATTACAAATGTATTTAAAAGGAACAAACAAACCCAAATTATGTGTAAAATCTAAAAAATATTTCTGCTTAGGTTAAGTAGTTGCTGTTGTAATTTCAGCATTGGTTTCGGTATTTGCTTTTTCTGTAATGGGTAATTCTATAAAGAAGGTAGTTCCTTTATCTAACTCGGTTTCAAAATATATTTTACCACGGCTTTGCTCAATAATTTGTTTTGAAATAGCTAAGCCTAAGCCCATACCAGATCCTTTTGTGGTAAAGTTTGGTGTAAATACTTTGTGTTGTATTTCAATTGGTATACCACTTCCATTATCTTTAAAACTAATGTGTGCAATGCCATTGCGGCTAACTGATTGAACATCTATTAGGCCTTTTCTATCTTCTGGTATAGATTGTATAGCGTTTTTAATAAGATTGTTAAATACCTGTACTAGCCTATTTTTGTCTGAATAAATCCAATAAGGTTTTGTGGGGTGGTTGTATTTAACTGCAACACTTTCAGCACCTTCATCATATAAAGGTAAAACGTTGCTAATTAATTCGTTTACATTAATAATTGAATTTTGAGCTTCTGGCATTTTTGCAAACGATGAAAACTGTGATGCAATGTTGGTTAAGTTTTCAATTTGCTCAAACATAGTTTTAGCCACTTTTCCGGTTAGTTCTTTTATATTTGGGTTATTATCTTTTAAAGAACGTTGCAAATGCTGTATGCTTAATTTCATTGGGGTAAGAGGATTTTTAATTTCGTGTGCAACTTGTCTAGCCATTTCGCGCCAAGCAGTTTGTCGTTCACTTTGAGCTAAAAGGTTGGCACTAATTTCTACCTCTTGTATCATTTGATTGTAACCATTAATAAGTTTGCCAATTTCATCATCGTAAAACCATTCAATGGGGTCGTGCTTTTTTCCTAATCTAAAAGAACCCATTTTTTCGCTTAGCTGTGTTAGTGAGCGAGTTAACGTTTTTGAAAGCAAGAGGGCTAACAGACTTCCTAATATAAATAGAAATACATATACATTTATTAGGGCTAATATAAATTCTGAAACATTATTTTGAATAGTTTTATCGGTACTGGTGTAATAGGGTATGTTAACTATTGCAAGTAGTTTATCGTTAATGTTGTTTTTAAGTTGAAAATAAAATGAGGTATAAGCCAATTCTCCTATTTTTTCAGATTGTTGTGTTTCGTAATTATCATTTAAAATTAGTTTTTTTAGAACTGATGGGCTTAGCTTTTCGGGTGATAACTCTTTATTAATGGTAGTTCTTAATGAGGAGCCAATTAAATCTCCATCGGTATTAAATATGTTAACATCTACCCCGTGTATTTTAGATAAAGAGTAGCTTAAACTATCTAAAACTGTCTTAACTTTTTTTGCATTATTATCTAGTTCTTTTTTTAGTTGATTTTCTTTTTCTGCATTTGATAAAACTGTATTGGTAGCAGCTAATGCTTCTTTAAAATCGGCACTTACTTTTACAATAAAGTCCGAGTCTTTTAATCTTTGTTCTGCAATTTCACTTTTTAAACGAGTTTCCAGAGCTTCTTTTTTGGCTAACAAGCGGCTATTGTCGTAGTTGTCAAATTGTTGTAGTAAAAAATAAGTAATTATTGCACCAGTTAAAAGAAAGCTAAATAACAATAAAGATACTAAAGCTGCATTAAGACGATTGCTAAACGAAGAAAAGAAATATTTAAACGGACTATTATGGGTAATTAAAGCATTAATTAAAGTATAAACTAACCATAAAATACCTATAAATAAAATTACTAATGCATAAATAAATGAAAATAAAGATACCAATTTAATGGAATTAAATCGATTTTTAGAAAGTACTAAGTAAAAATCATCTTCAAATGGAATTTTATAAATTAAGTGAGACTGCCCATCAATATCTTTAAATACCATTTGCTCATTTGGTATTTCAAAACGATCTTTAAAATAGTTAGGATATTCAAATAAACCATTTTGGCCAGTAAGTTTTATGGCGCTATTACTATCAAATTTATTTTTTTCGTAAAAAGCATAGCTGTATTCATTAGATATTTCAATTGTATGGCTCTGAGCTTTGCTTTGCATTAGCTCGGGATATACTAAAATTTTATCTTTAGATTTGGGCTCAATGTTAATATACATATCTCCCATTTCAATGCTATCTTTTTTAATAACAACTTTACCTACATATTGATACCTATTGGCTTTATCTCTAAACAAAGTTAAGTTCGGGTCAAATGTGTTTTTGCCGTAACTTGCTATTTTTAAAATTAAATCATCTTCTTTTAAACCTTTACTTTTTATTGGGTAGCCACTAATACCAAAAACATTAGTACTTATTTCAAATTGGCTTACATAATCAGAAAAATAGTTATCTATTAGGCGATCATCTAATGTTTTTTTTAAAATAAACCTACTGGTAACAAATTCAACTAAATAAGGATCTTTGTTTATGTCTCTTAAAATACTGCTTAATTGATATTCAATATTTGGGTTATTACCTTTGGCCAACTGTTTTGCCGATAAAATACGTTGATCCTTTTCTTTTTCATTATCTAATACAAAAATATACAAAGCAAGAAACAACGAACCGAAGGTTAACCAAACAAAAAAGCGATTAGTTGAAAAATTGCTGCTTTCATTTTTTCTGTAAAACTGAAATAAAATAGATACAACAATTAGTAAGGCTGCAAAAACAATAGATAAATAATCGTAAGACTGTTTTAAAAGTATACCTAAACCAAAATCAAACAAAAATGCCATAATTACTGCTGCTACAAGGCTTAGTATTTTATAATAATCTTTAACTTCAATTGCATTATTTAGCTTTTGCAAAATGTTAAACAAACAATAAAATATGGTGAGCAACAAAATCATACATAATAAAGCAAGTAGTAAATTATTTAGGTTACTACTATCTAAAAATGCAAATACATCAAAGTCAATAGTAGAATCAATAACTAAGCTTGCAATAATTTTTGATATATAAATTCCGCTTAGGGCAAAAGCAAGTGAAACACCAAAATGCAACGCTTTTTGTAAATTTATACTAATATTTTGAATAGGTTTTAAGTTAAGAGTTCTATATAAAAATGCAATTAACCAGGTAATAAGCACTAAACTTAAAAACAAATGACCTAGTGAACCCGAAAATTTTGAGGAAGCGTATAAACTTGGATCAAATAGTTGCAAATCGGTAAAGCCTGGCACATAATCTAACAGCAGCGTAATAATACCAATTAATATTATGCCCGAAACAATAATACCGTAGCCAAGTTGAAGTTTATCTTCTTGTAAATAGTCTAAAGCTACATTATTAATGTAAAGTAAAATTATTATTAAACCAGCTATAAAAAGTAGAATAGATAAGAAAGAATATTTTTTGAGCTCATTTTTATTTATAGCAACAGAAAATAAATAATCACCATTGGTTTGATTTATATGCGTAGTAAATGGAGGGATTTCATCTTTATTTTTCAAAACAAAATCGAATAATTTACCTAGTTTAAAATCATCATTAAATTTCTTTTTAAGATATTTGCTTTCTTTTTCATAAGTAAAATAAACAGGTAATAAGCCAGCTATTGTGTATATATGTTTGCCAATTTGCTTGTTTTTGGTATGAATGTAATAGTAGCCATTATTGAGTTGAATTAACTTTTGATTGTTGTTTAAACGCCTTATATATTCCTTTGAAAGCGTAGCAATGTTTTTGTTCCAAAGTATAAGCGAATCATTTTTGAAAGTTAATATAATGTAATCTTTTTCTTGATATTCTTCGTAGGCTTCAAATGAAATATTTGGTAATAAATTAATTATCTGCTTACTTTCTTCTTCAAAATTTTCATCAAATGCTTTTATGTAGGTTTCAACATTTTTAAAGTTGGATTTACTAGTTTTACTAAAATAGCTGTAGTAATGTATTATAAAACCAAGTATTAATAATCCCAAGCCAATATTGAGCAGATAGATATTTCTATAAACGTTATTATTCATTTTGGTTAAAGCAATTCAAATTTACAATTTTTATACACCAATTAAACTACTTTTTGTTTGTTAGGGTATAAATACTTAAATCTACGACAAAAGCAATGCCATTTACTATATTTGTATTGTTAAGTAAATGACAGCAAATAGATATATACTTTTTTTGGTAATTGCCCTAATGGTAAGCCTTTTTATATTTTGTAGAACACCTGTTGTTGTTAATAAAACTGATAGCGTTTATTTAAACCACAACGATACGGTTGCTTATATAGGCTCAGAAAGTTGTAAGGCTTGCCATTTAGATAAGTTTGAAACGTTTATGCACACAGGCATGGGCGAAAGTTTTGATATTGCCACTAAACAAAAAAGTGCCTCAATAATTGATAAACATACACTCATTTTCGATTCAATAAACAACTACTATTACAAACCTTTTTGGCGAAACGATTCTTTATTAGTAAAAGAATTTAGACTAAAAAATAAAGATACCATTTTTCAACGCATTGAACATATTAAATATATTATTGGCTCAGGGCATCATACCAATTCACACATTTACGAAAAAAATGGCTATCTGTACCAAGCACCAATTACTTTTTATACCCAACAAAAAATTTGGGATTTTGCGCCAGGCTTTGCCGCAGGTTTCAATAATAGGTTTGATCGCTTAATTGGTACAGAATGTATGAATTGCCACAATAGTTTTTGCGAACAGCCAAAAGGTGCAGAAAATAAATACGATTGGGTGGCAGATGGTATTGGTTGCGAAAGATGCCACGGCCCTGGCGAAGTACACCTAAAACTAAAAACCGATGGCGAAGTAATTGACACGGCTACACAAATTGACTATTCTATAGTAAACCCAGCCAAATTAAACCGTACTGCACAAATGCAAGTTTGCATGCGTTGCCACGTGCAAGGTATTAGTATTTTAAAAGAAGAGCATACGTTTTACGATTTTAAACCCGGCCAAGCATTAGATACTATTATGGAAGTATTTTTACCACGTTACCAAGGCGCCAATACCAAATTTATTATGGCTTCGCAGGCAGATAGGTTAATGCAAAGTGCTTGTTATAAAAATACAGATATGACTTGCATTACTTGCCACAACCCACATATAAGTACCCGCATTACTTCTATTGAATATTTTAATAAAAAATGCCAAAGCTGCCATACTGAAAATGCTACAACAGATTGCACCTTAGCTATTGAGGAAAGAAGTAAAAAAGATAACAATTGTTCGGCTTGCCACATGCCCGAATCGCCTTCAATTGATATACCAAATGTTACCGTAACCGACCACTTAATTAGAGTGCAACCAACTGCCAAAGAAAAACAACAAGCAGCTGGTTTTTCGCACCTGCAAAGTATTGTTTCTGCTAAGGCGGACCCAGCATTAAAAGCATTAGGTTATTTATCTTTTTATGAAAAATTTACTGAGAATGAAGCTTTTTTAGATTCGGTAGAATTATTGTTGAAGCAGACAAACCAGCATCCCCAAAAAGCTTACGAAGCACAAGTTTGGCTTAATTTTATACAAGGTAAGCATCAACAAAACACTCAATTAGTGTTAAATAATAGCAGCAATAAAATAGCAGATGCCTGGACAACTTATCGCCTCGCAGCTTCGTTTGAGGCAATAAACCAATTAGATAACGCAGTTAAATATTATAAACAAGCAGTTGATTTACAGCAATTTAATTTAGATTTTGTAAATAAATACGGTGCAGCTTTGGTTAAAGTAAACAATTTTTATAAAGCTAAAGAAGTGTTAGAATTTTTAATAAAAGAAAACGATCAACACCTTAGTGGTTTAACAAATTTAGGCTTTGTTTACCTAAATTTGGGACTAATAAATAAAGCATCTGAAATGTATAACAAAGCACTTTATTTAAACCCTGATTATATACCCGCTTTAATGAACAAAATTGGCTTATGTATGGTTAATAAAGATAAACAACAAGCACAAAAACTATTAAATCGGGTGGTAGAAATTGACCCTAAAAATACGAAAGCAAAACAGTTATTAAACCAATTAAACGCTTTGTAAATATTATGTTGAAAAAAATATTGATGATTGTATGTTTGTTTTTGATAGTTGCGTTATTTGCAGCTTTCAAAATTTACGATATTGTTTTTAACGATAACATTAAATTAACCGAACCAACTGGATTTTATATAAAAACAGGCAGTACTTATGCAGATTTAATTACCCAGTTAAAAGATATAGATGCTTTAAATAGTTGGATCGGTTTTGAAACCTTAGCAAATAAAATGAACCTCGCTAATAACGTACATCCAGGTTATTATGTAATTGAAAATAACCTTAGTAATATTGCTTTAATAAGAAAGTTAAGAGGTGCGCATCAAAAACCAGTAAAAGTTATTTTTAACAAACACCGCACTATTGAAGATTTGGCAGGCATTATTAGTCAGCAAATTGAAGCAGATTCGCTTGAATTTGTTTCATTATTAAATGATAGTGCTTATTTACAACAACATAATATAGATTCTGCTACCGTATTAGCGCACTTCATACCAAATACTTATGAAGTATACTGGAATACTTCAGCAGAAAAGTTTATTAAAAAAATGCTGAAAGCAGCCAACGATTTTTGGACAGATAAACGCTTGGCAAAAGCAGCTTCTTTAAAATTAAATAAAGTAGAAATAATTACATTGGCATCAATTGTAGAAGAGGAAACTAATAAAATGGATGAACAACCGCGTGTGGCTGGTGTGTATTTAAACCGTTTAAAAAAAGGCTGGCATTTGCAAGCCGACCCAACGGTTAAATTTGCCGTAAACGATTTTACTTTAAAACGCATCTTAAATAAACACTTAGAAACCGATTCGCCCTACAATACTTATAAAGTAATTGGCTTGCCGCCCGGACCAATTTGTTTGCCTTCTACCAAAACCATTGATGCGGTTTTAAATGCCGAAAAACATAACTATATGTATTTTTGTGCTAAGGAAGATTTTTCTGGTTATCATAACTTTTCGCAAACTTTAGCCGAGCATAATGCTAATGCTCGAAAATATCACAAGGCATTAAACAAGCGGAAAATATTTTAAAAATTATGCCACTAAAAGAACGCATAGTAAACAATAGAATTATTAACAACTTATTGTTGTTTGCCCAAACTGCAAGCTTGCCGGGTTTTGGCAACGTATCGCTTTACAATGTTGGCTTGTTTTTTTTTGAAGAAATAATGCGCGACTCTATTAATATTAGAGCGGCTTCTATTGCCTATAATTTATTTTTGGCTTTCTTTCCATTAACCATTTTTTTATTTACACTTATACCTTACATACCAATTGATAATTTAGAGGCAGAGTTGTTGCATTTTATGAACGAATTGCTGCCCGATTATACTTATAAAACTATAGAAGCTACTATACAAGATATTGTAAATATACCAAGGCGAGGCTTAACTTCTGTTGGTTTTTTATTGGCTTTATTTTTTGCAAGTAATGGTGTTAGTAGCATGATAGAAGCTTTTGAAAAAGACAATTCCGCATTTAAAAACGAAGTCTTTTATATTAAAAAGTTGAAAGCCATTGGCATCACCATTTTATTAACGCTAATATTATTAGTAACCATTGTTTTAATTATTGGCGGACAATTGGTTTTAAATAAGATAATTACTGTTTTAAATATTGAAGATGGCATAGTGCATTATTTGCTTTTATTCGTTCAGTTTTTAACCTTTTTCTTTTTAACGTTAAACTCCATTGCTTTAATTTATTATTTAGCACCTTCGGTAAAAGATAGATGGAGTTTTTTTTCGCCAGGCGTTACTTTTACAACTGTTGTGGTTTTGTTAACCACTTATGGCTTTACTTTTTTTATAAATAACTTTAATTCTTACAACCGAGTTTATGGTTCAATAGGTGCAATTATGGCGGTAATGTTGTTAATCTATTTGTTCTCTTTATTTTTAATAATTGGTTTTGAACTAAACGCCAGCATTGCCTTAAATAAAAGTTTGGGTAATAAGTTAGATAAGAAAATTTTGACACCTGATGATTTTTTATGATAAAAAAAGTTATGAAAGTAAAATTGTATGAATATAAAATGAAAGCTAACTAAAGGGTAAAGCTACTAATAGATACGCCATTTACTGCTCAACCGATTTAGCCTTAGATGGAAAGTTAATTTACCAATACCACAAAGCCAGTTTTCAAATTGAATTTTTATTTAGAGATGCCAAGCAACATAGCGGCCTAAGCCATTGCCAGGCACGTAGTGTAAACAAACTACAATTTCACTTCAATACCTCGCTAACAGCTTTTAGTGTAGCCAAAGCAACCCATTTTTTAAAACAACAAGCCCAATAAAGAAAGTCATTCTCAATGACAGATATTAAAACAAGCTATTTCAATAAACATATGTTAAATTTATTTTTATCAAACTTTCAAATTCACACAGAGTTGAAAAAAATAAATCAATCATCCAAAGGCTATTGAATTTTGGGAAAATCGCTGCTTAATTTATTACCGAACTCTTGATAATATCAAAAGAATTCAAATAGCTATAAACTTCTTCCTTTTTTAAAGAGTTAATCTTTATTGTTCTACTTCCAGCTTTGAATTCAGCTTTAATTATTTGTGGAATATCTTCAAGATTGACCTAAAAAGATGAATACACCATCGGATAAGGTAGCCGGTAAAGGAAGCTCTTTCAAAAAGCCATTAGTAGTATTCTTATATCTGTCAAACAGGCCCACGCTAATATCTTTTAGAATCGAACAAAGGGCTTTCAATATCAAAACTTGGGCACAGGTAAAAGCCTTTGTCTTTTATGTCGTTTAATTTTTTGGTAAGATGATTGGCTTATGCTTCATTTGGTAAGCCTTCAAACAACGGAGTAAAGCCGCCGATATCTTTATGTTGAATTTGTTTTTCCGCTCGTAAATAATAGGTTAAATAAAACTGACTTTCTTCATTCCAAAATATATTTTGAAACCTGGTTGTGCCTTGTTGTAACCATTCTTCTACTTCGCCATAATCTAAGCTTAATTATTTGGCTACGTTTACTAAGCCTTTGTTAGCTTTTATAAAGATGGCATTCTGCGATCTCGCCTATTTTTTTGGGAGAGATAGCGGATATTTTATTCCGTTGCTCTCCATAAAATTCCGCTATCAAGTTTGTTCGCCTTTTCCTTTTTTCCATTAAAATGATAGTAGAACCAATTTTTAGGATGAAGCTCTTTTGCAAAAGCTACAACTTCTTTGTTATCTTTAAGTAAATTCAAAATAAATTTGCATAATAATATTTCTACTATTGGCTACGAAAGTGGTTTTAATGATATTTCTTATTTTAGTAGAACATTTAAAAAGTTGACTGGCAAAAATGCTAAAACATTTATGATTGAACATAGATTACCGAAAATAAAATAATTAAACCTTATATGTTTTTCTGCTAATTTAATGAAGGATCTTCTGGGTAATTAGAAATTTGTTTATAAGCTCCGCCCATATCTTTTAAAATATCATTCCAAAGTTTATCCGATTTATCTGTAAAAACATTTGAATTTTGTGCATCGGTAACAAACCAGGCATTTTCTTTTAACTCCGCTTCTATTTGGCCAGCTCCCCAGCCGCTGTAACCAATAAAAAAGCGAATATCGTTAGGCTTAACTTTTTTTTCTGCCATTAAAATTTTTAAAACTTCAAAAGAGCCACTCCAAAAAATACCATCGGCAATTAGCTCGCTGTTGGGTATAATGTCACCAAGTTTATGCAGGTAATGCACAGTATTAGGTTCTACTGGCCCACCATAATAAAGGTGCATATCTAAATAGTCAAATTCTGGAAATAATTCAGGTATAGTAACTTTAGCTTTTTGATTTAAAACAAAGCCAATTGAACCTTCTTCATCGTGTGCGCACAAAAAAACAACACTACGTTTAAAGTTAGCATCTAACATAAAAGGCTCTGATAACAGCAACTTACCCCTGGCGGGTTTTTCATTCTTATTAAATATGTTTTCTTTATTTAGCATTATTAATTACAATTATAGTACTTTTTACTTTTATCTTTACACAAAAATTAACTGTTTATGTTTAAAAATTACATTTTCCTAGCATCAATTATGTTTGCTTCATTTATTGTTAACGCTCAAACTATTTTTATCAATGAAATTCATTATGATAATGTTACCGATGATATTAATGAAGGGGTTGAAATTGCAGCATCTGCGGGCTTAGATTTAGGCTGTTACGAAATTCATTTGTACAATGGTTCCAACAGTTCTACTTACGGTATGGAAACTTTAACAGGCACGGTAGAAGATCAAAGTAACGGTTTTGGTTTTGTTTGGGTAGCTTTGCCTGGGCTACAAAATGGCTCACCAGATGGAATTGCATTATATAACAGTTGCACCGAAACCCTTGTTCAATTTTTAAGTTATGAAGGTATGATAGCAGCAGTTGACGGACCAGCCAATGGCACTACTTCTACAGATATTGGTGTAGAAGAAGCTAGTACTGCCGAAAGCGGTACTTCTTTACAACTTACCGGAACTGGTTCTACTTATGAAGATTTTGTTTGGAGCCCAAACCAGGCTGCCACAAATGGTGCAGTTAACATTGGCCAAAGTTTTGGCGAAGGAGGTACTCAAACACCTTCCGTTAATATTTTGGGATCCGATGCTTTGTACAGCGAGGATGCAGGAGAAATTCAAATTCCGATACAGGCTACAAATGTTACTGAAGATTTTCAAATAATTATTAGTATAAAAGGTGGCACGGCCACTATTGATGAAGATTTTACAAGATCATCAGAAATAATAAATGTATCAGCTGCGGATGGTGCTAATCAAAATTTTGCGACAACTATTACTGTAAATGATGACGAGGAGGAGGAAGTAGATGAAACCGTTGTAATTAATTTTGAATTAGATAATGAAAATGTGACCCTAAACAAAACAAGCATTACTCTAACTATTGAAGATAACGATGCGCCAGTTGTTGGTTTACCTCAATACAGCATTGCCCAAGTAACTACTGAAAATGCCGACGGTGTGGCAGATTCTTTAGAGGTAGCTTGCCAGTTAACTGGTGTAGTACAAGGCATTAATTTATTTGATACTGGTAGATTATTGTTTACAATGCACGATGGTACAGCAGGTTTAAGTGTGTTTAACGATAGTATAGATTTTGGTTATTCCGTAGTAACACCTGGCGATGAAATTACGGTAGAAGGAACTATTAATCAGTTTAGAGGTTTAACACAAATTGCTGTAGATGCCTTAACTGTAAATAGTTCAAATAATGCAATACAAGAATACAAAGAGGTAACTACTTTAGATGAAAGCACCGAAAGCGAAAACGTATTTCTAACTGGCTTAAGCATTGTTGATGAAAGCAAATGGTTAGGTGATGGCAGCAGTTTTAATGTTGATTTTACAACTGAAAGTGGTGAAACTGTTATTATTAGAATTGATAACAATACACCATTAGCCAATACATCTTTTGCTGATATTTTTGAAACGGCACCAAGTTCTTTTGAAATTTCTGGTATTGGTGGGCAATTTGATAACGAATCTCCTTTTGATTCTGGTTATCAGTTATTTCCGCTTACCATAGACAATTTTGAACAGATAGTACCAAATGTTGAAGAAGTTACTTTACAAGAAATTGGAATATTTCCTACAAGTAAAAATAGTTTCAACATTGAAGCCTTGTATGCAATCAAAAATATTAAAGCTTTTAAAATGAATGGAAAAGAAATTTTAGTTAGTCAAAACAGAAATGAATTTACCTTAAACACAAATGAAAAAGGTATTTATTTAGTTACATTTGAAATAGATAATAAAATTTATTCTTCAAAAATTTCAATTAATTAAAATATTACTATTGTCAACATTAAACTTAAATAAACAAGATATCGCCAACTTTATAATAGTTGGCGATAGGGTTTTAATAAAGCCTAAAAAGGCAAGCGAGCGTACTAATGCAGGTTTATACTTGCCACCCAGCGTAAAAGAAAATGCCAAAATGAACAGCGGTTATGTAGTAAAAGCTGGGCCAGGTTATGCCATTCCTTCGCACGAAGTTGAAGAAGAATGGAAAACCACCAAGCCCGATGGAAAGTATATTCCGTTACAAGCCCGAGAAGGTGATTTAGCAATTTTCTTTCAAAGCTCGGCTTACAAAATTGAATTTAATGGAGAGAAGTATGTGGTAGTGCCGCATACTTCTATTTTACTATTAATTAGAGATGAAGGCTTGTTTTCATAATCATGAAATTTTAATTATGAATTACTTTTGATGAAACACCTTCAAAAAATTATTGATGCATATTTAAAAAACAATATACCTTTTGCAGTATTTAAATACCCAAACGCAAAGCCAACAATAATTGCTCAATACAGTACAAATTTTATTATTGATAAAGTTGATTTAAAAAAAACAGGCTTTTTAATTCATCCTTTTATAAAAGATAAAAAAACTCCAATTGCATTTATTAAGCCAGATGTATTTACTACTGATTTTGATACTATCAACCTAACTAATTTACCACACTTTAATAAACAGCAATTTATTTATAATGAAAGTGTAATTGATTTCTCATCTTACAAAAAAACTTTACAAAAACAGCTTACTTTATTACAAACCAATGTTTTACAAAAGGTAATTGCCAGCAGAATTGTTGAGTTAGCCAAAATTGAACAAAGTGTTTTAGCTAGAAAATTTGAGCAACTCTGCATTCAAAATCCAAACGCATTTTGTTATGTATTTAACTTGCCTGGCATTGGTTTATGGTTAGGTGCTAGTCCCGAAATTTTATTACAATACGAAAACAATGTAGCTAAAACCGTAGCTCTTGCTGGAACAAAAAAAATTGAAAAGGCCGAAACTTGGGGAGCAAAAGAAATTGAAGAACAACAATATGTTGGTAGTTATATTGAAAATATTTGCGATAATCTAAGCTTACAAATTATAAATAAAAGCGAAACGGAAACCATTAATGCCGGTACTATTCAACATTTAAAAACCAGTTATCATATAAAAATTGAAAAGGAAAATGTTTTGGCGTTGGTAGAAGCCCTGCACCCAACTCCTGCCGTGGCTGGCTTACCCAAGCAAAAAGCAATACAAGTAATATTGGAAAGCGAAAGTTACGATCGCCAATATTATACTGGTTATTTGGGTATGATAGAAGCGAACAAAATACAACTGCAAGTAAACCTTCGTTGCGCTAAAATAAGCGTAAATAAAACATTGGCTTTTGTTGGTGGCGGTATTACAAAAAATTCTGATATTGAAAAGGAATGGGACGAAACGGTGGCGAAGAGTGGAACGATAGCCTCAATAATGTAACCTATATTTGATAAAAATCAATACAAATGAATTACTTAAATTTTGTTATTGCAGCATTATTGTTAGCCAGATTAAGATACTAAACAGCCTTTCAAATAAAAATCTGGTGATTTTCAACAACACAAACAACATTGTAAAACAGAGTGCTTACAGTTTGTCAAGTGTTTTAATTTTGTAAAGAAATATTACTAATGGCCATTTTCATTTAGATAGCAATACTTTTAATTATGGTCTATTCATCATAAAGTTTAATGATGTTAATGGTGCGTTTTAGGCAGCCAAAAGATATTTATAAAAAACTAAGGCTTCAAAAATTTAAAATAATCTTTCAACACTTTGTCATTTTTTGCTCTTGGGGTAAACACTTCTAAAATAGCTGCTTGCTTTGTTGAAAATAGTTGTTCTAAATTGTGTTTTAAATCACTTTCGTTAGTAGCAGAAAAATATTCTAAACCATAAGTTTTCGCCACGTTTTCTGCATTGGTTTTATGTGTAGTTTCAAAATATTGATCTAAGGCATTTGTGGTGGCCGGGCCATCAATAATTCTAAAAATACCACCGCCATTATTGTTAACAATAATAATTTTAAAATGAGGTGGTAAATAATCATTCCACAAGCCGTTTACATCGTAAAAAAAAGCAATATCACCACTAATTAAAGTAACTGGTTTTTGGCTATTTACAGCATAACCAACTGCGGTTGAAGTACAACCATCTATACCCGAAACACCTCTATTGGCTAAATAAGTTAAGTCATTTCTATGGTTAAACAATTGCAAATATCTAACCGAAGTGCTATTGGCAGCATGCAAAACACTATTTTTTGGCAAAGCATCTAAAACAAATTCATACACCTTTAAATCGCTAAAACTACAACTTTGCAAATAAGCTTTATGGCCTTTGATTGCTTTATCAGAAATACCCAACCAAAGTTTTTTATAGTTACTGTTTATTGAACCAAAATTAATAATATGTTGCATTAAATCATCTGCATTACAAGTTATTATTTTGGTTAAAGCTTTGTAAGTATCGTAAATTTGCCCTCCCTCATCTAAATGCCAATGCTGTTTAATTGCAGCACTTTGCAACATTTTTTTTACTCGTTTAGAAATTACTGAATGACCAAAAGTGATTAACAAATCTGGCACAAAATCCGTATCGTCTTCAATTAAAGCAATGGTTCGATCAATGCAATTTATATATTTCGTATTGTATAAATTGGCATTAGTTTCTGATAAAACAACTACTTGATTAAATGCGGCTACTTGTTTTAAAAGTGCGTTAAACTGTTTGCTATGCCTAAACATTCCCGTTAAAATCATCACTTTTTTGCAAGCTTTCCACTCACTTTTTAAAGCGGTTACTTCTGTAGCTGGCAAACTAATATCAACTTTAGTTTGTTGTATAATTTTTGGTTGATGCTTAACTTCATCTAACTTTTCGTACAAAGGTTCTTTTAGTGGAATGTTTATTTGAACCGGGCCACTTGGTGTTCCAACAGCCATCAAAATAGCTTCATTCACCAATCTGTCACTATACCATAAAGCTTGTTCATCGGCAGGCTCTTGCGGCAATTCAAAACTTTTTAAAACAAAATTAGCATACAAATTTTGTTGTTGCATACTTTGCCCAATTCCCTGATTAATCCATTCATTTGGCCTGTCTGCCGTAAGTACCAACAAAGGTAATTTTTGGTAAAATGCTTCACCAACTGCTGGCCCATAATTTAAAGCTGCCGAACCCGAAGTGCATATCAAAATACTGGGTTGTCCACTTTGCTGCGCCAATCCCAAAGCAAAAAATCCGGCAGAACGTTCATCTTTTATAGAGTAACATTTAAAAAAATCATCTTCACAAAAAGCAACCGTTAAAGGTGCATTTCTCGAACCTGGTGAAATAACAACATTTTTAAGTTGATGAGCTTTACAAATTTGTACTAAAGAAGTAATGGCTGGTTTTCCTTTATACATCGGCGTTAATTATTTTTGAAAGCAAATACCTCATTTCAATATTGCAAATTTACGTTATTTTATTGTTACAAGTAGGCTACTTCTGCTTACCTTTAGTACAAAATTAAAAATGGATCAAAGCTACATTACCAATCATTTAGCCGAAAAACGCGACCAATATTTTCAAGCGGTTGCGCCCCCAATTATACAAAGCAGCAATTTTGCATTTAAATCGGTGCATCAAATGCGTGAAAGTATTAAAGATGAATTAAATGTGCCGCTTTATACACGCGGCTGCAATCCAACTGTTGCTATATTGCGTAAAAAAATTGCAGCCCTCGCTGGTGGCGAAGATGCTTTGGTATTAAGTAGCGGAAGTGCAGCAGTTTCGGCTGCGGTAACAGCACAAGTTAGTGCAGGCGATCATATAATTTGCGTTGCGCACCCTTACGGCTGGACTAATAAATTATTAGATATTACCTTAAAACGATTTAATGTTAGCACCACTTTTGTTGATAGTACAGCTACTGAAAATTTCAAAAATGCCATTCAAACCAACACCAAATTAATAATTTTAGAAAGCCCAAACTCAATAACTTTTGAGCTGCAAAATATTAAAGCAGTTGCAGCTTTAGCCAAAGCAAACAACATTACTACTATTATTGATAACAGTTATGCCTCACCCATTTATCAAAAACCTTTGCAAATGGGCATTGATATTTCAGTACATTCTGCCACCAAATATTTGTCGGGTCACAGCGATTTGGTGGCTGGTGTAATCATTAGCAGTAAAGCGCACATCCGCAAAATTTTTCAAGGAGAATTTATGACTTTCGGAGCAGCTATTTCTCCCAACGATGCCTGGTTAATGTTGCGATCTTTGCGCACTTTGGCTATACGAATGGAACACATTACAAAAAATACAGAACACGTTGTTAGCTACTTAAAAAGCCATCCAAAAGTAGAAAAAATGTACTACCCTTTTGATAAAAACAACCCGCAATATGCATTAGCCAGACAACAAATGAAAGCTGCGCCAGGCTTGTTTTCGATTCAAATAAAAGCTAACAATATTGCGGAAGTAGAGCAGTTTGTAGATGCTTTAAAACTGTTTCATTTGGCCGTAAGTTGGGGCGGTTACGAGTCGCTGGTTTTTCCTTTATGCGTGCTAACCACTAGCGAAAATTATAGCTTTTCAACTCGCCCGTTTAATCTCATTCGCTTTTCAATTGGCTTAGATAATCCAGAAGAATTAATAAAAGATTTGGATAATGCATTTGGTAAAATTGATTAGAAGCGAAATTTAAGATCAATTAAACTTAGAATTTATTTTTTTAATTAATTCTATTTGACCGCTTTTGCTTTTATCTCCCCTTATAAATTCCACTAAAAGCTTTTTATCAAGATTATGAAGTAACATTCTTATGTTTATGTCATTCAATATTCTGATCTCTCCAGTCATACCATCCATAAAAAAAGAGGTTAAACCCTTAGGATTTCCATTTATAGGTATGTCTAAAATGCTATTTTCTTTTATTGCTTTATTTAAATCAGAAGCTGCGCCTATTGAACTGGCAACTATGTCACCAATTGGACCGCCAATTGCATTGCCAATTGCACTGCCAGCATCAGCACCTTTATATACTTTAGGGTAATTTTTCAGATTATTAATGTCGGTTTCGAAATAGCAAAAACGACCAAATAATTTGGATTTAATAAAGCCTGACTGTTTGATTGCATTTTTATTTTTAATATTACCCAATTTTATAAATAGGGCAGAATCAGCTACAAAAGCATTTATACTAAGAGATTCTTCAAATGAATAATCTTTTAAGATATAAATAGAACTATCTGTTTTGCTTTTCTTATAGTTTACCTTTTCATTTATGCTTGGTTCACCTTTTATTAATTGTTGGAAAGTTTCATATATACCGTTTTTTATATTATGGTTAAGTATTGGAAAGCTAATGCCTTTATTTAATTCAAATGGTTCTGTTATTTCAACCATTTCGTGTGTTTTTTCATTTAAAATTTTGTTAAAATCTTGAAGGGAAAGACTTAACGTTTTTGCTAAAACATTATCAAGATATGATCCGTAAATGTTATGTTCCTTTTCAATTTTACCAAAATAAAAATGCTGGTTGTTTGCATTATTAATAAATTCAACACTTATGTACGATTTATGAACCAAAATATTGTTTTTTGTTAGTTCGGGAAGTAAGCTAAACGAGTCTATTTTGAGTATAAATTTAGGAAGTTTATTTTTTCGAGGTGCAATTTTTCTGCAAATTTCTAAAGATTTTTCTTCGAAGTTACCTTTGTAATATACAGTAAACTTTGTACTGTCTTTGTTTAAAAATTCTCCAAGCACAAAATTATTGCCAGTATTATTTATAACTTTCTCAATGTAAAATTTAGATTTTTTTATCTTTTGAATTTTAGAATTTAGCTCAATTTTTTTTGTCCAAGTTTGAGCATTCAAATGAAGGGAATTAGTAATAAAAATAAGTGCGAAAAGTAAGTATTTTTTAATCATATAGTTTTTTTTATTAAAATCAAAGCTAAGCTTTTTTTATAAAAAAAAATAGTTGAACATCTAACTTTAATAAAAAACATAATTTATCAAGCTTGCTGTTTCGTTAATAATACTTATATTTCACATCTAAATAAAAAAGCAATTGAAACAACAACTGCAAAAACTGGCCGAAAAAAAAGCATTAGCAAAATTAGGTGGTGGCGAAAAACGAATTGAATCGCAACACAATAAAGGCAAACTTACTGCTCGGGAACGCATCAAATTATTATTAGATGATAATAGTTTTGAAGAAACGGGTATGTTAGTAACGCATCGCTGCACCGATTTTGGTATGGAAAAACAAAAATTTTTAGGCGATGGTGTGGTAACAGGTTACGGTACTATTAATGGAAGATTAGTGTATGTTTTCAGTCAAGATTTTACTGTTTTTGGTGGTTCTTTGTCCGAAACTCACGCAGAAAAAGTGGTAAAACTAATGGACTTAGCTTTAAAAAACCCCGCACCAGTTATTGGCCTAAACGATAGCGGCGGCGCACGCATACAAGAAGGAGTAAACTCATTAGGCGGCTATGCCGATATTTTTTATAGAAATACTTTAGCATCTGGAGTTGTGCCACAAATAAGCGTTATACTTGGTCCTTGTGCTGGCGGTGCAGTATATTCTCCTGCAATTACCGATTTTATTTTTATGGTAGAAAACAGCAGTTATATGTTTGTTACTGGCCCTAATGTTGTAAAAACCGTTACCCACGAAGAGGTGAGCAGCGAAGAATTAGGCGGCGCAGCGGCACACGCCATTAAGTCTGGAGTAACGCATTTTAGTTGCATTAATGAGGTGGCCTGTATAAATCAAGTAAAACAATTGTTTGCTTTTTTACCACAAAATTGTAACGAGCAAGCACCCCAACAAAATTATACCGAAAGTGATGAGCTGCGTAAAGCCTTAAATGATATTATTCCAGAAAACCCCAACCAACCTTACGATATTAGAGATGTAATTAACTTAACTGTTGATGAAGAATTGTTTGAAGTGCATAAAGATTTTGCAGAAAATATTGTAGTTGGTTTTGCACGTATTGGTGGCAGAAGTGTTGGTGTTGTAGCAAATCAGCCAGCATATCTCGCTGGGGTGTTAGATATTAATGCTAGTAAAAAGGCAGCTCGTTTTGTACGTTTTTGCGATAGTTTTAATATTCCCTTATTGGTGTTTGTAGATGTACCAGGTTTTTTACCAGGCACTGATCAAGAGTGGAATGGCATAATTAACAATGGTGCAAAGTTATTGTATGCTTTTTGCGAAGCAACCGTACCACGTATTTCGGTAATTACCCGTAAGGCGTATGGCGGTGCTTACGATGTAATGAACAGTAAACATATTGGCTGCGATATTAACTATGCCTGGCCTGGCGCTGAAATTGCGGTTATGGGTGCAAAAGGAGCCAGCGAAATTATATTTAAAAAAGAAATAAATGCAGCCGATAAGCCCGAAGAAGTTTTACTGGAAAAAGAAAATGAATATAAAGCAAAGTTTGCCAACCCTTACCGTGCAGCAGAAAGAGGTTTTATTGATGAAGTAATAGAACCTGCTGAAACAAGGAAGAAATTAATAAAAACCTTTAAAATGTTAGAAAATAAAAAAGCAAGTTTACCAGCTAAAAAACACGGAAATTTACCTTTATAGTTGACAAACCGGACAAATGGCAGTATATTTGAGTCATAAGACAATTACAAATGGTAGCAGAACCAAATTTTTCAATTTATTACGGAAAGCCCTTTAGTAGCATAGATTTAAGCCGCCAGGGTATTATGGTAGAGCAATTGCGTTTTTTTCAAAAGTATGCTAACATCAGCAATAAAGAGTTAGCTACTATTTTACCAATATCTGAAAGGCAATTAGCACGTTATGCGCCCGATCATCTTTTACGTAAAGATATTTCGAGTCATATAATTTTACTAATACAGTTGTTTAAAAACGGAGAGGATGTATTGGGTTATAAAAATTTTATTGAATGGATTAGAGTACCCAATTATGCCTTAAATGACCGCAGTCCGCTACATTATATGGATACTGCAATTGGCATTAACTTAATTTCTGATATTATAGGCCGCATACAACATGGTGTGTACAGCTAAAAATGATTGTTTATAGAATTACCCAGGCAGAATTTGCTATGGATTTAAGCGGAACAGGAGCAAAAATGTTTGGTGGCCGTTGGAATCCGAAAGGTTATGCAGTACTTTATACCTCGGCATTTAAAAGTTTAGCGGCACTCGAAGTGTTGGTTCATATTCGAAAAACTACTCCACCCCCATCATTTAAAATTATTACTTTGCAAATACCAGAGGAAAGCATTTTTGAACTTGATTTTAAAAGTTACGAGGCTTTAAAGTGGGATGATAACTTATCTACCGAACTTCAAAAAATGGGTAAAGATTGGCTAGACAAGGCTGAACATTTGGTAATGAAAGTACCTTCGAGATTAATTACCAGCGAAAGTAATTACTTGATTAATCCCTTGCACGAAAAAATGAAAATGGTAAGTATTATTGAGGATGAATATTTTACCTTTGATGAACGGTTTTTTATGATAACTTAATTTTATGGAATACATTACTTACGAAGATTTTGAAAAAGTAGATATTAGAGTAGGCACAATTACTGCGGTTAATGATTTTCCGAAAGCACGAAAACCTGCCTACCAGCTAACAATTGATTTTGGCAATTTGGGTATAAAAAAAACGAGTGCGCAAATTACTGATATTTATAAAAAGGAAGATTTAGTTGACAGACAAGTAATTGCGGTGGTTAATTTTAAGCCAAAACAGATTGCTAATTTTATGTCGGAATGTTTGGTATTGGGTATTTATAATTTGGAAAATCAAGTGGTGTTAATGCAACCAGAATTTACTGTACCAAATGGTGGCAGACTTTTGTAACTGATGCAAAATTTACCACGGCAAAAAAGGTTTCCATAATAGCCCCGATTGCAGCGTAAATCCTTTTTTTTAATGGGTTTTACCCATTAAAAAAAAGATTGGAGCGTAAAGCGGGGAGTCTGTTTATGCGAGTTTAGGTTTCGCTTCTAAAACTCTAAATATAAGCTTGGCTTTTTAGTTGCTAAACAAAACGATACCTTCTCTGCGTTCGTCACCACTGCCATCTAATTCACCATTTTGTTTTATTGTAGCGCAATGTACTCCACCAAAAAACATTCCTTTATTTTTCCATGTATTTATGGTTTCGTTGGCTTGTAGTTTAATGGTTTTTAAGGCCTGCTCAGTAAAACCGGGTTCCATCTCTAAACTGTTAAACTCTAAATGCATACGCGATTGAGCAACCGCTTTGGTAACGGGCATTTTATGTTTTACTAAATTTTCTATTACCTGCATAATAGCGGTTCTAATACGATTACTACCGCCAGAACCAAGGGCAGCTTCTATTCCTTTTTCAGCAAGTAAAACGGTTGGCGACATCATAGAAGCTATTCGTTGGTTGCAAGGCCAATTATGAAAACCATCGGGCATTAAATCGGCTTCGCCTAAAATATTGTTGATAATAATGCCTGTGTTGGGTGCGCAATAGCCACTACCTTCGCCGTGCGTTGTGGTTGTACTTGCGGCATTTCCATTATTATCAATTATACTTATATGAGTGGTATTTCCTAATGCTTTTAAAGCACTTAAATCATTAAAACCAAGTGCCATAATTTCTTTGTCTAAACCTTCTTTTCTTTTTTGGTTAATGTTACGCATAGTTTGTACCAAACTGTTTAATGAGTGCGAACTATCATCCATTTTCGCTCTCATTTTCAATCCCATTTTAATAAGTGTGCCTCCAATACTTGGTGGTGGGTTGGTAAATATGGTTTTATCATTATACGTAAATTGAAGTGGTTTTCTTATTAACACTTCGTAGTTTGCAAAATCTGCTCTGGTTAAATAGCCGCCTTTATTGTAGCAATCATTTGCTATGCTTTGGGCAATTTCACCTTCGTAAAATTCTTTAATGCCATTGTTTGCAAAATACTCAAAAGTATCGCCCATTTTTTTTGCATAAGCCATTTCGTTTTCTTTTAAAAGTGTGCCGTTATTACTAAAAAAGAAATCGGAGGAGTTTACATTTTCCCAAACTGGCAATACCATTTTTGCCAATTTTACTGTATAGGCAGAAAAGTGGTAGCCATTTTTGGCAGCATCAATGGCGGGTTGCAACACTTCTTTAAAAGGTAATCTGCCTAAATCGCTATGTAATTTAAATAAGCCCTTTATATTGCCAGGTACCGTCATAGAACCTAAGCCAATATGAAACTGTTGAATTGTTCCACCAAAATCAAAATCTATCGGAAAAAAGTCTAAATCTTCAATAGGGCGTTTTTTTAATGGGGTTTGCGAAAAAAAATCGTACAAAAGCGTTTTGTTATTGTTATGTGCCAGCAAAAAGCCACTTCCCCCGGCAGAGGTAAGGGTTGGCTCGGTAACAAAGCTGGTAAAACAAGCTGCAACCATTGCATCAAAAACATTACCTCCACTTTCCATAACTAACTTACCTGCTTCTGCCGTATATTTGTTGCCTGCTGCAATAACTCCTTTTGTTTTTTGAAACATTTTACTTTTAATTTCTGTTATAATATTGTTATTTATTTAAAAATTTATGGATTCACTAACTCAATTAACCCTGGGTGCTGCAGTAGGCGAAGCCGTATTGGGTCGCAAGATAGGAAATAAAGCTATATGGCTAGGTGGCTTGTTTGGCACAATTCCCGATTTAGATGTACTGCTTAACTTTGCTTTAGAAACCACTATGAAACTTCGCGTGCATCGTGGCTATTCGCACTCTATTATTTTTGCAGTAATTTTTGGAGCATTGGCCGCCTGGGCTTTGAAAAAAATATTTAAAAAAGAAAAACTGCCCTTTAACAGTTGGTATTTATTCACTTTTTTAACCTTAGTTACGCATCCTATATTAGATAGTTTTACAACTTATGGAACGCAACTTTTTTTGCCCTTTAGTGATTACCGAGTTGGTTTCAACAATATTTTTGTTGCTGATCTATTTTATACCATTCCGCTTTTAGCAGGCGTTGTAGCTGCGCTGTTTTTTTTAAGAAACAATACTACCCGCCGCTTGGTTAACTGGTTGGGCATTGGCATATCTAGTTTATATATGCTTTTTACTTTTGGTATGAAGTTTTATACCAACAGTGTTTTTGAAACGAATTTAGCATTACAAAAAATACCTTACGAACGCTACACTACTAGCCCTACCCCGTTAAACGCATTTTTTTGGGGCATTACCGCCGAGGGTAAAGATGGTTATTGGCTTGGACATTACTCCATATTTGATAAACAGAAAAATAATATTGAATTTACTTTTTTAAAGAAAGAACCCGATTTGCGACAACGCTTTGTAAATAATCCAAAGTTTGAAAACTTAACTTGGTTTAGTAGTGATTATTATATTTTAACTCAGCAGCCCGACCGAGTAGATTATGTAGATCTACGCTTTGGGCCAATGGATTTTGATAATATTGATCGTACCACTTTTCCATTTTATTTTAAAATAAAAGATAGCGAAAACGGCAACGACATTGAAGTTTTTGAAAGCCGTGAAGTACCAGAATTAGATGGTGGTTTTAAAGTTTACTTTAACCGTTATTGGGCAAGGGTTTTTGGTAAGGTTGGGTGATGATATTTAACTATAGTCGATTCTATTAACTCTTTGCCAATTTCATGCATGCTTTCAATTTTACTTATTACTTTTTTTTGGATGCTTGTTTCTTGTTATTAGTGTATTGCAAAAGTATCGTTCCATTAGTTTCAATTCTGTAAACTAAATATTTATATTAAATATTCTACATTATACAAAAAATTGTTTTAAAACAATTTAAGATTTTGCAAATCGGTTATCTTAATGAAAATAAAAACTAAAAAACAAACATCAATTTTAAAGCTTAAAAAAATTTGAAAGCGGATATTGTTATGAAAAAAGATTTCTACCTCACCTCAATAATCATCTCCAACACCTCTTTTACCAATTTACTAATCTCCTCAAACTTTCCCTCTTCCACCAAATTTTTGGCAATCAATTTTGACCCTATTCCTACACAAGTAGCACCAGCATCAAACCAGGTTTTTAAATTTTCTTTGTTTGGAGCTACGCCACCTGTTGGCATTACTTTAGTCCAAGGTTGTGGTCCTTTTATAGATTGGATAAATTTCGGACCATAAACGCTACCAGGAAATAGCTTTACAATTTCGCAACCCAATTCTTCTGCGCGGTTAATTTCGGTTAATGATGCACAACCAGGTGCCCACAAAATTTTTCGTCGGTTACAACAAATTGCTATGTCTTCTCTAAAAGCAGGCGTAACTACAAAGTTAGCGCCACATTGCATATATAAAGATGCCGTTGCTGCATCGGTTACCGAGCCTACACCAAGAACCATGCCCGGTAAATTAGCTATGCTATATTTGCTTAATGCAGAAAAAATTTCGTGTGCAAAAATACCACGATTGGTAAACTCTAACAATCTCGCTCCTCCATCATAGCAAGCCTTTAGTACCTTTTTAGCCACTTCAATATTTTTATGAAAAAACAAAGGCACTAAACCCTGAGCTTCCATTAATTGTGCTACTTCTATTCTGTCCATTTTTTTTACTTTTACTATAATTTTAGGTAAGGATTTTTTTATAAACTTCATTATGCAAACCTTTGATTAAATAAATTAGCTCGTAAAGCTACGGAACTATCTATCTAAAATTTACTAACATTTCAACTAAAGTTTTTACCTTAATTTTATTAAGGTAAAATAATAGACGATGAGGCATTCTCATAATATTTATCTAAATTAATAAAGCATTTAACTACCAGATTATGACGGATGTATTTTAGCTTTAATATTTTAAAATAATAATATAATAAATATTTCTTACGAAAGTTGAGATCACCTCGTCCGGATTTTCATATATCACATATAGCATAATTAATCAACTGACATTTTTAGCATTTCGCTTTGTTGCTGTTTTTAAAGATAAAACCTTTTTGTTGCAAGGCAAAAGATTAATTTTTTAAAGATCCAGAAGATCAAATGCTTCTGCTACACCAATGCCTTATGAGGAATTCATTTACGAAATGGAAACTTCTTTTAACGATTTTAGGCAAGGTAGAACCATTAATGCCCAAGACTTAATTAAAGAGATTGACGAATGTTTTTGAGTTCATTCTTCGCAAAGTCGGACTAAACAATGGTTAAGCCCATTTTTTAATTTCTTTAAGCAAGGTGTCATTATCTGTTATGTTTTCATTTATTGAATCTTCCATTGATTGATCAACTCTTTTATTAAATGTTTCCATATCCATCGGGCTTAGATTATTTTCTAATTCAACTGTTAATAAATGCTCAAGGCTTGAAATAATGTTGTCGTTTTTTATATCAAGAAAAATTTTAACGAAATTTATTTTTCTTGTTTGTAAATCCATATTTTCAAATTTAAGCATTTAAAGGAAATAATGCACGAGATTGGTGGGTTGTGCTATTATTGGCTATTTCACTTATGCACATACAAACCTACTTCGTGATTTAATTTAACGAACTTAAAGTTTTCCAATTTTCGCAATTCTTTTTCACTTTCCAAAGGATAGAAACTTGAAACATAAAGCTCCTCAGAATCTTTAATCTGATTAAAATATAGTTGATATTTTTTATTTTTATATTCAAAATTAAGCGACTTATGGTTTGCTATATCTTCTCTTTTAAGAATTGAACATTTTTCAAAAATAGAAAAACAATGTTTTAATACTATATGGTATTCATTTGGTAAAATTTTAAGGGTGTGAAAACTTTTATTTATAAGAAAATAATTAATAGACCCATACTGTCCAGTATGTCGATTAAGAATATGTGAAATACTTTTGTAATTGTATAATATATTTTTTCCTTTAAGATTAAGAATAATTGGAAATGTTTCAGTTTTCTCAATTTGCTGAACAATTTCTCTTGTTAATATGAAATTCCACTTTGTTTTCCAAAGGTTTATTCTCAATTGCTGATTCTTTTGCTCTAAGTTTATTTTTCCACATTTAAATTCTTTATTAACCTGCTTACGTGTATATATTGCCTCATCAGTTACACTTTGAAGGTGCTCATCTTTATGAAAACCTTTTGAGATAACAGCAGTATCCCACTCCTCAGCATATTTTTCTAATAGTAATTTACCAGAATCAATTGTCTGTTTATCTAAACGAACGACAAAACCCACATCAATTAAATATTGCCAATGATTTTTCCATAAGGATTTATCAAAGAAATCATTCTGAGATTGATTTTCATCGTAATCTCTCATTTTTTCTGAAATTTTCAGTTCTTTCTCTTTTGTAAGCAGCTTATCGCTAACCTCATAATATTTCCCTGCAAATGATAAATCGTCAGAGTAAATATACATTAGTTGCGAAAAAATGTAATCATTACAATGTTTTTTTGTCAACTTATGAATTGGTATTTTATCAATATATTCTTTTAACTGAATAAGATTAAATTCAGCATTTAAACCTTCACACCAAATATTACTTTCATTAATTGTTAATGCCATGTTCTTTTTTAATTTATTGGCTATCAAATCATATGTATGTTGATGGCTGTGTACTCTTATCATTTTGTTTTAAATATTTTGTACAAAGGTGATACCTTTTTAAGATGCTCTCAAGATTCTTTTTCCACAACGCCTCTAAGTTTCTATTTTCAAGCATTTGCCCTTATAGGTAAGAATGATTTAGCAGTTTATAAAGAACATTTTCATCTCAAAAGCGGCTTATTGAAAAACGAAATACTTTTGCAATAAATTTTAACCTAAAAACAAAATAATGGGTTTCACAAAAGAAGATTTTAAAGAGAGAATACACGATATAATGTCTGAAAAAAAATGGACTACAAGTAACTCTGAACTTGTTGAGTTCAACTGGAAAAATGCTTTAAGAGCAATACCTTTAATATTTGCCAAGCAAGACTTTAGTACTGTGGATGAAAAGAAATTCCAGGAGAAGCTGTATTACATATTCAATAGGTTAGATTGGATTATCTTTTCAAAATATAATTATGATTTATTAGGTAAAGAGAATCGTTTCCTTTTTAACTCTACAGTTAGAAGCGAGATTTTGTCTTTTTATGTAGAAGACGGACATGACAATTTTCAGTTTCACGATATATTCTTTTTTACACCAATTTTAAATCCAGAACATTACATTGTTAGAAAGGATTTTGTGTGGGACGAAAATGAACTTTTTTATAAAACCAGTTTTGCAGTTGAGCAAATTTTGGGTGTTGAAAACGCAAACAAATTTTTACAAGTGTCACTTACTGAAATAGGTTTATTAAATGAACCAGGAACTTTCAGTTATGACGATTATGGTGAAATTTGGAATACTTTTTTAAGTGTATTATCTGAAAATGGTTGTGGTTATTGGGCGAATTTTTATGAACGAATCTTTAAAAATAATTTTGTTTTAACTCCTGAAGATATTAATGAGATTCGAGTAAGAGTTAAACTCTCAAAAGTCTTGTTTTCACCGATTAAGGATTATAATTGGCCTACCGAAAGATTAGCAAATAAAGTTGCGAGTAAAATGACGTTTTTTCTAAACTCTAATGAAAATGAAGAGAAATTTATTAGTGACCAGAAAAGGGAAAACTCACGAGAAAATATTAATATTTATTACCGGTCTGGTGGGCGTAGGATTCTTAGTTATTAATGAATTTCTCTAAATATGCCATTGCTGAAAGTTTTGCTAATAAATCTTTGTGGTAATGTAAGTACGAGCCACAACCCTTTCCAAAATAGCCCTGATGATTGTAGCGGCATCCTTTTTATGGAGCAAAGCGGAACAAAAAGATATAGCGGAAAGCAGGACGGGTGTTTCCACGAGGTCTACTGTTTCGCTTCTAATAAATATTAACTGCTTCTTAAAAGATGACACCTTCTTTGAAAGATGCCACCTTTGGCTACCCAACCTCCCCAGTCTGCACCCGCCACAAACCAGCATAAACCCCATCCAAAGCAAGCAACTCTTCGTGCGTTCCTTGCTCAGCAATAGCACCCTTATCCAAAATAAAAATGCAATCTGCCTGACGAATGGTTGACAGCCGGTGGGCAATCACAATAGCCGTCCGGTTTTTGGTAAACTGGTGAATATTTTTTTGAATGGCCCGTTCCGTTTCTGTATCGACGGAGCTGGTGGCTTCATCTAAAATTAAGACTGGAGCATCTTTTAAAATAGCGCGCGCCAAACTCAAACGCTGCCGCTGACCACCAGATAGTTTAATACCTCGTTCTCCAACAAGGGTTTCATAACCATCGGGCAGCCCAATTATAAACTGGTGAAGTTCTGCTTTCTTTGCTGCTGCTTCAATTTGCTCGTTGCTTACGCTTGCTAAACTGTAGGCAATGTTTTCTTTAATCGTGCCGTGAAAAAGATAAACCTCCTGACTCACCAAAGCGATGTTTTGTCTAAGAATATGTTTCCGCATTTGGCGAAGGTCTACGCCGTCCATTGTGATTGCTCCATCGGTTACATCGTACAAACGCAGAAGCAGTTTGATGAGTGTGGTTTTTCCGGCACCTGTTGTTCCGGCAAAGCCAATCGTTTTTCCTGCTTGTATGTCAAACGAAATTTTATTGAGAATTGGCATGTCTGGCTGGTAATGAAAGGATACTTGGTTGAACGAAATATAGCCGGTTACCTGCTTGGGTTCAATCGGTTGTTCCACTTCGGTAATCCGATTGGGCGCATCCATTAAACCGAAAATTCTTCTGGCACTTGCCCTTGCCCGTTCAAAGGAATCGAAGACCTGTCCCAATCTGGTGACGGGCCACAACATGCGTTGAACCATCATAGCAAAGAAGGTTAACTCGCCCACCGTTATTTTGCCCGAACCGTTTAAAATCCAATAAGCGCCCAGCAACATTGCACCTGCCATTCCCAAGGCAATCAGCATACGAATAAGCGGTATAAAAACGGCACTCAATTTAATCGCACCAAAGTTGACTTGCTTGTATTGGTTGGAAGCGTCCTCAACTCTGTCGGCTTCAAATTGCTCTGCCGTAAAACTTTTGATGACCAACATGCCGGCAATATTATTTTCCAGCCGGTTACTTAAACTGCCCACCGCTTCCCGAATGTTTAGGTAGTGCGGTGCAATTTTTTTTTGGTAATAAAACACACCAACTAACATTATTGGGATGGGCAAAAAACTAATCATTGCCATTTCCCAGGAAACCATCCAGATGGTAATGCCTGCAAATAAAAATACGACCGTCAGTTGAATTAAATCGTTAAAGCCCGAGTTCAAAAACCGTTCTAACTGATTAATATCGTCGTTCATCATCGACATCAAATTGCCGGTTCGCTCCTCTTCAAAGTAGGCAATTTCGCGGCGTTGCAGTTTGCGGTAAGTGTCTACCCGAAGGTCGTGCTGCACCCGTTGTGCCAATTTCATAAAGCTGAGTTGGTAGACCCATTCAAAAAAACTTTCCACTCCAAAAATAATAATGATGAGCAGCGAACAGCAAATCGCAATCGTCCAACTGTCCGATGTGCCGATTAAAGTTTGTATCCATTGGGGCGGGTTTCTGCTAACGGTATCAATAATCCACCCGACCATTATGGGCGGCATTAAATCAAAAATTTTATTGGTAACGCTGGAGGCAGAAGCAAAAGACAAGGCTTTATAATAAGGTTTCAAATACCTGAAAAGCCGTGACATCGGTTGTTGCGGTTCGTGGTTGAGCGACATTTTACAATAGTACGCAAAAGGGTTTTAAATTTTAATTAATTTGTTGTAATGTCGTTTTATGCTTGTGCCACAACTGATTGTTTTGCTAATAAGGAGTGGCACGAGTTAAATTAACAAGTCGTATTACGGTTAGGTTTCGGCTAAGGAGTTATTTGTTTATTCAGTAATCTTAGTGCAACCTGCTATAAAAACAGAAACACCTTTTAAGATCTGTATTGAGTTTGACCACTAATCGAATTTTCTGAAAATTATAAATTCATAATTGTTAACCTGCTCCAACCCCAAAACTCTTCCGCTCCACGCCTTTAAATTCATAACCTTCCATACTTAAATAAGGCACTTTTTTCATAAAGCTAACCTCAACAGAATAAACGCCAAACTCTTCCATTACCTTGCCTATAATTTTATACAAGCCGCTGCCTTTAAACGGAAATTGTTTGGCAGAAGGTGGAAAGTGTACGGTGTCGAAAAAGTTGCTGGCCTCATCGGTAAAACAACCAAAATGCATGCGCTCGCCTTTTGAAGTATTGGTATTTTTTATGGCAACCAAATAACCCAAAATAGTAATACGTTTGCCCAACTGCTGCGGAAAACTTAAACTGTTGGTGCAATCTTTTTTATGAGCTTCATCAATTAACTCAAAAGGATTGTACAAAGGCATATTTAATAATTCAATTTGGTCATAAGCATCTTCAATAAAATGTTCGGTAAAATCGGGCAGTTGAAATGTTTTGCGCTCGGCTTTAAATAGCGTTTGTGCCGGAGCGTATTTAGTGTCGCTTATTTTTTTATTGCGAATAACAGCCCGCCAAAGTAAAGCCGCCTTGGCTTTGCCCGTAAACCTAAATGCCTTTAAGCGAATAAGTAAGTTGAGCTGTTCAAATGAAATTTTAATACGATCTAAAAAATTTTCGAAGCTGCTATAAACGCCACCTCTTTCTCGCTCTTCTAAAATTTGAGTGGTTATTTTATGTTCGAGTGCTTTAATATGCACAAAGCCTACATAAATTTTTGGACTGATTAAACGGTTGTAAAAATTGCTATGATTAACACAAGGTGCTTCAATTTTAGCACCTAAGCGTCGGGCTTCGTGAAAGTAAAATTCGGAACGATAAAAACCGCCAAAATTATTGAGTACGGCCGTTATAAATTCTAATGGATAATAGGTTTTTAAATATAAACTTTGGTAACTTTCTACCGCATAACTTGCCGAATGTGCCTTTGAAAAAGAGTAACCCGAAAAGCTGGCGATCTGCCGCCAAACTTCCATATACAGTTCTTTGGCATAACCTTTGGCTTCGCAGTTTTGCACAAACTTTTCTTGTATCTTTTCCATTTCTGCTGCCGAACGAAACTTGCCGCTCATACCACGTCGCAACACATCCGATTCCTCTAAAGTAAGTCCTGCAAAATGATGCGCTACCTTAATTACATCTTCCTGATACACCATAATGCCATAGGTTTCTTTCAATAATTTTTCCATAACCGGATGCAAATATTCAAAGCTGTCGGGTTTATGAAAGCGTTCTATGTAAGCCCGCATCATACCCGATTTAGCTACGCCCGGGCGAATAATAGAACTGGCCGCCACCAAGGTTATATAATCGGAGCAACTCAATTTGGTTAACAAAACCCGCATGGCAGGCGACTCAATATAAAAGCAGCCAATGGTTTTAGCAGCCTTAATGCGCTCCCTCACCTGTGAGTCTTCTTTAAATTTTTTCACATCGTGTATATCAATTTTTATGTTATGATTTGCCTCAGCCAAGTCTACACAATCGCGAATATGGCTTAAACCTCGTTGACTCAATACATCAAATTTATGCAAGCCAATATCTTCGGCTACGTACATATCAAACTGTGCTGTTTTTAAATCTTTGGGCGGCAAATGCAAAGCCGTATAATTATATATTGGTTTTTCTGAAATTAAAACACCACAAGCATGGATCCCTAAATGTTTCGGCTTACCAATTAGTTTTTGACTAAATTGATAGACCTTTTTCGTAACATCATCGGGCAAATAACCTCTTTGTATGTGGCCCATCACCTGATCAATTTCTGACTTCGGCAAACCAAACACTTTCCCCACCTCACGAATAGCTGCCTTCTGCTGAAAGGTAACGTAAGAGCCCAACAGACAAACATGTTCATCCCCATATTTTTCAAACAGATAGGCATAAATGTCATCGCGGTCTTTGTGTGAAAAATCAATATCAAAATCGGGTGGCGATTTGCGGTGTTTGTTTAAAAAGCGTTCAAAATATAAATCTAATTCCATCGGATCTACGTCGGTAATTTTCATACAATAGGCGACCATGCTGTTGGCACCGCTGCCTCTGCCCACATAAAAATAACCTTTGCGTTCTGCATATTGAACCATATCCCAATTGATTAAATAATAGTTGGCAAAATTTAATTCGTTAATAATACGCAGCTCTTTTAACAGCCGTAACATCGCATCTCTATCATCCATTTTGTAGCGGTAATTAAAGCCATCTAAAGCCAAGCGTTCTAACAATTCTGAATCGCCTTGGTACGAACCTGTATAGGTTTGCTTGTTGTGGTTTTGATGAAATTTATAGTCCACCTTACATTCTTCCATCATCGCTTCGGTATTTTCTATAATAAAAGGATAGGCTTCAAAAGCGGCTTTTATTTCTGTAGGATTTTGCCATATTTCTGTGGGTGGAGCGCATCGTTTTTTATCTAATTTGGTAATGAGCTGGTTATCGTTAATAGCCCTTAACAATAAATGTAAGTGGTAGTTGGCTTTGTTGAAAAAAGTGAGCGGTTGCAATATTACCAGTTTGTTGCTCCATTGCTTTAAAGCTTGCGATTGATACAGTTGATTAATTTGGTGAGTAGTTACTCCAATGTATTCGTTTGGTTTTAGTTGGTATTCTTTTTTAGGTAAGAAGGGATAAATTTTAGAAACGTTAGTCATTAAATTTTGAGGCGGAACTGTTGGCTGTTGTGTACATTTTTCATCATTGTTAGTAATTAAGCGACTTGTTAAATAGCGGTTTAATTCTTCTAAACCTTTTAAGTTGCGAGCAATACCTACAAACTCAGTCTCTTGCTGTTCGTTTTTAAATTCGATACCCACCAATGGTTTTATGTTGTGCTTTTGACATTCATTAATAAAAGGCCAGATGCCCGATGTGTTGTTAACATCCGTTAAAGCCAAGGCTTTTATGCCATAGTGTTGTGCGCATTGTATTAGCTGAGCAATGCTAATAGTGCCGTAGCCGAGGCTAAAATTGCTATGTGTGTTGAGGTACAAATTTTTCTAATTTAGAACAAATATAGTTTGTTCTGGTTAAATTAGAACTAAAACTTGGTAATTAGAAGCTGATTCACTAAATTGCCTTGCTGAAATATTCAACAGAAAATAGTAGAATTTTTATTAAGAAATAGTATTAGTGAGTTATTAAGTTAAGCTGAAAGGGAAGTGAAATATTATTAAATACGAAAAATGAATACGGAACAAGTTTAAATTTTAATCAATGATAGGAACATCTTTATTTTCTAGTGCAGGAATATCAGAAACTTATTTTAAAGAAATAGGTATGAGTATTACTGTTGCTAATGAACTTTTAGAAGAACGAGCAAATTTATATCGTTCAGTTAATAAAGACTGTAATATGATAGCTGGCGATATTCAAAATGAAAGAATATTTAAACAGATTCTTCAATCATCGTCTGATAATTTAGATTTTTTAATAGCATCACCCCCTTGCCAAGGTATGAGTGTTGCGGGTAAGAATAGAAATAAAAATCAAATGTTAAATGACGGAAGAAATTTTCTCGTTTTTAGAATAATAGAGTTTATTGAAAAAAAGAATCCTAACTATGTTTTAATTGAAAATGTGCCTAATTTTTTAAAAATAGAGTTGCCATTTCAAGATGGATTGATTAAAGTTATTGACATCTTATCCATTCTTTTCAAAAACAAATATCAAATAGAAGCAGAAGAATATGATGCACAACTATTTGGAGTTCCTCAAAGAAGAGTTCGTGCAATAATTAGAATGTATAAAAAAGGATTAAAATGGAATTCACCAAAGAGCGAAAACATTATTACTGTAGAAGATGCTATCGGACATCTTCCAAGTATTGAAGCAAATGAAAAGTCTGATTTAAAATGGCATTTTGCAAGAAAACACAATAAAAGACATATTACTTGGATGCAAAATACACCAACAGGCAAAACAGCATTTGAGAACAAAATACATTTCCCTGTCAAAGAAAATGGAGAAAGAATAAAAAGCTACAATACTACATATCGTAGAATTAAATGGGACGAACCTTCACCAACTATCACTATGAGGAATGATGCAATCAGCTCACAATTAAATGTTCACCCAGGTAGAAAACTATCAAATGATTTATATTCTGATGCAAGGGTTTTGACACCATTAGAACTAATGCTTTTATCTTCTTTACCTGCTGATTGGAATATTCCAAATAACACTAACGAACTCTTAATAAGAAAATGTATTGGTGAATGCATTCCGCCATTATTAATAAAAAAAATTGTAGAACAGATTAATAATTAATAATGGCATTAAGAGTAGATAGTAAAAAATGGATTTTATATCGTCACATAAGTGACTTTAAACTGTTATGTTCAGTTGCAGCGTTTTTAAAATCGTTTTCCAAAACGGGAATTTCAAAAGATGAAAAAGCTCGTCTAAATTTAAAATTACGTGAAGTTGGCTTATATAGTGAAAGAAATCCTGATATGCCACTTGATGCTATAAATCATAAAATCAATCAGCTATCATATTATATGTTTGGTTACCAAGCTAAAGTTGATGGTGATGACAGGTTTTTATACAGTCCACTCGGTAATCTTTTCTTAAAACATATAGAAGATGAAGAAAAATCTTCTTAACAATGTTATGGGCTGTTCAATATCAACATCCTCATAGTGGAACAAATAAAGATTTTCAATTATATCCTTTTCGATTGATTTTTAAATTACTTTCAGATTCGAGATTAGCAAACAAACTTTTTGCTTTTGAAGTTGCATACATAGTTGTATTTATTCAAGAAATAACTACAGATATTTATGAAGAACTAATGAAAGAAATATTAGGTTTAAGAGAGTTATCTAATGAAAAATTAGCTGAAAAATTTCAAGAAGATAGACACGCTTATGTAAATTCTGCTTATGAGTGGGATTATTATGTTTCAACATTATTTTCAGGTGCAGGTGTTTTAGAAAAAACACAAGGAGAATTAATCTGTAAACTACAACACGGCACAACAAAAACTTTTAGAAAAGTAACTAGAAATATTGTAGAAATTCCAGCTCAATTAAAAGAACTGGTTAATAATCTAGAAACAAACTATTCATTTTTAGAGAAACCTCTTTTGTTAAATGACCCAGAAAGATTGAAAATAGATGTCATAAAAGAGATTTATAGCTTTTACCCTAGAATTTTACTTGATTCAATTGGTGAAGTTGAAAATGAATTAAAACTTAAATTACTAAATCTACCTAAATTAATAGAACAGTATTCAAATAACAATGATGGTAAAGAAGCATATTTATTTGAAGATGCACTTACAGATGGCTTCAATATGTTCTACAATGTAGAAGCTGAAAAAATTGGTGGTGCAGGTAATACAGATATTGAATGTCTATACCTAACAAAAAAGAAAAAGTTTGCAGTAGATGCAAAATCGACTAAAAATAAGCTCTCTGGAATAAATTCAGGTAGATTAGCAGGTCATAGAGATAAGATTGGGGGAGAATACACAATTGTAGTTGCACCTAGATATGTACCTGCTGTTTTACAAGATATTCAGGCTTCACCAATAGTTATAATTCGAGCAAGTACATTTTCAGAATATTTATACAACAATATAGACAACGACATAAGAGAAATAGATTTTGAGGACTTTGACTCAATAATCACAAATAATTTAGGAACCGACATTAGTAAAAACATTTCAAATATGACTATTGAAAGATTCGCAACAACAAGTTAAATAATTATGATATCAATTACGAGAGAAAACAATATGGATTTAATGTCAAGATATCCTGATAACTACTTTGATTTAGCAATTGTTGACCCACCATACGGGATTTTAAATAAAACTAAAAGAGGTGGAGATAGAAAATTCAATATGAAAGAATATGCACAATGGGATGTAAAACCCAAGGATGAATATTTCAATGAACTTTTCCGTGTTTCAAAAAACCAAATTATTTGGGGTGGTAATTATTTTGGGCAATTATGGTTAAGAAGTGAATACAATAAAGGGTATATAATTTGGGATAAAAAACAACCTGAATCTCTTAACAACTTTGCAATGGCTGAAATGGCTTGGTCTTCATTAGATAGGCCTGCAAAAATTTTTCATTATAGTGTTAGAAAAAATAGAAATAAAACCCATCCAACACAAAAACCACTTGACCTTTATAATTGGCTACTTAAAATGTATGCTAAACAAGGAGACAAAATACTCGATACTCATTTAGGTAGCGGAACAATTGCTATCGCTTGCTACAATGCAGGAATTAGTTTAACAGGATGCGAAATAAGTGAGAGTTATTTTGAGAAATCAATAGAAAAAATTAAAGAACATTTACCAAGTGTTAAACTTGATTTGTCGATACCAAATGCTTATTCAATCAAATTTCCTAACCAAGAAAAAGAATCTCACCATTTGTTTGAACATCGAATAGAACAAAACCATCAATTAAATATTTTTAAAGATGTTCAAGCAGAATAGAATAAAGTAATCCTTACTTTCAATAGTTGTTTCTATCTTCTTTTACTCGCTGGGCAAAATTGCAGTTGAATTTTGTAAATGATTTGTTATTTGCTTACTGATACTGTATTAGAATTCATTTACTTGAGGTGAATAAATATTTTGAGCATTTAAATGTAAAGTTTGTCGATTTTGAAATCGCAGTAACATCATCAAGATGACATCTAACCCCAAATCACCAACATTTACCAGTTCTAATTAAAATAGAACAACAATTTTAGTTCAATAGTCGTACCTTTGCACTAAAATCACACACCAGATTGAAAAAATCAATATTACATTACGATTTAGATACCTTTTTTATATCGGTAGAACGGTTAAAAGATAGCCGCTTAAATAATAGACCTATTATGTTGGGCGGCTCAAGCAACCGTGGCGTGGTGGCGTGCTGTAGTTACGAAACCCGTGCTTTTGGCGTACACGCTGGTATGCCTATGTTGTTGGCAAGGCGGCTTTGTCCACAAGCATTGGTAATTAAGGGCGATAGCGATGCTTATGGAAAATACTCACACATGATTACCGAAATTATTGCCGAAGAAGCACCCATGTTCGAGAAGTCGTCTATTGATGAATTTTATGTAGATATGACGGGTATGGATAAACATTTTGGCTGTTATCAATGGTCGAAAGAGCTACGCAACCGCATTATTAAAGAAACCGGTTTACCTATTTCTTTTGGGCTTTCTACCAATAAAATGATGGCTAAAATTGCTACTGGCGAAGCCAAACCCAACGGACATATTTTGGTAGAAACAGGAAACGAACGCGCCTTTATTGCACCAATGAAAGTAGAATGTATACCTATGATTGGCCCTAAAACAGCCAGCACTTTACACCAAATGAAAGTGCGTAAAGTACTCACTTTGCGCGATATTCCTGCCGAATATTTAGCCTACTTGTTTGGTAAAAACGGAAAGGTTTTATCGCAGCGTGCCAATGCCATCGATCCTTCAAAAGTAATACCTTATGTAAAATCTAAATCTATTGGTAAAGAGCGCACCTTCGATAAAGATACGATTAACATCAAGCAATTGAAATCAATTATTTCTAATATGTGTGAACAGTTGGCTTACGAGTTGCGCAGCTCAAAAAAACTAACTTCGTGTATTACCATTAAAATACGTTATACCGATTTTGATACGCATACCTTACAAAAAAAAATTTATTATACAGCTTGCGATCATCAGTTGATAGATTATGCCTTGCAATTGTTTGATAAACTGTATAAGCGTAGAGTTTTAATTCGCTTGGTAGGCGTTAAGTTGAGTGGTTTAGTTAATGGGCATTATCAAATGAATTTATTTGAACAAAGCGAAAAAATGGCGAACCTTTATAAAGCGATGGATAAAATGAAAGATCGTTTCGGAGGCGATTGTGTTACACGTTTGCGCAGCTTCGAAAGTGGGTTAAAAAGTAGAAAACTATCGGCTTTTAGAGGGTAGGCTTTTTGCAGAATTAAAAACACACCTCCATTAAAACAAATGAAGGTGTAGTCATTAAATAGCCATTTCCAATTACATCAATGCTGGCAATTGTTTTCCCAATTTCGTTTAATATTGCTACTTGCCCCCCAATTGGCAAATTACTTGTTCCATTAACGACTCCTTTATAAACAAGGCAATCGCATAAAAAATGATTTAAATAATTAGCAAAAAAAATTAGAAGCGAAATGGTTTTCCCCCGTAGAAATTTTGGTCCCGCCATCCGTTCAAATACCATTTTGCCAACGCTTCAAAGGCCAAACATAAAAATGGTATAACCACTTCTGTCCTTTAGGTTTGCAAAACAAAAGTTGGGGAATAAATAAATGTGTAATCATTCCTTTCATTTTTGTAATTTTTATAGCAAGTTATGTCCTTTAATCATAAAATATTTAAATGAAGTTAAAACCGGGGATGGCGCGTTATACTGCTGTCAAGGTTAAAGACCTACCACCCGTTTAAATCCATCTCCGGTTTACTAAGCACAGTTTCAAATAGAAAA
>Ga0209831_1000350_pt1 | contig 44035 bp, 35 predicted proteins | sample Maine_Asex4_meta_FD_187451 | JGI IMG/M metagenome (GOLD analysis project Ga0209831, IMG submission 187451) | Marine algal microbial communities from Maine, USA - Maine_Asex4_metaG (SPAdes) (version 2) | ecosystem: Host-associated > Algae > Red algae > Unclassified | place: Maine, USA | collected... | reverse complement strand
ATTCCTCAACTTTGCTTTGCTTCTAAAAAGGCTAAAAAGCAATATTATGATGCCATTTGGTTCAGTCGCATTCGCGAAATTAAGTGCGTTACTAGTTAGCTTTTAAATAAATGTGTCAGGCAGTCAGCTATCATTTCTCTCGTTCCTCCAAACAAACGGGCTTTTGGAGCAGGCAATTCAGTATTTGAAAGTTCTTTGGGAGTTGAAACAGTAAAGACTAATCCCAATTTACTATCATCAGTCAACAACTTTGCCTACCATGTATCTTTAGAGACACCACTAGACGGTCGCGGAACAAGCTACCAAAAATACCATAGCGGTTATACAGATAGTCAATATAAGTCTTTAGCTTGGTTACTAACTCAAAGTGAGATACCAGACGATCGCATTACTACTCATGAAAATGTAGATCGTTCTGGTCAAAGATTTGACCCCAGAAGTTTTGATTTCCAAAAATTTTTGACGATTCTACACACCTATCGCCAACCAAATGATGAGAAAGTAAGCCTTGCTAATGAACCATAGCTAATATCTGTAGCGAGTTGCGATCGCACTCTGAGCTTTAAAGACAGCAGAGATAACTTGGCAATAGTGGGAGTTCGAGATAACAGTTTTAAACTACAAATAAAGGCAGTAATAAAGTAAAGAAATAATAGACTAATGGGGCGGTAAAAATATAGCTATCTGTGCGATCTAAAATGCCGCCATGTCCAGGAATTAACTGCCCAGAATCTTTAATCCCCGCATCCCGTTTCATCATTGATTCGGTTAGATCTCCGAGCAAACTTGTAATACCAATTAGCGTACCCATCATAATCCCGCTAATCTGCCAGACGGGAAAATGAAAGTACCATGCCCCTAATTCGGCAACAATCAGGCTGCCCAAAATACCAAACACTGCCCCTTCAACGGTTTTCTTAGGACTGATATCTGATAATTTTGTGCGCCCAAAAGTTTTACCCATCGTATATGCGCCAATGTCGGCAGCCCAAATGCACGCCATAACTAAGAAAGTAAGAGTTAGTGCCGTAGGAAGCTGGCTAGGATCGAGCCATGAGTCGGGCCAATAGCCATCTAGAGGTAAATTACTAGCATTGTTAGCATTAGGAAGACTAACCCGCAGACGTATCCAGAAAGTCGGCAGATAGCCTGTATAAAATAGCCCTAAAATCGAGCTGGAGATATCGGCAATCGTAGCAATTTTTGGTTGAAATAACAGATAGAAACAGACAATTGTGCCTCCCAAGCAAAACATCGCATCGGTAACGTTGGGGGCAACGGTGGCGCTGAGTAAAAGCAGTATCGAAACGATCAAAGTGGTTTTCCCTGCGGGTTCGACTCCTTTGGCGCGCACTAAGCGAAAGTATTCTCGCTGTGCTAACACGATTAGAATACCGATACCCAGAGTAAAGTACCATCCTCCGAGAACGATCGCTCCCAAAGCTAAGGAGATCGCAACTATTGAGCTAACTATACGAGATGTGGGCATAATGCGTTGCGACTACAAACGCTAAATTTGGTGGAGGATTGAGTTTAAGACAACCTTATGAAAGGTTAACAAATTACTGGATCGAGTCCTAGCAATATTTATTAAGAAAATAACGATTATAGTAACCTACATTTTTTCACCACTAAGAATAAACATCGGATTTACCGCAGCAAAAGTCCGATGCATGCCTCTGGTTTCTAGGCGGTTTACTGCCGACTGAACGACTTCAATATTTCGCGCTTGAAGTTCGGACAAACCTTCGGAAATAATATATAGGTTCTCTAAACTATTAACAGTAGCAACAACATGACCCTCTGGCTGAAGATATTTCCAGGTTTGTTTCAAAATATCTTTGATTGGTTTCCCCCCCTCAATACAAACTACATTGGGTTTAGGAGCAATTTCATCGAGACAATCTGGTGCGCTTCCCTGAATCACCTTGACGTTCTCGACTCCAAAGCGATCGCAATTACGTTTAATTAATTTTGCCACCTCTTCGTCACGCTCAACCGCCACAATCTTCCCTTCGGGGCAAAGCAAGCCTAGTTCTACGGGAATTGTACCCGTACCCGCCCCAACATCCCACAATACTGAATCTGGTTTCATCTTTAGCATGGAGAGGATTAAAACTCGGACTTCTCTTTTACTAAGAGGAATTCCTGGCAGGCGTTCAAACAGTCGATCGGGAATTCCTGGGGTTTTATAGGGCCAAAGCATAGTTAGGGGTAATTAGTTATGTATTACTAAAAGCAAGAGTCTATTAAAATTTTTAAAGCCAATTAATTATCTTATTTAAGCGCCTGAATGGTCTGGAGAGTAGGATCGTTACACCCCGTAATAGTTCCTCCCTCAGTTAAAATCTGTTTTAAATAGGCGATCGCCTCTTCTGTAATTACCTCTCCTGGCATCAACAGAGGAATTCCTGGCGGATAGGGACAGATTAATTCTCCACAAAAGCGATCGCTTGCTCTGTCTATGGGTACAGTTTCCGTAGCCGAGAAGTAGGCTTGGCGAGGAGACACTTCTGAGGGATAAAAGATAAGGGATGAAGGAGGAGGAGAAGTCGAGGAGGAAGGAGAAGATTTAATTGTTAATTGAGATAGTGTTTTGCAGGCTTGAATTAGTTTTTCTATGTCTTCTGCAGTGTTTCCCAGAGAGATAATAAAGGTAAGGTGGTACAGCAGAGGCAATTCGCAGGTAACGCCAAGCTGTTTGTGGAGTATTTCATCGGCTTCAAAACCTGTAATTCCTAACTTGGAGACATTAATAGTGAGTCGAGTTAGATCGAGATATTCACAGCCTGGCTGAATCCCCAGATCTAATACGGACAGATTGGGTATCTGTGCAATTTCTGTATGGGCATAATTAGCGATCGCAATTGTTCGAGCCATTAATTTATTGCCCTCTATTGCCATTTGCGATCGGGCTGCATCCAGTGAAGCAAGCAGCAGATAGCTGGGACTCGTAGATTGAACTAACTGAAGGGCTTTACTTATCCGCTGGCTAGGAACTAAATTGCCCTGGGTATGCAGCATCGATGCCTGGGTCATTGCCCCCAAAGTTTTGTGGGTAGACTGTACCGTCAAATCTGCCCCCAGGCTTAACGCAGAAGGAGGTAATTGATAGTGAAAGGCAAAGTGCGCCCCGTGTGCCTCATCTACCAAAAGAGGAATATCGTAGCTATGGACGATCTCGGCGATCGCCTTTAGATCGCTACAGACTCCCTGATAGGTTGGATGGAGCATCATCACTGCCTTGGTGTCGGGATGCTCCATTAGAGCTTGCCCTACAGCTTCTGGGGTGACGTTATAAGTTAATCCTGTATGAGGGTCGTAGACAGGATGAACAAATATGGGGACTGCGCCCGATAATATTAAGCCTGCGATCGCCGACTGATGAATATTTCTGGGCAGAATTATCTTTTCTCCCATGCCACAGGTAGCAAGAATGGCTGCGATAATGCCACAGGTCGAACCATCGATTAAAAACCAGGTTTTACTGGCGCCAAAAGTTTGGGCTGCTAATTCCTGAGCTTCGGCGATCGCCCCATCGGGTGCAAACAAGTTATCTAGTTCGGGTAACTCTGGGAGATCGGCTTTAAATACTTCCTCACCCATTAGCTCCCGAAGGCTAGGACTAATTCCTTTGCCCTGTTTATGTCCTGGTGCATAAAAAGCAGCATGGGGTCTTTGACTAGATTTCCTGAGGGCAGCGACCAACGGCGCGATCGAAATATCTTTAACCATAGTTAATCATACAAATAAAATCTAGTGGTTTTGTGTTTGCTGTGAATGCTCCACAGCAAAACTAAGCTTTATTATCCGCCTTTGCTAGCGATCGGCTTTTTAAATCTCAATTGCGCATTAAAAAGCTCGTTATAAATTAAAATCAAACCTAAAATCGTTATTCATATCTGAATTAAACAGTTTAAAACATCAATTTAACCTCAACTTTATACTGAACAATTGTTGTGTAAAGAACAGGTAAAAAAAGTAATACTACTGTCGCTTCTTATGTAATTACTCTGATATTGTTTGAAGGTCATAAACTAATAAAAACAGGTTTATCTAAGTGTATTTATTGAACAACTACCATAATCTTGTGGATTCAAAAAAGAAGATTTTAATTATCGATGACGATCTAACTTTACATTCTTTAATCGGTAGATTTCTTGCATACAATGGCTACAGTACTGAGGTCGCTGCCGACTGCGCCTCCGCTAGAAAGAAATTTCGAGAATTTCAGCCCGATCTAGTCATCTCTGATATTAATTTGCCCGATGATACGGGGCTTAATTTGTGCGAAGAGATGCGTCAAAACGACGTAATGATTATGATGCTTAGTTCTATGACGGATAACAATTATGTATTAGAAGCTTTTGCTAAGGGAGCTGATGACTATATTACTAAGCCCTTCGATCTACAAATTCTCAAAGCAAGAGTGGAAGCTTTATTTAGAAGAGGTAGAGAAACAACTACGGCTTCTAATAATAAAAAATCTATTGTTTTAGACAATTTAAAAATTGATTTTTATCGTCGTGAAGTTATCTTTAAAAACCGCGTTATTCCTCTAACGGCTTTAGAGTTCGATCTGCTATATTTCTTGGCTAACAATCCGAATCGAGTCTGGGATAGAGCAGAATTAATTTCGGCGATTTGGCACAATGATGAATATGCAGGAGACGACCGCAAGGTAGATATTCATGTTGGTCGAATTCGTAAAAAAATTGGCGATATTCATGGTGAGTGTATTAAAACTATTTGGGGGAGAGGCTATATGTTTGAGTTATCTCGTACCAATGCAGTAAAATTGGCAAACTGAACCTAGAAGCCAATATTAAGCCGTCATGTTAAGAGCAGGAATCGTCGGATTGCCGAACGTAGGAAAATCTACAATGTTTAATGCCTTGGTTGCCAATGCCAAGGCGGATGCAGCTAACTTTCCTTTTTGCACCATCGAACCAAATGTCGGGGTAGTATCTGTCCCCGATTCTAGATTGGAGGTGCTGTCCAAACTTTCCAGCTCTCAAAAATTAGTTCCTACCAGGATTGAGTTTGTTGATATTGCAGGACTAGTCGCTGGTGCAAGTAAGGGTGAGGGATTGGGCAATCAGTTCCTTGCCAATATTCGGGAAGTTGATGCGATCGTGCATATGGTACGCTGCTTTGACGATGATGATATTATTCATGTCGCTGGCTCAGTCGATCCTGTAAGAGACATTGAGATTATCAATTTAGAACTTATCTTGGCTGACTTGGCACAGATAGAAAGACGTATTACCAGACAGCGCAAAAGCGCCAAGAATGATAAAAATGCTCAGGCTGAAGTAGAGTTATTAACTAGAATCAGCGAAGTTCTCAACGATGGTAAATCTGCTCGCAGCATGGATTTATCTGAAGATGAGCAGTTGACGATTAAGTCCTTGGGACTATTGAGCAACAAGCCGATTATCTATGCAACGAACGTTTCGGAAGACGATCTGGCTACGGGTAATCAGTGGGTGGAATCAGTTCGGGAATTTGTTAAGGATGAAGATGCCAAAGTAGTAGTGGTTTCTGCTCAGGTGGAGTCGGAATTAATCGAACTGTCAGAAGAGGAAACCAAGGACTTCCTGGAAGCTCTAGGAGTAGAAGAAGGCGGTTTAAAATCTTTGATTCGCGCTACCTACGATCTTTTGGGATTACGCACCTATCTCACCACAGGAGAACAAGAAACCCGCGCCTGGACGATTATTGCAGGCATGAAAGCACCTCAGGCAGCAGCCGTAATCCATACGGATTTTGAGAAGAAGTTTATTAAGGCGGAAACTATCAGCTACGAAGATCTGGTTACCAATGGCTCTAAGAATGCAGCCAAGGAAAAAGGTCTGTTGCGCTTAGAAGGCAAAGATTATGTCGTCCAAGAAGGAGACGTGATTGAATTTCGCGTTGGAGGATAGAACGCCTAACTCTAATTAGCACCATGACAAACATCAGAATCAGACTCACAAACTAAATTGTCTTTAGAATAGCCAGAAAAAAGGGGTTAGCATTTCTAACCCCAGGTAATTTGTCGAGTTGAATTGAGATTTAAACTCTAAAACTGATAAGAAAGACCTAAAGAGAGGACAGGATAGATATTAATAAAATCAAGTTAGTCTTCTAAATCTTCAGTTTCTCGTTCTACGGCTTCGTTAATATCTTCTCTAATTCCATCGGGGACTCCATCGGCAACGTTAGGGGTGATATCAACTTCAGGAGAAGATCCTAAAATAACTCCCAGATTGGCGAAAAACCCCAAACCTTTGTCTCCCGATACGGGATTTCCCCAGCCAAGTCCTATGTAAGGTGCAACGCTACTAGTTAGATCGAGGTCGGCATCTACTGAAGCTAATTCATCGACATTGAATGTTTCTTCTCCAATTTCAATTGTTTGTTCTCCTTCAGAACCATCCAAACTAGGGGTAGCTGTTCCTGCAATATTATTGTTGCTAAAAACTAGACCGCTACTAAGCCGAAATCCCGAACTTTTAAACGGATGGTAATCAACTAAGGTAGAGACATTAAAGAGGTTTAAATCCGCTTCATAAGAAGCATCGGTATCTTCAAGATCGAAACCTACTCCAAAAGCATTGATACCTGCTCTGGCGTTGATCTGGGGAATAATTTTTTTGACCACAGAACCACCTAATCCCAAGGTGCTAGCTTCTGGAACTATTGCCCAACCTGTTTTTGAGGTTTCCGAACGACGACGGCTAGTTCTTTTTGTAGTTGATGGTTTGTCCACTTCAACTTCAGTACTCGGCAGACTGCGTCCTTCGCATCGGGAATTGTAGGGAAAACTAGTACAGAATTTGTCTAGATCTCGTATAGCCTGTGCTAATTGATAATCTGCAACTAGATCGACAGCACTTACAGAAATAGAATCTGTGGGAGACTGAGAATTTTTAGCTACAGTTTGCGCCAGCAGTGGTCGAGCTAAACCGTTTGATGCAGCCATACAGCCAATTACTACAATCCCTAATCTATATTTGTTCATCTATATCTACCTAAAAAAATACTTCCTGTCACAATATTGTTTGAAGTCAATAATGGTTAAATGTACGAAAATATGCAATTTTATCTCAGCAAAGCGTCTATTAGAGCTAATTTGAACTGCTATTTCGTATATAGCGCATGTTAATATCTCATATTGCTTCGTAGATTTTAAACAGTAGGCAAATGTATTCACCTCAGAAAAAATACAGACAAGCAGATATCTAGTAAAAGCAGATCTAAGTACAAATATATACAAACATAGATATATCCCTAGTGGCTTCGAGATAAAGGAGTAAAGTGGAGCTTTCTAAATTTGTCTAGTCAGGCTTAATTGTCTACGCTCGATTCTCGATCGCGCTTAAATATTGAGTTTATGTATACATCAATACAGACAAAATATTAAAAATAAAGATTTTATGGCAAAAATCAGTAAGCTAGCTTTTTCGTTCTAATGTACAGGGGAATCAAATTATAGGATTTTCTCTATGGACATCATATCTATTGTCGTTAGTTTAGTTGTAACTGCTATTAGTTTACTTATTATTTCCAAACTGCCTTTGGGAATTGAAATTGACAGCATTGGCAAGAGCGTTTTAGCAGCGGTAATTTTTGGCATTCTCAATGCATTTTTAAAGCCTATTTTGACTGGATTTGGCTTATTTAACGTTTTAACCTTTGGTCTGACTTCATTTATTGCTAACGTAATCATCTTTGGGTTAGCTGCCTTGCTAATTCAAGGTTTTAGATTGCAGAACAAAATCGTCAGCCCCATCATTGGCGCTTTAGCCTTGAGCATTATTAATTCGCTAGTCTTTAAACTTTTAGAAACTTTGGGAGTCATACCTACAGCAGTTTAGGCATCAAACACTAGTTATTCAAGAGTTAAAGTTAAATTGAGATCGCTTTTAATAGCGGTCTTTTTTTTAGCGCTTTGAAGATTGCTCGATGTCAGCGGATTTGTTTTATTCTTTACAATCGTCACAATTTTGCTAGCAATAGACCAAATAAAAACCTGAGAATTGGGAACTCTACTGGTAGTTAAGTTTAAAAGGTAACTTTATGAATAGCATTTCTTCAGAGAAAAATGGCTCTAAATTACCATTGCGTGTAATTTTAATTGTTCCTTTTGTATTACAAATTTTTGCAGCAGTAGGACTGACTGGATACTTATCCTTACGTAACGGTCAAAAATCAGTTCAAGATTTGGCAGGGCAGTTAATGGGGGAAGTAGATGGTCGGATTAGTAGACACGTCAGAGATTATTTAGAGACTCCCGACCAGATAAATCAGCTCAACAAAAGTGCGCTCGATCTTGGTCAGCTAGACTCTAATGATTTGCAGAGCATGGAGAAACATTTTCTACAGCAAAGCAAAATCTTTGACAAAGTTAGCTATATCCAATTTGGGAGTGCTCAAGGTGAGTTTGTCGGTCTAGAGATTAACGACGACAAAACAGTAAGATACCAGGTCACAGAATCTACTGGAACATTGCGAACCTACTCCATCAAAGAAAATGGCGATCGCGATCGGTTTCTGAAAGCTTCTCCTAATTATGACCCCCGCAATCGACCTTGGTACACAGTTCCTCAACAGGCTAATGCTACTGCCTGGACAAATATTTATGCCTGGGTCAATCCGCCTACTTTAGCGATCACCATTGGACAGCCTTATTATGGTCGCGATGGAAAATTTCAGGGCATTTTAGCTACAGACTTGAGCATTGCCCAAATTAGCTCATTTCTCAACAGTCTCAAAATTGGTGAAACTGGTCAAGCATTCATTTTCGACTCGAAGGGAATGATGGTGGCAACTTCAACCGCTGAAAAACCATTTGCCATAGTCTCGGATACGCCCGAACAAATACATAGCACTGAAAGTCAAAACCCTCTGACTCGCCAAACAGCCGAGTATTTAGAAAGCGAATTTGGCAATCTTGCTAGTGCGGATAGCGAACAAATCATCAACTTTAAAATTGATGGCAAACCGCATTTTTTAGCCATAAATCAATTAACCGATAGCAATGGTTTGTCTTGGACTAAGGCGATTGTTATCCCAGAATCTGACTTTATGACGCAAATTAATGCTAATACTCGAACGACTATTATCTTATGTCTGGGCGCTTTAGGTGCTGCGGTAATTTTAGGACTATATACTTCTCGCTGGATTGCTCAACCAATCTATCGGTTGAGCGAAGCTTCTGAGGCAATGGCACAAGGAAAATTAGATCGTCAGGTTGCAGTTGGGGGAGCCAAGGAGATTGGTATTTTATCTCAATCTTTTAACAGAATGGCAATGCGCCTAAAAAGCCAATTCAATTTATTAAAGGTAGTCAATGAAGAATTAAAAACGGTCAACGAAGGATTAGAAGCTAGAGTTGAATCAAGAACTGCTGAATTAAAAGAAGCCAAAGAAGCAGCAGAAGTAGCCAATAAAACTAAAGATCGATTCTTGGCAAACATTAGTCACGAATTGCGGACTCCTCTTAACGGTATTCTCGGCTATTCGCGAATTTTACAGCGTAACGTTAACGGAATCGAGCTAGACAAACTAGATGACTCCCAATGGTCAGAAATTAAAGCTACTCAAATTAAGAACCTTAAGGTTATCGAACAGGGTAGTAATCACTTATCCTCTCTAATCGGCGATTTGCTCGACTTTGCCAAAATAGAAGCCAACAAAATAGATCTAAACTATGCCGATTTAGACTTTGATAACTTCATGAACGGAGTTGTCAGCATTATGAAAATGCGCTCGAACGAAAAAAATATTGGTCTAGAATATAAAACTGAAGGAAAATTGCCAGTTAATTTTCGAGCGGATGCAAAACGCCTGCGACAAGTATTAATTAATCTGTTGGGTAATGCAATCAAATTTACCGATCGCGGCAAAGTAACTTTGATGCTTAGCTCCGTTGCTCTGCTGCCACCAAAATCGGCTGACTCCATGGCACAGCAAACTATCAAATTTGAAATACAGGACACGGGTGTAGGTATTGCGGCGGATGAAGTCGGGAAAATCTTCCAGCCCTTCGAACAGGTTGGAGACAAAGAAAAGCAAAATAGCGGTACTGGTCTAGGTTTAGCTATTAGCAAACAAATTATTGAGCTAATGGGAAGCGAACTGAAGGTCAAAAGTAAGCTCAATCGAGGTTCAACCTTCTGGTTTGAGGCAACTTTCCCTGTGGCGGGAGTAGTTGTTAACAGTGAGCCTGTCGATCCGATCGAATTAGAATCAAACGTGTTATCAGAACTAAATGGTCAGGGACGGACAATCTTGGTTGTAGATGATGTAGCTGAAAATCGCTCCTTACTAACCGAATTACTGGAATCTGTAGGATTTAAAGTCTTATTGGCTGACAACGGCGATGAAGGTCTAAGAATAGCTCTGGAGAGTCAACCCCACGGCATCTTAACTGATGCGTATATGAGCAAACCAGGTTGGATAATGGTTCAAGAGCTAAGACAAACACCAGCTTTTGCGAAAACACCAGTCATTGCTATTACGGCTAGCGAATATTCAGCGGTAGAAAGCCTCATGAGTGATGCTGGCTGTAATGATTTTTTACAAAAACCAATTGATGAAAGTAAATTGTTTACCCTACTCAGAAACTATTTCCCCGCCGAGGAAAAGGTAGAACAACTTACCTAGGTAATGTAATCTCTGACCTGTCTGTTTATTCGGCTTCTTCCACGAACCATAATTATCTATCTGAGCAAGCGGGGCGGTGCAAGACTAGATTAGTCTGCAGTGGTTGGAAGAGGATTATTAGATTAAGATCGCTCTCGACGGCGGTCTTTTTTTTCGCCAAAATCACCCAGCTTGTTATGGTGTAGGTAATCTTGCTGAGGATTACTGTATGGATTTATCAGATTTAGTATCTTTTCTGCAACAAAAAACCTGTTTGGGCAATTTATCTACAGAAGCGCTCACTGCGATCGCTAATTCTGCGGTAAAACAAAGGATCGCCGAGGAACAAACCCTAATTACAGAAGGCATTGAACCCGATGGGTTGTATATCGTGGGATCGGGAAGGCTAGCAAGTAACAGCACCTCCGAAGCTAATCAGAGTAGCCTACTAGCAGGAACGGTATTAAACTTATATGCCCTGCTATTAGAACAACCGACTCAGTACGAAGTAAAAACTATTAGCGAGGCTCAGGTTTGGTTTATTCCCCGTCAGAAGTTTCAGCAACTAAACGAACAGTATCCCGTCATTACTCAGGCATTTTCTCAGCAGTTAGCCAGCCAGGTTAAGGAGTTGTCCGAACAGCTTTTGTTCGAGCAAGAGCGTCAGGTAAGCCTAAGACCATATCTCGTAAGTAAAGCCCAGCGGGGGGTAATTGGCAAGAGTCGCTACGCTACCAGATTGCGATCGCAAATTAAACAGGCTTCAGAAAGTAGAGAGTCTATCTTACTGTTTGGCGAACCAGGATTGGAAAAGGATAACCTTGCAGCCTTGATCCATTTTGGCTCATCCTATCGTCGCCAGCCGATTATTAAAGTTGACTGCGACAAACTGCAAACTAGCGGAGCAGAATTATTTGGTCGCAGCGGTGGTAAACCAGGCCTAATTGCTAGTCTAGAAGAGGGGACTTTAATTTTCAATAATGCTCACCTGTTGCCCAAAGAATTAATATCCGCGATCGCTAATTTGATTCAGACCAAGCAGTATACCCCCGTCTTACGTCCAGGGGGAGAATCTGCCGAAGCGCAAACATCTTTAGCTAGAATAATTCTTATCTCCGAGCAGACCATACCAGCGATCGATTCGGTGGTGGATAACCTAATTAAAGTTCCGCCTCTACGAGTCCGCAAAGCAGATCTCGACGAGCAGATAAACTACTATCTCAGCTTAATTGGACGCAATAAATGTCTGCAAAAAACTAAGATTACCCCCGAAGCAGTTAGAAATCTTCAAGCTTATGACTTTCCTAATAATCTGCGAGAGTTAGAAAGTATTGTCGAACGAGCCTTAACTCAGCTTCAGGGTTGCGATGAGATCACCGAAGAGGTTGTCTGGCACTCTCAAAGTAAAAAGAAGCAGTACCGCCTCAATCTACTTAATAAATATCGTCAGCTAAGATCTTTCCTCAAGAGCGACTGGTTTCCCACCAAGATCAATTACTGGTTTATCTTTGGCTTTTATACGTTTATCGTTCTAGTTCTATTTCTCGCTCCCCAAACTCGTCAAGAGAACTTTGCTTTAAACATGTTTTGGGCATGGTGGTGGCCATTAATTCTAATTGCCTTTCCTTTTGTCGGCAGGCTTTGGTGTGCCTTTTGTCCTTTTATGATCTATGGCGAGATTACCCAGAAACTATCGCTAGTATTGTTTCCCCGACAGCTAAAAAAATGGCCGAGGAAGGCAGCAGAACAATGGGGTGGCTGGTTCTTATTTGGCTTATTTGCCCTAATTCTACTTTGGGAAGAACTTTGGGATTTAGAAAATACGGCATATCTTTCTGCCTGCTTACTACTGCTAATTACCGCAGGAGCAATGATTTTTTCTGCCATCTTTGAACGACGCTTTTGGTGTCGCTATCTCTGTCCAATTGGAGGCATGAACGGCTTATTTGCCAAACTCTCAATGACGGAGTTACGAGCGCAGCAGGGAACTTGTTCGGCAGAATGCACTACCTACCAATGTTATAAGGGTGGCGCTGCTAAAGGAGAAGGGCAGGAAACCAACGGCTGCCCCCTCTATTCTCATCCCGCCCAGCTAGCGGATAACAAAGATTGCGTCCTTTGCATGACCTGTCTTAAAGCCTGTCCTCACCGCTCAGTAGAATTTAACTTACGTCCTCCTGGCATCGAACTTTGGACTACCCATACACCTCATAGTTACGAAGTTGCATTATTATTTTTACTCCTAAACGTGGTCTTTCTCCACCGCTTACCTGAAATATCAGCAAAACTCGGTGTAAATCTGCGCTTAGATCGCTTCGGCAATCATGCTCTAGTATCTATCGTTGTTTTAAGTATTCCAATCGTTTTTCCTCTACTCGCTCAGGTTATCAACCTACTAATTGGCAAACTAAACCGCAGATATAGCCCACGCAGATTTATCGAACTAGCTTACGGCTATTTACCCATAGTGCTTGCAGGAAACTTGGCTCACTATCTACGCTTGGGACTGAATGAAGGAGGCAGAATACTCCCCGTGACAATGGCTACCTTTGGCTTAAACGGTTCGACCCTACCTATTCTGGTTGCCCATCCTGCCGTCATCGCTTTTCTCCAGGGCACATCTTTAATTTTCGGTGCCTTACTATCGATCTTGTTGACCCAGAAAATTGCCCGCCAGCAGTTTAAATACTTGCTACCTCAATCTAGCGCGATCGCACTTTTGGCTTTTGGTCTGTGGCAAATTATTGTTGGTTTTTAATCTTGAACTACAATAGTAGTTGTTGAGTACTGTAGGTGGCGATTGATGCCAAGAATAATAGGTTTGGTTTTAGGAATAGTTGGCGCAGTCTTGGCTTCATCTAATCATAGTAGTCCAGCCGCCGAGCTTACTTGTCCAGAAGTACTTGCAGAATTCGATCGCTTTCCCAAGTCCCTTGAGTTAATTGAATGTAAGCCTGTTAAATCGGCACAGCTAAGAGCTTTAGAAGCTCGATATCGAGTAGAAGGCGATCGAGCTACAGCAGTAGAAAAGTTTCTGCATCGAGAATACGATCTACCATCATTGAGATTTATTTGCTGTGGTTGGTCTAGTATGACTAGGACTGAAAATGGTCAATTTCCCCGCGGTCATGCAATTTATAAAGATGCTGATGCTAACTATTACGAAATTCGGATGATGTCAGCAGAAACCTTAATTGTCGATCGCCAAAAATGGTTGGAAATCCCCTGGTTTTATGTAACGGTAACGGCCTTATTGGAAGAACCGTAAGTCAAAGCGATCGCTTTAATCTTCTAGCTGCCGAGTAAAAGTTGGATTCTCTGGATCTGAAAGTTCGGAATTATAGCTATAACCAGCTTCGGCAAAATTTCGTAGATCTGTTACCTTCGTCAGCCGATTTTTAATAATGTAGCTGGTCATCATACCACGGGCTTTTTTAGCATAGAAGCTAATTGTTTTATACTTGCCGTTGTCTTGATGCGCGTACATGCGGGGACGCGAAGCTAATCCCTTTGGGACAAGCCCTTTGTCTTGCGCCGCAGAGCGTAAGCTCAGATCGTCGTCTTCGACGACTGGCAAGCCTTCGGCTTGTGCGCGAACGGCACTATTCGTGCCAGCGTCCTGCGAAGCAGAACTTTGCTTGCTTTGCAAACTGTGGGTCGCATCGCTTTTCCAGTCTTTAAATGCCGGAGTAATAATTTCTGCTTCGAGTAATTTCGGTTTTACGGCTTTAAAATATTCGTTGGAAGCAAGATTGATAATAATCTTCTGGTCTAACTGCTCGAGCTGTCGATTGAGAGTTTGAGTTAACTTATCCGCCCAAAATTCGTAGAGAGTATTTGCTGCAAGATCTTGCAATTTGGCATGAGCTAATTTCGTACCCATTTCCAAACGATAAGGCTGAATTAGATCTAAAGGACGCAGCACCCCGTATAGACCCGATAGTATCCTTAAATGTTCTTGGGCAAACTCAAAATCCTCTGGCTGATAATTATTTACCTGCATTCCCTGATAGACATCCCCCTGAAAAGCCAGTAAAGCCTGCTTGGCATTCGCATCATCAAAATTTGGCTGCCAAGCTTGAAAGCGATCGCTGTTCAATTCCCCGAGCTTATCGCTAATCTTCATCAGCGAAGAGACTTCAGGTGCAGACAGTTGCTTTAACTGCTTTACTAGTTTGGCAGTATCGTCCAAAAAATCTGGTTGAGAAAAGCGATCGATCGGCGTCGGAGTATCAAAGTCGAGGGTTTTGGCGGGGGAAATTAAAATTAGCACGGGTTTCTAATTAGGAGGCAGAGAGCAAAAGGCAGGAGGCAGTGTTGTTATTGAAGTTTAATTTGTTGCTTGCAAACAGAATTTGTATTCAGTTTAGCTGGATCGAGCGCCGAAACAGGCTGATATTCGTGGAACTACAATACATTAATCTAAAGCAGCGAAGCTATTATAGATTGTGAGTTATAGGTTGTAAGTTACAAAGCTCCCGCTGCAGTTTTATCGATAATGCTACCGTCGCTCAAGTGAGCAGTCAGGTTAATCGCCTGGAGTACGGGTTGACCCGATGCGCCTTGAGGATAGTCAATGACGCTGACGCAACAATTACCCTGTTTGATGTTCCAAAAATTGTCGGGCTTTAGACCAAGTAAATAACAGATAATTACTTTGTTAATTGCGTCGTGAGCCACTACTAATCCTGTTTTTGGAGTATCGCTATGTTCGGTGACGATTTTATTCCAGGCTGATACGCCTCGATCCCATACCTGCTGTAGGTTTTCGCCTTCGGGCATCTGTACTGTTTCGGGCTTATCTTTCCACTGCTGAAGCAAGTCGGCATATTCGGCTTGGATTTCTTTTTCTAGCATTCCTTCCCATAAGCCATGACAAATTTCAATTAGCTCGCTGGTAGTGCTTAACTCAACTCCCTGATGCTGTTCGAGAATAATCTCGGCAGTTTCCTTGGGACGCATCATCGAGCTAGAAACGGCAAAGTCGATCGCCACATCTTTGAGAAAATTAGCAGCTTTGCGTCCCTGCGATCGCCCGTTATCATTGAGAGGAATATCTCTAATACCCTGGAAACGAGATTCTTTGTTCCAGTTGGTTTCTCCGTGACGCACCAGCAGCAAACGGGGTCCAGAATGAGGAGGGCGTACGGAGGGGATTGCTATACCTAAATGAGAAGTCTGGTTGAGAGATTCTAACTGTACGGGTTCGCCGAAGTTCCCTGTAAAGTTCAAAATGCTGATGCAGCAGTTGGACTGTTGGATCGAGTGATAGCGATCGACGCTCATGCCAATGGCACTCATAATCAGACAGCGATTGATGCCGTTGTGGGCAGTGATTAAGATAGTTTTGCCCCGATTGTTTGCGATCGCCCGTTGCCAAAACTCTTGTGCCTGCTGATATAAGGCGCGAACGGGATAATGTTCTTTACCCTCGACGAGCATTTTGAAATCCTGAGGCTCGGTTTTCCACTGCTGATAATCATCGGCAAACTTAGCCATCACCTCGTCTTTTTTCATCTCTTCCCAAAGAGGCAGATCGATCTCCATTAGCTGCTCGCTAGGTTCTAAAGTAGGAGGGTTGCTTAAGTAGCTATGAATCGTCTCGGCTGTCTGTTTGGCACGCTGTAGGGGACTGCAATAGAAAGCGTCGATTTTAAGACCGCTCAGAGCTTCGCCAACCTGCTGGGCATCGCTAATCCCTTTATCGGTCAGGACAGATTTATCGCAGCGACCCTGAATTTTTCTTTCGGCATTATAGGTGCTTTGTCCGTGACGAACGATAATTACGCGAGTAGCCAACCTTTTATCCTCTCAATAAATTTCACCTCAGTATTGTATCGATAATTGAGCAAAATTTAGCGATCGAGCAAATTACAAGCTACTAATTTCTTTCTCCCAATCTAAGGACGTTTCTTGAACGCAAAGCGCAGCCTCTTGGGGCAGTTCGCTCTGGCTGAGCTAGGTGAGAAGCACCGCCCGTTAGGGAAACGTGTATACCTACTACCTGCTGTCTCCTACTTGTTACCTTCTTTTAAACATTGATTACTCTTCGCGGAAAAGGGATAATGCCAGATAAGTATAAAAAATAACTATAAATATCTGTCTGGGAGCATTGATGACGATTAAACGAGTAATTTTAGCTTTATTAACTATTTTAGCGATCGTTCAAATTGGATCTTCTTTAAAAAGCAGTCTATCTCAACCCCAAATTCAGAGTCGTTTGGAGCTATATCAAACTAATTTGGTGCTGCATGTCGCCGAGTTCAAGGCAAGTCCCTCAGATGACTTCGATCTCAATGGCGCTGTTAGTTCTTTAGTCGGTGAGAATCCTTATTCTGCAGCCAGCAAAAAGTATCAGCAGGTTCGTGAGGAAACGGTAGTTAGTCGCAATACTTTTGCCTCTCAGCTAAAACAACTGGAACAATCTAAGTCGGATGCTATTGAAGTAGCAGATACAGCTACTAAAACAAATAATCTGGCGCTAAAAGCTCAGCTTACTAAAGAAATTACCGAACTAGATTTATTTATAAATGAATTAGATCTTAAACAGGGAATTCTATTAGGAGTACAGGAGCGGACAGAAGAAGCGATCGCAATTTGGGATAAGTTAATCGATCGCAACGGTAATTCTTTCCAGACTGCGGTACAGACAGCCACTACACTCAAGCAGCTTTGGCAGGACAAGAAAGTAGGCGTAGATGCGATCGCTATCCTAAAAAATAATCTCGACGGTTGGTTTCGCTATCAAGCCCTAGCAAAATACGATACGGTAAATAACTTGACGACAGATCTTGCTACGCTTCAGGCGCAAGAATCAAACGTTGCCAGCAGTTCGATCTTCAAGCTGGCGCTAATCAGCGGTATTCCCGTTTTTGGGGGTATTGGTGGATTAATTCTGCTTGTCTCTTTAATAATTCAGCGTTTTGTCAAGCCAGAGAAAGCAATTATCAAAACTAATAGTGATACTACCTGGGCGACTCCTTGGGATTGGGAAATCACCTGGCAGGTTTTGATTGTCGGCTTTTTCTTTGTCGGTCAGTTTGTCTTGCCAATCTTAATCAGTTTGTTAGGAATTAATCCTGGTAATGCACCTTTGAGAATCAAAGCGCTATACGTGCTGGGAACTTACCTCTTGATGGCTGTCGGCGGTATTTCTGTTTTATACCTGTCGATAAAAACTTATTTTCCTCTACCCGAAGATTGGTTCAAATTTAAGCTGAAATCCAGCTGGATTCTCTGGGGATTTGGCGGTTATTTGGTCGCCATACCTCTGGTACTGCTAGTGTCGGCACTCAATCAGCAAATTTGGCATGGACAGGGCGGAAGTAACCCTCTATTGTTCCTGGCTTTGCAGGCACAGGACAAAGTGGCGCTAGCGATATTTTTTAGTACGGCTTCGATCGCTGCTCCCCTATTTGAAGAGGTTATGTTTCGGGGATTCCTGCTACCGTCTCTGACCCGCTATACCTCCGTCAATGGTGCTATTATAATAAGCGGTTTTATTTTTGCGATCGCTCACCTGAGTTTATCTGAAGTATTGCCCCTGGCAACTTTGGGCATAGTCCTGGGATTTGTTTACACGCGATCGCGCAATCTACTTGCCCCCATGCTGCTTCACTGTCTTTGGAATAGCGGAACCCTGGTTAGCTTATTTGTCTTGGGTAGCGGTGTTTGAGACAGAATATTAAGGATAATTGTCAGGTAGCTAAAAAAGCCAGAGGTTTTGTCAAATAAATGTAATTCATTTGACATCAACTGTCTCGGTCGCCTGTATAGACTAATCTATAAATCCATCGCGGCAATCGATCTAAAAAGGGAATAATTTGAATATGAGAAGTGTCTTAACTACAGTTATTGCCTGTTTGTTCTTGCCCTGTATTTCTATTTCCGCCCAGCAAACTGAAGCACAGCACAAGGAAGAAGTAGAAACCCCAACTCGACAGCAAAAACCCCGTTCTTCAAAACCAGAGAAACAATCTGACAATAACTCGGAAAGCTTGGACTTTTCGGGAACGGGTCGTCCAGGACAGCAGACTGCAGGAGAAAGCCGTGGTAGCTGTGCCAATTCCAGAAAGCCAATTAGGGCAATGTTACCCCAATCCAATTCAGGCAGCACCGTCTTGGGTCATCCTAATTTTTGGGTATATTTCCCAGAACTAAATAGCAAAACAGAATTAGAATTTGTCATCCAAGACGAGTCGCGCCAAGATGTTTGGCGATCGCGATCGCCTTTAGATTCAACCAGTGGTTATCAAAGCTTTAGCCTGCCAACAACAGAAGCCCCTTTAAAAGTCGATCGCTGGTATCGTTGGTACGTCAAAGTCTACTGTGACGAGCGGGTTGTTTCGACTCAATACGTTCAAGGATGGGTCAATCGTATTCCCCTAAACTCAAGACTATACATCGAACTTCAGCAAAACCCTCTCAAGTCTCACCTAACCTACGGCAATAATCGAATTTGGTACGATGCGATAGATCGATTGCTCGACTCATATCATCGTCATCCCCAAAGCATCGCTTTGGAAAAGGATTGGCAAAATTTTATGCGAGCCAAAGGCGTGGAGTTAAGAGATTTGCCCAGCATCGGTGGAAGTCAGATCGGCAGACGTTAGTTTCGCGATTATTTCCCTGGTTAAAAAATTAAGGTTTCGAGGCTGATAGCTAGGGCGAAGCCCTTTATTGCCAATTACCGATGATTACATAGGTCGACCAAAAAGCGGGAACTTGCCAATCTTTGTCGGCTACGTTCCAAAGCTCTAACTGCGCTAGGCGTAATGCTTCGGCTTTACTATGCCGATCTAGGTGTCGATAGAAGTGCTTCATTAATTCAGTGGTAGACTCATCGTTAATTTGCCACAGAGTCGCCAGGGTACTAAGAGCGCCACTTCTAACGGCAATACCTGCTAATCCTAGTGCGGAACGGCGATCGCCTGCTGCGGTATCGCAGGCACTAAGTACCAAAAGCTCAATGGGATGGCGGTAGGCTGCGGGACGGTTTTGCAAGATGCTGCTAAATTCCTTGATAGTTAACAGTTTCTGCCACATCAAAAGAAAGGTTTGCTGGGGGTTAGCGCGAAATTGACCGTGAGTTGCCAAGTGCAGCACCGAGGCAGAAGTCAAACTAAGCTGTTCGAGAAGATTATCGGGGGTAAATTCTTGGTTGAGTAAAGGTGGATGCTTTTTTTGACGAGCCATTTCTAATTCATCTGGAACGTTTTTTAAGGCTGCAAAATGCCACTTGCCGACCTGAAGATAGCGACTAATACCCCCTGCCAAAAAAGTAAATGGGCGAGGAGCCTGCTGTGGATTTAATAGCCTCAAACCTGGAGTAAGAGCGATCGCATATTTTTCAATTAGATATTGTTTACCGTCGTATAGCGCTCCCATGGGTATAGTTTGCAGCATCCCGTCGAGAACAAAGACCAGAGTTTTTGGCTGCTGAATAGATAAGTCTGCTGTTAAAGGTTGAATTAGCCAGCTATAGATTTGGGTGGAAAGCTGCCGTACTTCCCTGGTGCGATCTGGCTCTGTTAAATAAAGTCTGAGCTTTTGAACCGTCTGTTCTAACTGCTTTCGATCGATCTTTTGGCTATAGTGATGGAATATTTGACGGCTCGCGCGATCGCTGCTTGCCATAATTACCTCTAGGCGATCTGGCAAAATAATTGTATAGATTAAAGCAGCATCAGAATCGATCGCATTGATACTCTTTGGTTCAAAGGTCAAACAGGCATCCTGAAAATAGTTATCTAGTTCCGCTACCTGAAGAGCTTCAATCGTATTGCGGGCTGTTTCTAAATCATTCTCGCTGGGATTATCCGTCAGCAATAGATCTGCTAATTCGCGGTATACAGGTTCTATCTGCTCTTTGAACTCATACTTGATCTCTTTTTCCAAGCTTACTAAATCGCTGCGTAAACTGTCCAAATTAGCTAGAGCAGCCTGATAGCTAGCGATCGCTTTATCTCTCAACCCCTGTTGATGATAGATTCTGCCTAGTTGCCACTGCCAACGATAGGCAATTTCTGGGGAATTAGTAGCTTGAGCGAGGACGAGAGCTTTCTCGAATAGCTGCTGAGGAGTGTATTGTAGGTTTAGACTATTGTCAGAAATTTTACCCAAATTGCCCCAGGCAGAGGATTCTACTCGACTATCTCCTGATAATTTAGCCTGTTCGATAACATCAAGATATATCCGCGCAATATCCTGGGAAGTATATCTTAAAGCTCGATCTTGAGTCTTAATAGCAACCAAGCTGTTGGCAAATTTAACTCTGGCATAGAGATTGTATTCATTTTGAGAAGACAATTGGATTTTATTGGCTAATTTTCTAGCCCGTGACCATTGTTGGCTGGCAACTAATACAGATAGCTGATTTAACTGTCCCGCTAGTTTATATGTCTGACTTGCCTCTGCTTCTAACTGGTGAAAATATTTTAACGCTTGATGACGATGAGTCTGAAAACTAACCAAGTCTCCCTGTTCCTTTGCTTGAAAAGCGATCGCTTGATTGATATTTCCCAAACTTAGAGTGATTTTTGCTTGAATATTCGGGGAAAAACTTGTAAAACTATCTAAATGACGACTTGCTTGAATAAAAGTTTTAGCAAAATCTAGTTTTCCCATCAAGAGAAGACTATTACCCACACTGTTCAAACAATCCACCAACCAGGGTGCTGAATCTGTTTTGGCTTTTTTGACTAAGGTTGCTATTGTCGATTGTTGGAGGTCTTGACAACGTTCTTGAGAGGTGTCGAGAATGGTTAAAATGCGATCGCAAGCCCGTCGATGAAAACCCATTTTATTCAACGCTTCTGATTGACTGAGTTGTGTCCCCACAATTCCTGGCGCATCATCAATTTGACGATACAGCTTCTCCCCTTGCTCCCAATCGGCTAAGGCTTGCCGATACTGCCCTGTCCCATAGGAATAATGCCCCTGACTGTTCCAAACTTGAGCCTGTACCTGAATTTTGGAACTACTAGCTGGAATATTCTTGATTAAAGCAAAGCTGCGATCGAGACTGTTTCGGGCGAGCTTCCAATTTCCCTGCTGCTGCTGTACCAAAGAGGTTAATAATAGTACCTGCACCAAGGGTAATGCTGCATCCTGACTCTGATATATTTGCTTTGCCCGATCTAACAATTCAAGCGATCGAACCGATTTGCCTAAATGATATTGCCTTTCTGCCTGTCGTACCAACTGCGAGGGGGTTGTCTGAGCCTTTACGTAGCGATTAGAGCCTAAAACTATATTCAAGCCGAGTAACACAACAGCTATAAATCTGACCCAACTTTTCATTACTCAAGACAATAGACAAGTCGCAACTAAGTATATCAATCTCTGGTATTACTAGCCTAGAGTTTAAAGCGATCGCTATTTGCTCTATTATTTTGCACACCCTACGAATAAACTAATTTAAATTGATTGTTACTTAAATTCAGATTGAATAGAAGTTATTAGTCTATCTGCGTTCTTATAGTTTGTAGCGCAATAACTTCCGTCGAATAGTATGGCATCTTCAATGGTGAAGAAGGGAATAATCGAAATAGGGCGATCGAACATTGCTTGCCAAACCCAGTAGTCTTGCCACAAAAGGGAAACATCGTATCCTTTCTCGATCGCAGATATTACATCTTCAGAGGGAATGTTTGCCTGAAAACCACCTATTTTTTGTCTATATTGACTTGCCATCATTGCCTCTTCAAGACAAAAGGATACCAAGAATTGAGATAGAGATTTATGAACTAACTTCCATTTTGGAGAATCTTCTTGCCATCCGTAACCTTGAGTCCACACTGGGGGATCTTCTCCCTCAAATTCAGTGCAGCAAATCCAACATCCTGAATGCTCGTCAGCTATATATAGTTTTCCCCCAAAAGCAACGTTTCCAGAGTTGATAATTAGCGAATCTTGGTTTGAAACGAGAAAACCAGATTGACCTCGGAACTTACCTATAAACGAGTAAATATCTTTTAAAGGCTGGGGAATATTCCAGGCTGCAATTCGATCGAGTTCGGGCTTGTATTCTACTTGGCGATCGCCAAAATAAACCGACAAAAACCGATCTAAAGCCTGCATCAATTCTCTAGGATTATCTTTATATTTCAGCATTACTTTGTAAACATGCGATCGCACTTAAAAATTAAACTCTAATTTTATATGAGTTACGGTTGTCTCAAATACAGTAAAACCCAATCTTTGATACAGTTCGACTGCAGGGTTGCTTTTAAGAGTTCTCAGCCATAATCTTTGCCTATTTGCTTTTGCCTGCTCGATCAAATTATTAATGATACTGCTGCCAACACCTTTATTTTGATATTTACTGCTAATTTGTATTTCTGCCAGATAAATATCCGTGTCGGAAACTACGATTTTGATAAAACCAATAATTTCTTGGTTAGATTCAACAACTCGATACTGTGACGCTATAAAACTATCGGCAAATAATTTTGGCTTCCAGGGATACATCTTTTCTACATATGACCTCATATTATCTGTATGGATTCTATCTAATACGATTAAATCCTCTGTTGTTGCTTGACGAAAGGAATAAAGCATATTCTTTTATGTCACGAATATCAAATTTTTTAGCAATCTAATCCAGTCTATAAAGCCGATCGAGATGCGATCGCACTGAAGTTATTCTCAGCAATTAATGGTGAGTAACAAACCTTACTTGACGCAAGCATTTTAGGCATGTTTTTCCACCCTACGACTACACTTTCGCTCGCTCCAAATTTGCTCCTGTTAAAGTGGTATCTGTCAAATCCGCTCCCATTAGCTTGGCGTTGATTAGATTCGCGCCTGTTAAATCTGCGTGGCTTAAATTAGCAGCAATTAGTTTGGCGTTAGTGAGATTTGCACCCGTTAAATTTGCATGGCTCAAGTCTGCATCAATGAGATTGATATTAGCCAGATGCATCTGAGATAAGTCTGTATGGCTGAGATTGGCGTGGCGAAAGTTTCTCCTCCCGAGGGCGTATCCCTGAACTAGACTGGCGCGATCGCTAATTCTTAGTTCTCTTTGAGGCAGATTAGTTACCGTAAAAGTTAGGCAGTTATGATTAGTAGAAGACTGTTCGATTAGCTGCTTTAATTCATCATATAGAGAATAATTTCCAATTCCGCCAATGTTTATCCATGCTCTCGTGCGGGTAAGTGCCGTAAATAGCTGATGACGCAGACATATATTATCTTCTTGGGCGATAAGATCTAAACCGACAAGGTAAACTTGTTCTGCTTCCTGTCCTTTCGCGCGGTGAATAGTAGAAAGAGCGATCGCCCCTGGATGCCAGAATTGATTGGGATTATCCTGAGTCTGAGGATCGATCTCATTATAGGTGCGTTGACCAGGCAGATAAATATTAAGACCCTGATTGATTAAGAAAACGGCGGTTTGTTTGAGTAAAGACGTGGCTTCATAAGTCGAACCAAGAACAATGATTAGTATGCTGTCGGGTTGAAGTTTATCTACGGTTAAATTCTGCTGGATCTTGTGGGCGAGACTGGTTAATTCTTGCTGTCGCGAAGAAAAACACTCAAAGTCGATCGCGTCTTTAGACCAAAGTTCACCCATAATATTGGGAGAATTAATTCTAGTTAGGGTAATTTTATTTCCTAGCTGCCATTCCCCTGAAATTTGCCAACCCAATGCTGCCCACTCTTCAGGATAGATCGAACCCGTAAGTAAACCGCTGGTTCTAAATAATCCCAGGGCGATCGCCTGAGCGACGATAATTATCTGTTGGGGAGTACGATAGCTACGGGGAATGATTTCGGTTTTGTTTATCTCTTGGGAATATTTTCCTGTAACTAAATGACCTAATTCTTCGCCAAATAGTTCGACGGGTTCGGGAATTTTTAAACTCCCCAGGCTTTGCAGTTCGTCATATGCCCAGATTAACCGTCGCTGCTGGGGTGATACAGGATTTACAGGGCGCAGGGATTGATACGCCAGCCAGAAAAAAGGCTGCTTATGTCGATCGTGCCAGCAATCTGACATTAAATCTTGCGCCTCATCGATCAGAACCGCATCAAACATCTGAGGAATAGGGCGATTTTCTAATAGCTGTAAACAGGCTTCTGCTAATGCTTCATGAGGTGAACTACTCAAAGTAAAGGGAACGGAGAGGGGAATACTCCCTGCTGCCTTACAAACTGTGCCATAAAAACCAGGCTGCTGTTTACTACCCCAAGCGTGGAGTATTTTCAATCTGGAGTTATCGGAATCGTAGCTGATTTTATCCTGAGTAAAGTAGCGTATCCAACGATCTACCTGCTGGGTTATAGAAATATAAAGACTACGGGAAAAGAAGACTAAAGCAATTTGCCATTGAGGATATTTAACCGACATTAATGCTGCCTTCTGACAGAGGGTAACGGTTTTCCCCGAACCTGCAATCCCTCTTATGCGCTGCATTCCTGGGGGAATCTGCTTGGCGATCGCTTCTTGCTGCAAGTCTAGCTGATTCAAACGCGATCGCACCTGCTGAATTGTCTTGCCTTTACTCCCACCCGCAGATTTAACCTGCCTGTATTCGGGAGTATAAAGCGCAGTACCTCCCAACAGGGCTAACAACAGTTCCCATTGAGTCGGAGTTAACTCTACTCCTGCAATCAAAGACTGACTATCAGCGATCGCCCGTACTATCAGTTGAGGATTCATTACATCCTCTTGAAACAAGATAGGTGGAGAATTAGGCAGACGAGCAAAGCCCCTATCTTGCCACTGAATTTGGGTAATATAGGGCAGCGCTACGATCGCCCTCGATCGAATCTGTCGTCTTAATAGTGGTTCGCGATCGCAGTATGAGAGTAAAGCAAATAACTGTCTTTCTGCCTGTTGATAGGGATTACCAGAGTCGGTATAGAAATCTTGATATTGCCAACGATGCCCCACAATTGCCGCAATCTGCTCAATTTTAATAGCTTTAACTTCAATGACGATTAAGCCCAAATGATAGTCCGCAATTAAAATATCGGGTTCTTTTCTAAACCGATCTTGACTAAAAATCGGATAGCGCCAGTAAGCAAGACATTCCCTCGATTCAAAGCCCTGCTTAACTGCATTCCAAACCAGTTTCTCTCCTGCTTCGCCCTTATCCCCAAACAGCTCTGTAGCAATAAACTTACCCAAGTCTCCAAGTCTCCAAGTCCCCGAGCCTCAACGATGTTAACTGACCCGAACTGCTTCCAAGATTTTAGAATAATAAAAGCTCACGCTAGTCATTCCCTTGCGCTTTATTTCAAAACCATTTTCCTGCAAAATTTTGACGATATCAGCCTCTTTATGCTGATAGGCTCTAGTTGCTTTTGAAGGACCTGGAAAAAATTCGCCGATCTTTTTCAAGACTAACAGTACTAAGGTTTTAGGTGCAAAGCTTAAAATTACCCGCGACTCTGCTAGGGATGCTAAATGAGCGATCATTTTGGCAGCATCTTCTGTCGGATAATGGATCAAGACATCCAAACAAATTACGGTATCGTACTTTCCCGTCAGGGTTTCCAAATCTTTGACGCTAAAGTTAACCTTGCTTGCGTCTTCTAAAATTGACTCGGCTTTCTCTTTTGCCTCTCCCACCATTTTTGCGGAAATATCGCTAGCCGAAACCGTTGCCCCTTCTTTTGCCAGAGGGATGCTAAGACTTCCTACACCACACCCCGCGTCACAGATAGTTAGTTCGTCGAGATTGCCATCATCCTTGAGCCAATCAACTACCGTATCGATAGTTTGCTGATGTCCTTCGCGGATCTTCTTTTGTACCTTGTTGACATCATCGGTTTCACCGTAAATTCTGCGCCAGCGATCGAATCCTGTTTGATTAAAATAATCTTTAACAACTGCCTTATCGTTTATCTTCTCTGCCGCTTTCATAAATTGATTTAAATATGTCGATCTAAATATTTGTCTCGAATCATTATTGTATCCTGCCTACAGCCTTCAAAACACAACCAGTTTACAAAGAGATTGCTGCGTTTTTTATGTTTGATAAGTTAAGCAACTATAACAGTATCCATTTAGGTGAACTTTGATTTTTAACTGCTGCAAACTAGTATTTCCTGCCTAAACTAGTGTTACTATCTATTTTCGAAAAGATAATTTATAGTAAATGTTAGCAAGACGAGAGGTCTTTTAAGCTTCTCAAGTTTACTTAATTATTAGAGCCAGAAAAAAGACTCTGATACTCAGAACAACACACTGGCAAGAACTTCGCTGTTCCTAAAGTGCTAATATTGAATATGACAACGGTATAGCAGCACACATTTTGTTGGCGATCGCTCGCTTTAAAGCATGCTGCGATCGAATAACAACATTCACTAATCTCATAGCTAGATAATTTATCTTAGCTACATTTTTATTACATATCTATCTCACACCTGAAGGAGCTTGGGAAATGAATTTTGAGTCTAATCAGCTATCTCTGGAGCAGGAATTTGCACACCAGGTATTTGCCTTGAAAGTCAAAGATTTATCTTACGAAGAAACCAAAAATTTGCTGATTAAATTTCACAAGCAGATGTTGTTCAAAGATAATTTTTATCGTCGGCTATCCCGCAAAGGCAAAAAGATCGTCAATCGTCTGCTAGACAATTAAGCTAAAACCAGTCTGAATCGCAATTGAATCGCAAAAAGCAAAATCGATCGGCAGAGAATGAGACAATATATTCTATTAAGTCTATGTCTCGACATTCCTAGATCGATAATATGAGCCTCAAAGGATTCCTCAAGAACGATGCAGCCTATTCTTTCATCCGTTCGGATTTAGCCCAGCTTGCAGCCTACACTCCCCATCCAGGGGGCGAAAGCACTGCACTTATCGATTGTTTGGACACGAATGAAAGTCCTTTGGATTTACCTATCGAGGTAAAATCCAAGCTAGCTCAGGCATATCAGTCAGAAATTGCAGCCAATCGCTATCCCGATGGCAGTCATCACGAACTAAAAGGTTTAATTGCCGAATATGTCAACGAGTCTGCCGATTTGAGCGAAGCGGTTACTACTAAACATATTTCGGTCGGCAATGGTTCGGATGAACTAATTCGTTCCTTGTTGATTGCAACCTGCGTGGGAGGAGAGGGGTCGATCTTGGTATCGACTCCGACCTTTTCTATGTATGGCATTTTAGCTAGAACCCTGGGAGTTCCCGTCGTGACGATCGCTCGACAGGCAGATATGGCGATCGACCTAGAGATGGCCCAATCGGCAGTTGAAGCCGACAACGAACCACCAATACGGGTAGTGTTTATGGTGCATCCCAACTCCCCTACAGGCAATGCCCTCAAAAACCAGGAATTAGAGTGGCTCAAAAGCCTACCAGACAATATTTTGGTAGTAATTGACGAGGCGTATTTTGAGTTTAGTCAAACATCGGCGGTGCGGGAATTAGCCCAGCGTAGTAACTGGATTGTCCTGCGTACCTTTTCCAAAGCTTTTCGATTGGCAGCGCACCGTGTTGGTTATGCAGTTGGTAATCCCGAACTGATTGCCGTATTAGAAAAAGTGCGTTTACCCTACAATTTGCCCAGCTTTTCTCAAGCAGCAGCAAAGATAGCCCTACAGCAGCGCCAGCTACTCTTGCCCCTAGTTGAAAAGACCATTGCCGAAAGGAAGCGAGTCTATAGCATTCTCCAAGCAGACAAACGGTTTGAAGTTTGGTCTAGCCAGGCAAATTTTCTCTACCTACGTCTGGCAGATACCAAACTAGAGCAGCAGGATAAGCTGCTAGCCCAAATTGTCAAAAACCTAAAAACACAGGGAACCTTGATTCGTCACACAGGCGGGGGTTTGCGGATTACCATTGGTACTGAGTCAGAAAACGATCGCACTCTTGAACGACTAAAAGAACTTTCTTTAAAAAAATAAAAGCGGTGCATCGAGGTCTGTGAGGGCGAATGCCCTCTAGTCGATCCTTGGGAACGATAGGCTCTCCTGCGCTGCGTTTCCAGCAAAGGGCGAATGGACTAAGAAACTAATAGCTAGATAAGTACCAGTTAACAATGATCTGGGGATTGTTCTAAATAGTGAGAGAATATAAAGCTATGTAAGTGTTTGCAGTTAGGATATGAGTTTAGATTGGATTAGCCGTGCCGAGCGTTTAGATGCTTTACCTCCATACGTATTTGCTCGTTTAGACGAGCTAAAAGCCCGCGCCAGGGAACAAGGATTAGACTTAATTGATTTAGGCATGGGGAATCCCGATGGACCAGCACCCCAGCCCGTAATTGACGCGGCGATCGCCGCCTTGGAAAATCCGAGCAATCATGGTTATCCCCCTTTTGAGGGAACTGCTAGTTTTCGCGCCTCTATTACAACCTGGTATCAAAGATGCTATGGCGTTGAGCTAGATCCTGACAGCGAAGCCTTACCCCTGATTGGTTCAAAAGAAGGTTTGGGTCATCTAGCTCTGGCTTACGTCAATCCTGGGGATACGATTCTCGTTCCAACCCCCTCCTATCCAGCTCACTTTCGCGGTCCTTTAATTGCGGGAGCAAAAATCCATCCAATCCATCTTTGCGCCGAACAAAATTGGCTGATCGACCTCAAAGCGATTCCCGAAGCCGTCGCACAAGAGGCAAAGATACTCTATTTTAACTATCCTAACAATCCCACTACCGCTACTGCACCCAGAGAATTTTATGAAGAGGTCGTAGAATTTGCTCGCCACTATCAAATCCTGCTAGTTCACGATCTTTGCTATGCGGAATTAGCTTTTGATGGCTATCAACCCACGTCGCTATTAGAAATACCAGGGGCAAAAGAAATTGGCGTAGAGTTTCATACTCTTTCTAAGACCTACAACATGGCAGGCTGGCGCGTTGGTTTTGTGGTGGGTAACTCAGATATCATCCAGGGATTACGCACCTTAAAAACGAATCTCGACTACGGTATTTTTTCGGCAATTCAAAAAGCAGCAGAAACCGCTTTACAGCTCCCCGACGAATATATTAAAGAGGTACAGCAACGCTATAGCACTAGACGAGATTTTCTGATCGAAGGCCTGGGAGAATTAGGCTGGGAGATTCCTCCCTCTCAGGCAACCATGTATCTTTGGATCGAAACTCCCGTTGGGCAAGATTCGACGGATTTTGCACTCGATGTACTCCAGCAGACAGGAGTAGTTTTAACTCCAGGAAATGCTTTTGGTAAAGCAGGAGAAGGATATGTACGTATTAGTCTGATCGCCGATTGCGATCGCCTAGGAGAAGTTCTACGCCGATTTAAACAGGCAGGCATTCGTTATCAGTAAATGAGTTTCTTACTTTTTGCCTACTGCCTACTGCCTCGCCCTAATTATAAATAATCTATTTACTACCAAATAACTATTATGCAAATTAGACGTAGAAATCCTAACCCCAAAGTTAATTCAGGAGAAGTTGAATATCGCTCCAAAATCCCCAACACCGAACCAAATAATATTCTCGAAGAGATTATCTGGTTCAAGGAAGTAGAAGTCGAGAGAATGCGCGATCGCCTACCTTTATTGCAGCTTCGCCAGCAGGTAGAAAAAGCTGCTCCTGCTCTAGATTTCTTAAGTGCTTTGCGTAACGGTAAGACCAGTCCCGCCCTAATTGCCGAAGTAAAAAAAGCCTCTCCTTCCAAGGGTGTAATTAAAGCAGATTTCAATCCTGTAGCGATCGCTAAGGCATACGAACAAGGAGGAGCAAGCTGTCTGTCGGTGTTGACGGATGAAAAGTTTTTTCAGGGCAGCTTTGAAAATTTGAGCTTAATTAGATCGGAGGTAGATCTGCCTTTACTGTGTAAGGAGTTTATTATTTATCCTTACCAGATATACTATGCTCGCGCTAAGGGTGCGGATGCGGTATTGCTTATTGCTGCGGTGTTAGAAAATAAGGATCTGAACTACTTTATTAAGATCGTCAAGATGCTCGGCATGACTCCTTTGATTGAGGTACATACCCTAGAAGAAATGGACAGAATTCTAGAATTAGACAGTGTAGAACTAATCGGGATAAATAATCGTAACCTTGAAGACTTTAGCGTAAGTCTCCAGACAACTATCGATATTTTTGCTGCCAGAAAAGAGATCTTAGAACAGCGTAATATTACTATCGTCAGTGAATCAGGTTTGCATACATCCGACGATTTAAACACCGTTGAGCAAGCAGGGGCAAAAGCCGTACTGATCGGCGAATCGATAGTTAAGCAAGATGATTTAGTTAAGGCGATCGCCAATTTGTTTCCAAACTAGATAATAAAATCAGCAATAATCTCATTTACTCGCTCGGGATATTCTGCCAGCAGTAAGTGTCCTGCTTCTGGTAGATGAACGTGAGTGGCATTCTTTAAGCTAGCGGTTAATTCGTTTCCCATCTCTTGAGTAAAGGTAGGGTCGTTACCCCCGCTAATAACTAAGATGGGTATAGTTAATCTACGAAAATGGCGATCGCTCTGACGACGCTTCGAGTCACTACGATGCCAAAAATCATAGCCCCAAAAGATCTCCAGAGCTTTGTAGGGTTCTGGTTCTACGGGAACGGGGCTTTCCTCAAAGAACTGGGTAATTGGTTCTCCAGTGCGATCGCTAGACAGACGATTGGTCAGCTGCTGTACTCCTGGCAGGTGATAGAGATATCGACCACCCCAAGCAAAAAATTTCATTAGGGGAATTTCCCACCAGGGCGCGAGATCGTGTGTGCCTCCCGCAATTAGAACTAAGGCTGTCGTATTATGTCTTCTTGCCCATTCCAAACCTATAGGAACACCATAACTATGGCAGCAGAGAATCGGCGCTTTGATTTTGTAGCTTTTCAACAGCCTTGTTAAATCCCGTCGATGACGACCCATTGAGTATTTCGGATAGGGGCTAGACTGTCCGTGTCCAGCCAAATCGTATGCCAAAACTTCTCTTCCCTGTTCGAAAAGTATTCATATTGCGATCGCCAGTTGAGACGATTACCCAGTCCTCCGTGTAGAAAAACGATGGCGGGACTATCGCCAGAATGATAGCTAATCTGTAGCTCAACTTTGCCACGTAAAAGCTCTGGCTTGCCTTGAAGAATATTTCGTGCGAGCGAATCAGAATCAGCCATAGGTAGCGTCAGATCCTTATGTTATAGAGAGACTTGAGGAAAACATAAAGCCATCTAGTCTTTTATAGCCTAAAACAGATTACTTTAATTCTTAAACTCTATTTACATTGTGGGAGCAAGTACCCTTACCTATGCCATTTGGATGCTGTTGCGTCCCGTATTGCTCTTAACTACGGCGACAGAAATCGAAAGACAGCAGGCACAGAGTGTTGTCGAACAGCACGGACGTTCTTCTTTAGCTCGTTTCTGTTTGTTACCCGACAAAAGCTATTACTTTAGTCCGACGGGCAAAACTGCGATCGCCTATGTTGCTAAGGGAAAAAGCGAGATCGCTTTAGGAGATCCGATTGGTGTGACAGAAGATATTAAAGACGCTCTAATTGGCTATCGAGAGTTTTGTGCTAACAATGACTGGTATCCCGCCTTTTATCAAACTCTGCCCGACAACTTGGATGTTTATCGTGCATTGGGCTGGCGAACTCTAAAAATTGGCGAAGAAGCAATAATCGACCTCAAAATTACGCATTGCGATCGACATCATAGTAGTGAGTCAAAAAATCTATATCTACAAATCCGACTCGCTACTCAGATGGTTGCTATTCAAATAGTTCATAATAGTCATAGCAAAATGTTTCGTTTTTCATCTTTGAAGCTCAAACAGCATAATTATGAATGTTGAAGCAGCCTTGGTATTGGTAAATCGTGCCGTTTATCGCCACACGAATAAGCATCTCACTGATTTACAGCAGGCTGTAGTTACAAATGTTTTAGAAGGACGGAAGTATTGGGAAATTGCCGATCGCTATGGCTGCACGGAAGGACATGCGAAGGATACGGGTTCTTTACTCTGGAAGATTCTATCTCAAGCTTGGAGTGCAAAAGTTACCAAAAGTAATTTAAAGAGTGTAGTCGCCAGACAGCTACAGTCTGAAAATCTCGTATCAGATGAGACTGTAGTTAATCCAGCAGCTAATTTGACAACGACTGAAAAGCCCGATTTTGTCGGCAGACAGCAGGCGATCGCGAATTTGCAGGCTTCGATCGACCGAGGTCACAAGATTATTGTCCTCCAGGGAGAGGGAGGAGTGGGTAAAACTACCCTGGCACAGCAGTTTTTGGCTCACCTCGGCTGCGATCTTTGCCTAGAGGTTTTGATGGCAAAGGAGACGATTAATATAGTTGCCGTCGCTTCCGTAGTCGAAGAGTGGCTACAGCGAGATCTTCATGAGGATTCTGGGAAAGAATTTGGTGTAACCCTAGCTCGTTTTAAACGCTGCCTAGAACAGCAGTCTGTGGGCATTTTAATTGATAATCTAGAGCCTGCTTTGGACAAAAACGGTAAATTTATTACCGACCATCGGGACTATCTCGAACTGCTGCGGACTCTGGGAGATTCTAAGGTACAGTCCACGACGATCGTTACCAGTCGCGATCGCCTCTGTGAAGCAGACCTAGATTTAGAACACTATCGGCTCACTGGTTTAGATCTAAGCGCCTGGCAACAGTATTTTGCTGCTCATCAGATCGATCCAAAAGACGTGCTGACCCAAATTCAGCAAATCTATGGTGGCAATGCTAAGGCAATGGGGATGCTGTGTGGCATCGTTCGTGAAGACTACGAAGGGGATTTAGTCGCCTACTGGCAAGAAAATCGTCACGATCCCTTAGTAGAAACAGATTTAACAAATTTGGTCGCCAGCCAGTTTAATCGTCTCCAGCAGCTAGATCCCCAAGCCTACAAGCTTTTATGTCGCCTGGGTTGCTACCGCTATCAAGACGTTGCTACCGTATCTCTGCCAGGGGTATTATGCCTATTATGGGATGTCTCAACTAGACCGAGGCGCGTAGTTAAATCTCTCCGCAATCGCTCTCTCTTAGAATTTACCCAAGGTCAATACTGGCTACATCCAATGGTGCAGGCAGAAGCAAGATTGAGGTTGCAGTCTAGTCCCGTAGAGTACGAACGAGCGCACAGGGAGATTGCCGATTTTCTGACTCAAAGCATTATCAGGATCGATAGTATTCAAGATGGTCTGACTGCCCTTGAAGCTTACTATCATTACACTGCTATACTCGATTGTGCTGCCGCTGCTAAGGTAATTCTCCTCAGTCGTGAAAATCAGTGGGGACAGTATCTAACCTTAGGCACAACTCTCTATCGTTTGGGAATTATCGAACCATTATCAATCGCCATAGATCGAATCATCGATCGCATCGAACACGATCGCCATCGCAGTGAATTAAACAATATCCTTGGAGATTTATACTGGACGACGGGCAAAGTTCATCGAGCGATCGCCATTGGACAGCAGACCATCGCTACTAGCCGTCAAACTCAGCAGTCGATTGCACCTACCCAAAATAACCGCCACGACCTCTATTACTGGCGCATGCTGGAGGTAGATTCCCTACTCAGCTTGGGACTATACAATCTCGATCTTTGGGAATTAGCTACCGCAGCCGAATTATTTCAAGAGGCGATCGACTTAGCCCACAATACAAAACACCATTCTTGGGCGGAAAAAGCGAGTCTAGGTTTGGCTTTGGTCAATTCTTCGCAGCAAAAATTAGCCGTTCTCGATCCAACCGTTTCCCGACTCTACCGCCTGATCGTCGAACTCGAAGATCCAGCCTACAACACGGGACGTTTTGCCTACTTTATGCAAATGCTGGGGCAGATACTCTTCAATCAGCAGCAAATTGACTCCGCAAGTAAAATATGGCAGCGAGCGATCGCCTTTTCTCAGTCTAGCCACTACACCCAAATTAAAGCCAAGTCTTTAATCGGCTTGGGCAATATCGAACGTTTAAACAACAACTGTATCGAAGCTAATATTCATCATCAGCAGGCAGTAGAGTTACTCGAAAAAATTGCTGCCAAATGCGACCTGGCAGAAGCCTATTTTCAATGGGGTATCACCCTGCAACAAAATCATTGCCACAAACAAAGTGATACTTGTTTCCTAAAGGCGATCGCGATTTACCAAAAGATTCCCGCACCCAAACAGATCGAGAGAGCAGAAAACAGTCGATAAATGTAGGTTCATCGACCACTCAAAATATCTCATTGTAGGATGTAGTTCACAAATTAGCTTGCTGCTGGATTTATAAGAGTACGGCTAATTTTTAATCTTTGTGTTAATCGCTAAAGCGCCAGCCTGCAAATATCTCTAAGCTATATGTCAACCTGCTTATAAGCGTGAAGCTGGTTTTCTCGCGTCTTTTTTTATACATAACTTTAGATCGCGATCGTCCAACCTTCAAACTTTTAAATCGTGATCGATGTTCCCAACCCTGAAGTTATGAAATCACGGTAAAGCCTAAATAAAGTTTTTACAAATGTATTGCAGGTATACAAATCGAAACTTTATAACTTTATAACTTTTATGAATACGAACACTATATTTAGTAATATCAATTCCTATGTTGTCGAAGACTGGAACGGAGGATACAAACTACATTTAGATTTAACTTCAGCCTCAGATATCAAAAACTGGAAATTAAATTTCGATCTTCCTAACGGTTACGATATTTACGAAATTTATGGCGTAGATATAGTTGAAAATAATAATGGGAACTATACTATTCGAGGCAAAGACGGCTGGGTAAATCTAAGCGAAGGGCAGTCTATTCAGTCGGTTCTAATTGTTAAAGACAATGGACAAGAAGCCTCATCATTGAAGTTTAATACTCCAAGCTCTTTTAGCAGTTCCAACTCCTCTGATAGCCCAGATACTTCTAGTAGCCCAGAAGCAATTCAAGACAGCGAGCCTCAAGATGTAGCCCCAGCTATAGATAACAATGGCACAATAATCAACGTAGACAGAGATCATGGAGGAGATTTGGCATCAGCGATCGCCTCTGCCAACGATGGAGAAGCAATTGAATTAAGCGGCAAAACATACTATACCTCTGGGCTGACGATTGATAAAGACATCACGGTTTTTGGTCAGGAGGGAACGATAATCGACGGAGGCGGAACGTCAAACTCAATTATTAGAATAAACCCAGGAGCATCGGGGGCAACTATTAGAGATATCGATATTACCAATGGCAACAACGGTATCCATAGCTATGGTGCATCCAATCTGACGCTGCAAAATCTTGATGTCTATAATATTGGCAAAACTGAAAGAATTTCTGGTGGTCAAAACAACACGGGCATTATCCTCAACTATGCCAATGGAGTCAACTTAACCAATTCGCGTATATACGACGTTGGTAGAAACGGAGTCAGCGTCGGCGATACTAACGGCGCAAATATTAGCGGTCTGACGGTAGAAAACATCAATTTAGCAGCAGAACACGCTCAAAGCCATGACGCAGCGGGAATCAAGTTTTTCAATACTAATGACGTTTTCCTCCGAGACAGCTACTTTACTAACATCAATGCTAATAATATTTGGAACGATACAACCAATAAAACGATAATTGAAAACAACACGATTGAAAATGTTGGTTCTGCATTTGTAGTGCCTAGTTTTACTAATATTAATAATGTCGATATTTCAGGTATCTATAACGAAAAAAGCTCTAACTCTGTAGTTAGATATAATTCTGGGACTTCTGTTGATAACTTTGCAGCCTACAATGCCACCGAATTTACGACTGAAACTATGGTTGTTGAAGATAACTACTTCTCTATTATTGAGATAAATACAGAAGACTACTGGGTAAATGAATATGCAGAGAAACTAATTGCCACGACAGAAGATCCTGCTGCTGCTGACTTCAACCTAATTTCTGAAGAATATTTAGCAGTAGCTATCATAGATTAATTTAGTTGTACTTTATATATTTATTAAAATAATACAATAGCATCATCGTTTTACTTTAGAAACACATATATGGTGGAATTATTAAAAGAATCAAGCGGATCGATCGACTTATAAATACATATTCTTTTTAGTAGTTGTAATAATTGTCTATGATATAAATTTTCAACTCCAACTATGTTAGATAAGAGTTCTGCTGCTAAGCTTTATCAGCTATATTTACAAGGGGAGAGGCGGTTCCAAAATTTGGATCTCGAACAAGAAAATTTAGCCCGGGCTTCTCTAAGCCAGATCTATCTAAGTGGCTCAAAGCTAGATAATGTTAATCTCGAACAGGCAGATCTAAGCCATGCTTCTTTTATCGAATCCTCTTTGATAAAGGCGAACCTGAGCAGAGCGAACTTAGGTGGTGCAAATCTGAGTGGCGCAGATCTTTACAAGGCTAATTTAACAGGGGCAAATATTGCTGGAGCGAGTTTTATCGGTGCGAATCTTCATCGAACAAATTTATCTCTAGTCAGAATCTGTCATTTGACAGTATCGCTACGGGGCAAAGAAATCCGCAGGTAAATCGGCAGGTAGAAGTGAGATAATTCGAGCAGTTCATCTCAAATTTGAAAATAATGCCAGAAGGCCCAGAAATACGTATTGCTGCCGATAAAATAGCTAAAGCGATCGCCAATCGACCAATCGAGGAGATTTTTTTCGCCTTCGAGCATCTCCAACCCTACGTAGAGATTTTAGGCAAGCAGCTTGTTACAGGGGTGGATACTAAGGGCAAAGGCATGTTAATTCGCTTTGAGTCTGGCTTGAGTATTTATAGTCACAACCAACTCTATGGCAAATGGGAGATTGTGCCAGCCTATCAGTATCCCGATACCAAGCGTCAGTTGAGATTAGCAATTCATAATCAGCAAAAATCAGCCCTGCTTTATAGCGCTTCAGATATAGAAGTATTAGACGAGGAGGCGATCGCAATTCATCCTTTTCTCAGTCGTTTGGGTTTAGATGTTTTGGATCGAAAAACTACCTCTAAGAAAGTGAAAGCCAGATTACTAAATAAATCTTTTCAGCGCCGACGCTTTACCAGTCTGCTGCTCGATCAGGGTTTTCTAGCAGGATTGGGTAACTATCTCCGTAGCGAGATATTGTTTGTCGCGCGGGTACATCCTACCTTGCGTCCTGTTGACTGTAATGAGAAGCAGATATCTGCATTAGCAAAAGCGTCTCTCAAAGTTTCCCAGCAGTCCTATCATACAGAAGGCATTACCAACGATTTAAAACTGGTAGAAAAACTAAAGGTGCAGGGATACGAACGCCAAGACTATCGTCACTGGGTATTCAATCGCGAAGAAAGACCGTGTTATGTCTGCAATACGGCAATTATCAAAGATACTTCTGGAGGGCGCAGATATTACTTTTGCCCCCAATGTCAGAAAGTATAGCTCCAACCGATCGCCCTAATATTTCCTCGTTTTGCAACGGCAAAGTAGTCTTGACGCAAATTAAAAGGCACAGTCAGTAGGAAGAGGCTCAACATCAGCCAGAGAAGTCGCGAAATCCGTGGGTAACGACACTTCAGAAAAACCAGCTTCAACTGTTCCCTGTTTGGCTATTGGACTGTAGCCTTCGCCAGAAATGTGTACCCTGACAATTATGGGCTGCTGGGCTGAAATTGCTACCGTTCCCCCAGTGCGGGTAAAGGGCTGTTCGTCTACGTGGGAATGCAGTAAAACTCGCCGATATAATAATTCACCTTCTGGAGTAATTACCTCCCACCAGTCTGCGTAGCGATCGCAACCAGTATCGGGACTGCTCACCGTAACGGCAAAAGTATAGTTGTTTTCCGTTCCTGTTGCTTCAACCTGCACGATCTTACCCTCCGCAGTAGTAGCCAATGCAGATTGAGATGGTGCTGGCAAATTAGTAGCTGTTACACATCCACTTAAAAACATCACAGAAGCCAAAACCAAAACTTTTCTCATCATCATAACTATTAAATTAAATTTAAAAAAGCGATCGCTAATTAACAAGTGCGATCGCTCTCTAGTAATCAGTAACCACGTTACCGTCTTCTTCGTCTGCCACCGCCAAAGCTACGGCTTGGTCTTCTGACCCCACTGCTGCCAAAACTGTTGGGTCGTTTAACCTGCTTGCGGTTTTTCCCCGAAGTACGGAGAGTACTCGAACCAACCCCCGATCCTGTAGCACGACTATTATTTTTCAGCGTCTTACGGGCTTTATTATTAGCCGTATTTCGAGCCGAACCAGTTGTGCGGACACTGCGATTTTTTACGGCTGCGGGAGGAGCATTATAGCGATCTTGATAGCGATTTACTGCCTGAGAATAGCTGCGTCCATAACCACCGTAACCAGTCATTACACCTCCTGGACTATACATGGGAGGAACATAGTAATGAGGTCTAAATAAGGTGTTGGCAATCATTTGACCAGCGATCGCTCCAGCAAAGGGAGTCCAGAAGCTAGATTCTCTTCTCACTACTACTGTCTGGGGCTGACCAGTCCGAGGATCTTCTCTGGTTTCCGTAACGTTGTGAACATACTCAATCTTAAAATCTTCAGTTAAATACATTACAGGCTGCTTATCTTCTACCTGAAGATAAGTTTTGTCCCCTTGAGCGACCTCCTCTTTATCAATTCTTGCCATCTGTAGCTGGTCTGTTTTCAGGACAGGAGGACTTCCTGGGGGAGTGTTCAAAAGCATCAAACTATATTCACCACTTACATCATCATAAGTAGCCTGCTGTACGGGATATCTGCCATCGTTAAGGGAAATAGGTGCAGTAGGAACGCTAGCATTATTATTAAGAGAGGGTTGTTCCATCGATGAAGATGAACCTCCACAGGCAACAGTCGTCCAGCACAGCGACAGTGACATGAATAGAATTACAATTTTACGCAGCATAATATAAGGATTCTTAATTATCTTTTTGATTGTAAAACTTTCAGTGCCAATATAGATATTCGGAAATCCCCAAAACAAAGCTTTTTAGCCCAGGCGATATGTTGCTACGCCCCTGCTACGCTTTCCAATCTCCCCATCTCCTAGTCTCCTAATCCCAAACTAAAGGCTTGGGACGCTCGATGCCATATCCTTGAGCATAATCTATCCCAATTTGCTTGAGATTGTTGAGGGTAGCTTGATTTTCGACAAACTCAGCAATGGTTTTAATATTCATAATTTGACTGATGTGATTGAAGCATTCTACCGTGGCATAATCTACCTCATCATTAGCAATATTGGTTACAAAGCTGCCGTCTATCTTGAGGTAATCAATCGGTAAATTTTTTAAATAAGTAAGAGAACTCATCCCGCTGCCAAAATCGTCTAAAGCAATAGAACAGCCTAATTCTTTAAGCTGGTTAATTAAAGAGTTGGCGCGGTCGAGATTGGTAATAGCTACGGTTTCGGTGATTTCAAAGCAGATTGTCTGGGGGGGAATCGAGTAATGTTCAAACTGTTCTCGCAGAAACTTGCAAAACTCTTGGTTGTTAATACTTGCCCCCGAAAGATTGATCGTGAAAAGTTTTGAGGCTGCATCTAATTCTAATTGAGAAAAAGACTGACAGTAAAATTCATAGCCTGCCAAAAAATTGCTAATTACCCAGCGATCGATTGCTGGCATCAAACCATAACGTTCGGCAGCAGGTAAAAATGCTCCAGGCAAAATGATGTTGCCCGATTCATCACTCAGCCTGAGCAGAATTTCGTAATGAAAGCGATCGCGTAACGGCGAGATAACGGAAACAAAGTTGTCCTGAATTGGCACAATTTTTTGCACGTAGAGACGAAAATAATTTTTGTCTAGAGCCGAATTTATTTTTTCGATCCACTGCCTTTCACCCTGCCGTTTTACAACAACTGAATCTTGTTCGTGACACAGGTGAACGTAATTTCCCCCCTGTTGTTTGGCAACATAACAGGCTGCATCGGCAGAATTTAATAAGCTGCCTAGTTTTTCCGTCGTTGACTCGATCTCCACCAAACCAATACTGACCCCAATGCGAAATACTTTGTCTGACCAAATAAAGCGAAAGTCTTCAATCAGCTTGCGTAACTCATTGGCACAGTTTAGAGCAATCTCGATCGGACATTGATGAAAAATAATGCCAAATTCGTCTCCCCCCAAACGCGCAAATACATCTGCGCGACGAATTATCTTCTGAAGCATTTTTGTAACCTGCTTGAGTAACTTATCTCCTGCAGCATGACCACAGGTATCATTGATAACTTTGAATCTGTCTAAATCTAAGTAGCACAGCGCATGATGATTTTGATATAGCTGGGCATTGCTAATAGCTCTAGCAGCATATTCCTCAAACTTACGGCGATTGTGTAGCTTGGTCAAAGAGTCGTGACTTGCCTGCCAGGAAAGCTTGCGAGCCATTTTACGAGCTTTGGTAACATCTCGAAAAACAATCGCCGTTCCCACTAGCTTTGACTGGCGATTCATAATTGGTGATGCTAAACCTTCGATTTCATAGCAGGTGCCGTTACGACCGAGCAAAGAATTTTTTGCCGTTAATTTACATACTCTATGGCTGCGAGAGACTCGCTCGATCGGATTGGAGACTGCTTCTTTATTGGATTCGTTAATTAGACAAAATACTTCATTTAAGGGCTTTCCCTGCGCTTCATTTGCCAACCAGCCTGTCAAATGTTCTGCAGTTGGATTGAGGTATTTAATCTCACCATAGGCATCAGTGGTAATTACACCATCACCTATTGACTCCAGAGTGATTTGGGCTAACTCCTTCTCGGCATAAAGTATTTCCTCTTCCGTTTCTTTGCGGTTAGTCACATCTCTCGCAATCCAAATTACGGAAGAATCGGAGATAGGCGAAATATTTACGCTAAACCAAATTAGCGATGTATCACGGTGGGAAAAATCATCTGCGGGCAAGCTCTCTACCAGCAGGGCTTCAGACGACTGACGGGCATTCTCTCGTGAAGCAATCTTTGAGGGTGATGCTGCTTCGCGTCGTTCGAGAGGGGAATCATCAAGCTGTAGGCTATATTCAAAATTGATTGTCAACTGCTCTTGTAAAACTCGCTCGATCGAAGTCCGATAAGAATCCGCCTCGCTGCTACCAAACAATTGTTCTTGGGTTTGAACAATAATGCGATCGACAGTTGCCTGGTCGTAGACATCAAAAAATTTGGTCGGCAAAATTAAAATTGAGTCATTATGAAGCTCGACGGTAAAAACTAGCTCGTTCATCCCTGCAAATACTGCCCGCATTTGCTCTTCAGTAGACTGAATCTTTTGCTGTAGCAGTTTTTGTTCTGTAATTACTTCCGAACAGACCGTCAATCCGCCGATTTCTCCCTCATAATTGTGCCAGGGACGTGCTTGCCAACGCAACCAATCGACAGTGCCATTTTGTCGCACCCAAAAGTCTTCTTCTTGACCTAATACTTTCACCCGACCAGCTAGACACCTTTCAAAGTCTTTCCGCCAGCGAGTCGGCAGTTCGGGAAATACGTCGTAATAATTGCGCCCGATTAGTTCGCTCTCTTCTAGTTTATAATCGCTAATCCAGCGATCGCTAACTGCCAGATAATTCATTTCTCGATCTAAAATGGCGATCGCCAGGGGCAGATGACGGATAAAGGTATACCCTGAAGACAGATAATCCTTTCCAACCGACTGCTCTTGCTCTAAAATCGACTTCAGACTGTTAATTAAATTATATATCTCTTCGCCGACAGCCGTAGATTCGGCGTTAAGCTGCGCCAAATTTTCTTGGATAACGCTTTCAAGTTTAGTGACAATTAATTTTAGTTCGTTGAACGACATTGCAGCTATATGATACCTCTTGAAAACAAAATGCAATAGCAAAAAGAGAAAATGCCAGTTTGACCAATAATTTTTTAGTTTTTAAAGATTACCGACAATTGCTAACTATTTTATATTCGCATCCTTGTCCCTCGAATTTAAATTGCCTACCAAACTAATTTTTAGCCTAACAATATTAAAAGTAACCCTAAAGAAAGATTTGTAAAAATATAGATAGTAATAAACTACTTTGAAATTATCTCGATCGTTTGCAAGACGAAGATCGCAACAGCAGCGATCGAGAGCCATCAATCTGCTTTAGCAATTCCAAATATTTTATTTATACGTAACCTATTTTTTTATGTGGACAACCTTCGAATCAATTCTCTGGTGGTTACTACTAGGCTTATTAATACTTAGCCTAATTTTTTTTATTGGTTTTTATCTCAGGGGTGCATTCCGCGATCGCGTTATCTATAAGGTAAAGAATGCTCCTTATCCAGACGAACCCCAATACCCTTTTACCCTGGCGAGTATTACTAACTCGTTTATTACTAACGGCATAGTTACCGATTTTTGGAATGAAGCAGCCCAGATACAGCAGGCAAGAATCGAGGCGATTAGCACCGCTCAACGTACGATCGATTTTGAAACCTTTTTTATGACTCCTGGCAAAAGAGCAGATGATTTTGCAGCAGCCTTAGCTGAAAGAGCCTCGGCAGGAGTAGAAGTGCGTTTGGTGGTAGATGATTATGGGACAAAAGACCTTGACGATCGATATTGGGGACGTTTGCGGAATGCAGGGGTCAAAATTTCTTTTTTCAACTCTTTCCGATGGAAAGCGCCGTTGGACTATGCTGGTCGCACTCATCGCAAGCTATTGCTAATCGATAGTGAATTTGGTCTGGTAGGAGGTGCGGGAATTTCCGATCTTTGGGATGGAATCGAAAAAGAAGACGATACCCAGCCCTGGCTAGATGTCGAAATGCGGATCGAGGGCGAGATTATCAGCATTTTGGCGGGAGTATTTTCTCAGCACTGGACTTTCGGAGATGGGACGGCGGATTTATCCAAAGAGAAATTCCAGAATTTTGGCGATCGCCAAAAGGAACAAGATAAGCAGGATAAACAAGACGAGCGCAATTTGATGCTGGTTATACCAGGAGCAAATCCCCGAATCCGATTTTCGCCCATACAGGCTTTTAAATACAACAATATTATTTGCGCCCGTAAGCGAATCTGGCTGGCTAGTCCCTATTTTCTTCCCGACGATAATTCAATGGATCTCTTAGTAGCAGCCAAGCAAGACGGAGTAGACGTTCGTATTCTCACCACTAGCAAGCGTAGCGATAAAAAGCCCGTTTATTATGCTTCCTACGAACACTATGGCAAGCTGCTAAAAGGCGGAGTAGAGATCTACGAATTTCAGCCCAGTATGACCCATGCCAAACTGCTGCTAATTGACGATATTTGGGCAACAACGGGTAGTGCCAACTTTGACCCCCGTAGCTTTTGTCACAATGAAGAATTAGATATTTGCAGCGCTCAACCTAAGCTAGTTGAAGGAATTAAAGCTACTTTTGAAAAAGGTTTTGCTCAAAGCAACAAAATTAGCTATGAGAAGTGGCAAAAAAGATCTTTAGTTAAGGAGTCATGTAAAAATAACTTGAACAATTAGAGCGTAATTTTGGGTTTAACATTATAGTTCCACTCACCATGAAAAGTATCTCGCTCAATAGCAATGTTATTAAGTTCTTTGTCTGTGACTTTAAT
>Ga0209831_1000349_pt1 | contig 44047 bp, 47 predicted proteins | sample Maine_Asex4_meta_FD_187451 | JGI IMG/M metagenome (GOLD analysis project Ga0209831, IMG submission 187451) | Marine algal microbial communities from Maine, USA - Maine_Asex4_metaG (SPAdes) (version 2) | ecosystem: Host-associated > Algae > Red algae > Unclassified | place: Maine, USA | collected... | reverse complement strand
CATCATCTTGTTTTGTATCTCGAAGCTTAGCTACATTGCTGAAGCTCGGTCAGTCGTTGCAGAATCACAAGTGTAGACAGTAAATCGAAAGTATATCTTGCTAAGAAAGATGTATCGGCAAATTTAGCGGCCCACGAAATCCAAACCCGCTCCAAACCACCGAACTCGGGTCGGTTAACCGCATGTTGGGAAATCGATCAAACAACTTTGGCAATGCAACATCGGCTAGCATGCGTCGGGACAAATGGGTGCCCATACAGAAATGTGGGCCACTGCCAAACGCCTGATGCCGATTGGTTTTTCTGAAAACATCGAACAGATGCGAGTGTTCATATAACTCTTCATCATGATTAGCTGACGCCTGTATGGTCATCACGACATCTCCAGCTGGAATATGGAAATTCCGGATAGAGGTATCCTCTTTTACTAAACGTGAGCTCACTTGTATAGGTGCGACCCAACGAACCGCTTCTTCTAACGCGGCGGCCCACAGATCTCCTTTATCTAAAACCGCCTTTTTTTGATCTGGATTGGTGAGCAAACCAAATAGAACTGTCATTAGTGCATCCCGTGGTTCATTGATTCCACCTCCGATTGCGATTTTAATATTGGATACGATATGCTCCATCTCAATCGGTTGTTCTGCGTGCAATTGCACCGCTAGTGCATTTTTTAAATCAGTATCCTTGCAGTCCTCTACGGCATCTTTGATACAGGCGTTTATCTCACGATTAGCTCGTGCCGCTTTTTCAAACGGCTCTTTGAAACCACCAAAGTTCCCAGCGCCATCAATAAGTGCTTGAGACCAGCGTTGTATGTCGTCATCTGATGACTTAGGAATACCCAGTACCTCTGCAACACAACGAGCAGCAAATGGCCCAGCAAATGCTTCGAAAAATTCCACCACCTCGCCCGCCGGCAACCGGTCGATATACTCATCTGCAATCTGATTGATTCGATCGCTCCAAGATTGTTTCACCGTATTCGGCGACATGGCCGGCATCATCGCTGTGCGTAACCGACTATGGTCATCACCGTCTCGGCGCATCAGGGTTTTGGCTTCAAAAGCTCGTTCCATCGGTGTATTCGGATCATCAGAGCTGAAGATTTCAGGATGCATTTTTACATAGCGAGTGTCTGCCGCCTTAGTCAAGAAGGTTCGCTGAACTGCGGCTACTTTTAAGACTGGGGATTGCGCCCGAAGTTTTTTATAAATGGCATAAGGATCAGTTGTTAGTTGAGAAATGGTTATGTCGTTATCAACCGGAACCGTCTTTATACTAGTCATAAGCTTTGTCTCTGATTACGGGGTTTAAACTCATTCACCCCTTTTCATCTACGCACCCCGATAATGGGCATATAAGTCGAATACCGCAAGACTTTTCGAACAATCAAAATTGTGAAACAGCGTTGTTTTTACAAGTATTTTAGTGAACTAATTCCGATTGGGATGATCGGGCATACGCTTAATGAATCAGTATACGACGGAGTCAGTACATTCACTATAATGACGCATCAAGAATGACCGTCGTCAGGCGATAAATCGTTAGCACCCTGAATCGTCGCCATCCGCACAAAAAATGAGCTTTAACAACGAAGTTGTTCAACTTAATAACATTAGCGCTCAAGCGCCACGTATGTCGTGGAACTCTTTGCTATGTCATGCACGCCTTCACCCAAAACCCCCAGTCGATTCACCGGAGCGCAGTGCGTTCGAAGTTGACTATGACCGATTGATATTCTCCAAAGCATTCCGGCGCCTGGCCCGGAAAACACAAGTACATCCTTTAGCGGTCAATGATCACACGCATAATCGCTTAACCCATTCGCTGGAAGTGGCATCTGTTGGACGCAGCTTTGGAAAGGCCGCCTACTACATCGCTAAGGCGCATGAAAAACGAAATATTCCTGGAGATGCTATTGAATTTGCCGAGCTCATCCAAGCGGCTTGCTTAGCTCACGATATTGGTAATACACCTTTTGGTCATGCAGGGGAACGCTCCATTCGGCAATGGATGAATGCTAATCCAGCGTGTCTGTCAAACCTAAGTGCGGCTCAAAAATCAGACTTAACCCTATACGAGGGAAATGCTCAGGCTTTCAGAATCGCCACACGCAGCGTCAGCGAATTTGAATCGGGGTGCATTAACCGACAAGGTGGACTTGGCCTTACCGCCGCAACACTTGCGACGATGATGAAATATCCTTGGCATTCAAACCACCCATACGCGCAAGCTCATGGTAAGTACAGTGTATTTCAAGAAGACTCATCGGCATTCGAATGGGTCGCTAATGAAACTGGACTGCTGTATAACGATGATGCTTATTGCCGTCACCCATTAGCTTTTCTGGTTGAGGCGGCTGATGATATATGCAATGCGATCATTGATATTGAAGATGCAATTGAGCTTAATATCTTACAGCGAGAAGAAATCGAGCATGCATTAATGCAACTTAGCGGTTTACCAGCAACCAGCCCCATTGCTCAAATGCGGGCAAAAGCAATAGGAATGCTAATAACGCAATGCTTACAGATTTTCGACGACAACTATAACGACATTATGCAAGGCCAATTTCAAACACCGTTGATACAATTAATCGATAAAGCCATGTTCGAGGCATTTAGCCACTTAAATACCACGGCGCAAAATCAAGTTTATCCGTTCCAACAGGACGAGCATTTAGAACAAAGCTGTAATCTGACTTTGGCGCGTATCTTAAGTGAGACTATGCAGTCAACCATTAGCGTTGATCTTGGTAAGCCAGATATTGTTACCGAACCGTTTCTCGAATTTTTCACAAATGCACTGAAAAAAAACAACGCTGGCTATGAACGATGCATGATGACAATGGACTTTGTTGCTGGCATGACAGACAACTACGCTGTTAATCTGGCTGATAGGTTAGAGATGGCCAGTCATGACTAAGGGAATATTACCTACCTAGTCGCTCTTTAGAGGTAATAATTCCTCGCATTTGACAACGCAGCAGGTCGATAATATGGACATAAATTCTACTGATATTCAATCATCATGCTGCAGACCAATCATCAAAGTGACCCTAAAATTGCAAACAAGCAAGCCAAGGCGAATCGCCACTCCTTAGTTAAGCGTGCGTTTGATTACTTCGTCGCACTCATTCTTTTAGTCGTATTTTCGCCATTGATCACTCTGATAGCGTTGGCTATAAAAATAATAGACAGGCGCGGCAGTGTATTTTTTGTTCAGTATCGCGAAGGTATCCACGGCACCAGTTTTCCTTTTTTTAAATTTCGTACCATGTACGTCGATGCAGACGAAAGACTGACTGAGCATCTGAGCCAATGCCCTCGCGCACGCGCAGAATGGCAAGATAAATTCCACCTGGCTAACGACCCACGTGTGCTTCCTATTCTTGGTAATTTGCTACGAAAAACAAGTCTAGACGAGCTACCGAACCTGATCAACGTACTACGCGGCGAGCTCTCTTTGGTAGGCCCACGCCCCTTCCCCACTTACCACCTCGATAGTTTCGATCAGCAATTTCGCAGCTTACGAGCATCGGTAAGACCGGGACTGACATGTTGGTGGCAAATTTATCGAGGCAACTTAGTTGCTCAACGATATTGGGATGAACAGTACATCAACAATTGGTCTTTCTTGGAAGATGTGTGGATATTCTTAAGAACAGCACCGGTTGTGGTTACCGCCCGTCATCCACTATTTTCTAGCTCACCGCAGCGCGCTGAGTACTAAATAACTACGCAAAAAGATGAAATGCGGTAAGGGCTATTACAATCCTCGACGCAACATCACCAAACTAATAAAGCGAATAAATTAGTGTTTACTCATGCGTTTAATGGAACTCGGGGCTCCTGCACGTTGCATCACTTCCTGCAAGGGCTCTATGCAACATCGCATGGAATGTGCAGTTGAATGTAGCAGCACGTCTGGCGATTTCAATAACCCAACGTGCCCTGGCCAATAAACAAGATCTTCAGCACCACGATTCTCGTAGTTGACATCAATGAATAACGCAGCCTCTTGGTCACCGCTATCGCGAGGTAGACTTATAGCAGTTGCCATCGCTAGCATCTGCACTAACCCCGAGCAATCACACCCATCGACACTCCGCCCTCCCCAGAGATACGGTGCATGTAAATAGTTGTTTTGGGCAATTTCAACCATGCTCAATTCTAATGGCACTTTTAACGCTAGACAGTGTGCTGCCCACACGAAACCAACGTCAGGCAGTTTAAGCCAATTCCGCTGTTCGCCGAAATCACGGAGTTTTAACTCACTTCCAAACATCAACCGCTGAACAACCGTTGATTTAATATCTGGCTTCTCAAATACAAACGTTGCTTTGGTACTTACCCAATGGGTAGTAGTAGAGTGACTAAAATCGCAGTTGGCAGTTTCAACAAACCCTTCATACCCATCGTGTAATACTCTGATTTTGCACCACTGGGCTTCTTGTACCAGAACCTGAACTAATTCACCAAACAACAGTTCACTGGTGGCTTCAGAGCGCGAGTCTGGCATTTTTTTTACAGAGCTTATTGCTGTGGAAATTCTGGCAGTGTTCAATTAAGGTACCATCATAATATGCGTCATCGTGAGCCTAACACGACAGGATTTTTCTCGAGAAACAGCGTCGACTATATAATCGAACAGAACAGTGCATTGGACTTCTTAAGCGAACTCATAAAAATGCCGTACACCCAGATTAGAGCCATATAAGCCATGCTTGAAGCCAGCAATATTCGATACCTAGTAGTTCATTGTTCAGACACTCCCGATGATGAGCCAACAACGGCCAGAGACATACACGCTATGCACCTCGGGTTCGGTTGGCACGGCGTCGGCTATCACCGCATGATTAATCGCGCAGGTGACGTTGAACAAGGCCGACCAGACTATTGGATTGGCGCACACGTCTATGGACACAATGAAGTTTCGTTAGGTGTTTGTCTGCTCGGGAGAACGCAGTTTACCGACGCACAATTTGAATCGCTCGAAAACGTATTGCGGGATTGGACAACTCAATACCCAAATGCAGAAGTTGTCGGACATCGCGATTTTACCTACACGGAAAAAACCTGCCCCAATTTTGATGCAAAAAAATGGTGGTTATCACGCAACGACCAGAATAACAAACCAGCCTAGACATTCTTCAGACCAGTACACTCATCATGTTTGACACTACGTGCAAACCAAGCGCTTTGGTTGGCGCATTAAGTGCTTTTTTTACCTATTACAGCGGTGCTATCTGACAAATTCAATTTGTCACGAATAAACCAAAGTACGATCAATGAAGGAATGACCATCAGCGTGGTTAATATAAAGAACAAACCCCAGTCGCCATCTAAAGAATCGACCATCTGACCAGAAAATGCTGCCATGGTGGTACGTCCAAATGTAGCAATGGATGCAAGCAATGCGTACTGAGTTGCGGTATAAGTGCGATCGACTAACAAAGAAATAAAAGTAACAAAGGCAACCGTCGCAAACGCAGCGGCTATGTCATCAACCACAACCGCAAGTGCGAACAAACCCTTCGATGGGCCAGCCCACGCCAACCACGAAAACATTAGGTTCGTACAAGCCATCGCAATTCCGGCAACAAACAAGGCTTTGACAACCCCTGCTCGAAAAGCAAACCATCCACCAAGCAATGTGAATACAACGGTTGTAATCCAGCCCAGAGATTTAGAATAAATAGCAATATCAGATTTAGAGAAACCCAATTCTTTGTAAAATACCAAAGACATTTTTCCCATAAATGCTTCACCGATCTTAAACAAAAACACGAACGCCAAAATGGCCATGCCTATTTGCCAGCCATTCTTTTTGAAGAAGCTTAATAAGGGGCCAATGTAGGTACTGCTGAACCAAGCAACTACCTGTACAACGATACCGCCTACCGAATTTTCAGAATTAGAATCTTTTAAGGTTGAATCAGCATTCGCAGATTTAACACCCAAGGCCTTCGCTGCTCTTTGTTGCGCTGCTCGCTGCTCTTCGCGCCTGACAGCATCAGACACTTCTGGTACAAACAAGAGTGCCCAGTTGATGAGTATGACTAAAAGAATTAGAACCATGAAAGTTATTTGCCAATAGTTGGCATAACCAAGCGACTCTAGCTTGTCCGCAGTAAATAACATGATTGCGCCACCGAGCTTATACCCAGTCCACCATCCAACTACCGCCATGGCGGCGCCAGCAGCAACGGATGCTCTGTCTTGTGCCGGGATTTGTTCAATACGCAACGCATCAATGGTGATGTCCTGTGTGGCAGAACAGATAGCGATAACTAGACCAACGGCAACAACCAACCAAAGACTCTCTGATGGGTCTAGCTGTGTCCATAAAATCAAGCAGAACAACATAATAGCCTGAAGGGAGAATATCCAGGATTTACGATGCCCCATACTGTCGGTCAGATAGGGAATTCGTATTCGATCGACTAGCGGCGCCCACCAAAAATTAATGGCGTACACACCAAATATTAAGCCGGCAAATCCGATAGTGCTGCGGCTAAGGCCATCTTCCTTTAACCATAGCGTTAGGGCCGTGCCTATAATTATCCACGGGAATCCGCTAATTATTCCTAGCAATAGTATTCTCAGCATGCGCCGATCGGCATACACTGCTAAAGACGGTTTACTCTGGTTCATGGCACCGGTCCTTTTTTCGCAAGTATATACTAGCTGTCTCGGTGGTAACACCTCTACCATTAAGAATGAATCCGACACAGAGGGCAGCTGGCGCTTAACCCCAAAAAAGAGATACCGTGAACAGCAAAGACGACAAACAACGAACAACGCCAATTCGTGGTTACCTGGAAGGCTACTACGGGAAATTACTCTCTTGGAGCGAACGCGGGGATCTTTTGCAATTTCTCAATTCGCAGCGCATGAGTACTTATTGTTATGCGCCGAAAGAAGATACACAGCACCGATTGCATTGGCGAGAGGAACACAACTCGCAATGGCATACAAATTTTGCACAATTTTGTACGTTGGCAACCAATTTAAATGTTTGTATTGTTGCTGGAATTGCGCCAGGATTGGATTTTAACTTTGATCAAAACGCTCGTTTCAACGACTTTGATTGTCTACATGCCAAGGCCAACTCTTTTTTAAAAGATGGCGCTCATGAAATTCTTATTATGTGGGATGACATCGATGACGATCACTTTATTGATCGCGACGGCTTCAGCGAAGGCACAGCTCACGCACGAGTGATTAATCGATTATCCGATAAGATCGGTTGCCCTTTGTGGACGGTACCGCGAGTATATGCAGCTGAAATCGAAAACAAAAATAACTACTTAGAAGATTTTTTTGCAGAATTAAATCCACAACACACCGTATTGCTTTGTGGCACAGCCATTGTTGCTCGCAACATTAGTACGAGTGATCTGGTCAAGCTGAGCCACTTTCCAGCCAACGTCGAATCAACGGCCAACGACACAAATAACTTAAACATCGAAGACAAGAAAGCTAAAACAGATAAAACAGATAAAACAGATAAAACAGATAAAACAGGTAAAGCAGGTAAAGCAGGTAAAGCAGGTAAAACGTTAAAGCATCGAACAGTTGTATGGGATAATTTTTATGCCAACGACTACTGTCCTAGACGGCTATTTCTTGGACCATGGACAGGCAGAGAACAAATCAATGATTACTTACTCAACCCTACCGGCCTGCCCTATACAGACAAGCTTCTGTTAGACATTGCAGCCACCACACACACCAGTACTGACATACAAAATGATTGGGAAAATGCTTTAAAGCGACACGGCGTACCAGATTCGTTTCTAGCAATAGCGCCTTATTTTACAGAGCCATTTTTTGGCGACAGAAAAATCACAGGTAACATTCAGGATATGGATTACATTGTACCCACTGATGAAATTGAACACGCGATAGAAGAATGTCTTTGGAAATGGAAAACGCCGTTAGCACGAGAATGGTATCCATATATCTTTGGCCTGAAGCACGATATCGCATTAAGCAAAGGAGTTCTGCCTAGAGACAGAGTGCTTAAAACACAAACAACTTTGTTAGCAAAGCGACTTCTACAATGAGCGAACTGTACGTTGGATTAATGTCAGGCACTAGCTTGGATGCTGTCGATGCGGTGGTTGTGTCTATCGATGAGAGTGACATCACTTTAATGGCTAGCTGCGAACACGCAATACCTTTCGATTTACGTCAGAAAGTGCTTTCAGTTTGTAACGGTCAAAAAACGACACTGCGCGACATTGGACTTATTGATCATCAGCTAGGAAAGCTGTACGCAAAAACCACAAATTCATTACTCAAGCAAGCTAACTTACACCCAAAGGAAATAGTAGCGATTGGAAACCATGGTCAAACCGTATTCCACCAGCCAGATAGTGACACACCTTTTACGATGCAATTAGGAGATGCAAACTTAATCGCAGCGTTGACTGGCATAGACACCGTTGCAGATTTTCGTCGTATCGACATTGCACTAGGAGGACAAGGTGCACCTTTGGTCCCAGCTTTTCATCAGTTTTTATTCGAAAGGCGAGATTCAACCACCGTAATACTCAACATTGGGGGTGTATCAAATATATCAGTCATACCGGTAACCGGCGAAATAACAGGCTTTGATACTGGGCCTGGCAACCTGCTTATGGACGGCTGGTGTGAGGCACACACCGGACAAACTTACGATCAGAACGCGCTATGGGCAATACAAGGAAAAACGAACGTAACGTTGTTGCATCAATTGTTATCCGATAGCTTTCTGTTAAAGACCCCACCAAAGAGTACCGGTCGAGAACACTACAACTTAGACTGGCTGGAAAAGCAAATAGCAAAATCCTCACTCACACAAACAATTAGCCCGCTTGATGTACAGAGAACATTGTGCGAATTTACTGCACAAACTATTGCACACCAAGTTGTCAAATTCACACAAGGAAATAGCTGCGAGCTATTAGTATGTGGTGGAGGCGCAAACAACCCCTTACTGATGGAAATATTACAACAACACTTATCTGACTGGCTTGTTATTCCAACTATCGATCGCGGTATACAAGGCGAGTACATGGAAGCTATGGCATTTGCATGGCTTGCTCGGCAGAGAATCCATAATCAACCAAGCAACTTGCCGTCTGTAACTGGTGCTAAACAACAAGCGTCACTTGGCGTGTATTACCCTTGTGTAAAAAACTTCACATGAGCACCCCTGAAACATGAACACTGTCGATCTACTGAATACGTTATCGGAACTAGTATCTGAAGAGCGTAATCAAGAGACATTGGACTTAGATACGCTCAGTTCAATCGAACTAGTGACCAAGATCAATGAGCAGGACAAACTAGTCGCCCTCGCTGTTGAAAAAGAGTTACCACAAATAGCGATAGCCGTTGACATCATTAGTTCCGCATTCAGATCCAGCGGTCGGTTGTTTTACATAGGTGCTGGCACAAGTGGCCGGATAGGCATTCTTGATGCATCAGAATGTCCGCCCACATTTGGCGTAGCCGAAGGAATGGTTGTTGGACTCATAGCCGGTGGGCATGAGGCGATCCACCGATCCCAAGAAGGCGCTGAAGACTCATTGGAGCTGGGTCAACAAGACCTTATTAAACAGGGTTTGACAGATAAAGATATCGTCGTCGGCATTGCAGCAAGTGGACGCACACCCTATGTTATCGGTGCACTTGAATATGCTAATTCTATTGGTGCGAAGACCATTTCGTTGTCGTGCAACCCTGACTCTCCTATCGTTCAATGCGCAACCATCGCTATTTCCCCAATAGTAGGACCTGAAGTATTAACTGGCTCTACGAGAATGAAGTCTGGAACAGCACAGAAATTGGTGCTCAATATGCTCTCAACAGCAAGCATGATAAAAATTGGGAAATGCTATCAAAATTTAATGGTGGACGTACAAGCGAGCAATGAAAAATTAGTTGCAAGAGCAGTTCGTATTGTAATACAGGCTACACAATGCAGTGATACGGATGCAACCACGGTGTTAAAACAAAGCAACTATGATGTTAAGACTGCTATTTTGATGCAACTCACCGGGGAGTCTTTAGAAAACGCCTCACAACGTTTAATGAATTCATCTGGATTTTTACGAGAAGCGATTGAAGAGTCTAGCTAGATATTGATAACCTTGCCTTGTTAAATGCATATAAACACTGCTCATCAATCACGTTGTACATCGGTACGCAGTGATATTGCCGGATACCTTTTGTATTTTAATCTGACCAAGTAAGGCGACCAATACAATAGAAAATAACTCTATCGCGATAACTGTTAACCATTGCATTTAAAATGAAATGTTTTTGTCTGAGCGACGAACGCTATTCCATGAGAGAACCAACTAAAATATTGTTTACTTACACACCCACTTACTGCGTACTGCGATTCGATGAAAAAAATTGATAACAATAAATTAGATAAACTAGTCGTGGCGGCTAGAGCCAGCTATGCCTCTCGCGAAGATGGCTACCGTCAGCGTGCGCTAAAACTCTATCCTTGGATCTGTGGCCGTTGTATTCGCGAATTCACCCGTGAAAACATCCAAGAACTCACCGTTCATCATCGCGATCATAATCATGACAACAATCCAGCTGATGGTAGCAATTGGGAACTTTTGTGCATCTACTGTCATGACAACGAACACCAACGTTTGACGGAGCAGTCTACAAGCAATATCCGAGATCAAGATGAAGTGGTTACTCACAATCCATTTGCTGATCTTGCGTCGATTCTAAAAGACAAGTTGCCTAAAGATTAGCTTTATCAAGTCGACTTTACAAATTGGTGGTTATCGACTCAGTTTTCCTGTCGTGAAAAATTAGCTCCCTTTAACTACTTATCCTTTTTCTAGCACCCAGGCTAAATTGAGCCTACATTTACGTGCGCTGCGCATCAATTCTAAGGCCCATAGCCCCGTATTAACACTCTCGTAACCCATCACCTAGCAATGTGATTATTACCCGCACTTTTTCCGCAATAAAGGTATTTTTCACTATTTCTTAACAGCAATTTACGTCAACATCCTCTACCTTACAATTAATGTTTCTCAAACGAAGAACATCAGGTTAACCAAAGGACCGCACGGACAGCAATGAACACCCAAGCTACAGCGAATCGCCATTCCTTAGGGAAACGTGTATTTGATTATCTGATCACACTCATCCTGCTGTGCGTATTTTCACCATTAATACTGGTCATTGCTCTCACAATAAAAATCATTGATCGTCGTGGGAACGTTTTTTTTGTTCAAAAAAGAGAAGGAATTGATGGCACAGAATTTCCTTTCTTCAAATTTCGCACTATGCACAGCGATGCCGATCAAAGACTAGTCGATCACTTAAACAAAAACCCACGTTTACGCACCGAATGGGAAGACACGTTTCAGCTTGCTAACGACCCAAGAGTGCTACCGGGCATTGGTAATTTACTTCGCAAAACCAGCTTGGACGAATTACCTAATCTCATCAATGTTCTGCGAGGTGAACTCTCGTTAGTAGGACCACGACCATGCCCGACTTACCATCTTGACAGTTTTGATCATCAATTTCGTGACCTCCGAGCATCTGTTCGACCCGGTGTAACCTGCTGGTGGCAAATTTATCGCGGTGACTTGACTGAGCAGCGATACTGGGATGAGCAGTACATTAATAACTGGTCATTACTTAGCGATATCTGGATATTCTTAAGAACGGCTCCCGTTGTCATCAGCGCTCGCCACCCTTTATTTTCGAGTTCACCACAACGTGATGAACACTGAAATCTCACTGTTAACAGATAACGAAGCACAGGTGCCTACTCGCCTGAGTGCCTTTGGTTTCAGTGCGAATCCAGGAACACTAGATGAATACCTATCGTTGGTGGCACATCATGTCGGATGCCGTGCGCCCATTTCAATTTTTTACCACAATCAACATACACTCTACGGCTACTTCACCAATGAGCGCCTAAAACAGTGCTACAAACGCGCTACCGTCATCGCAGATGGTATGTGCGTGGTTTGGCTTTGCAAAATCGCTGGATTCAAACTAACGCGTGAACATCGACTTACTTATGTTGACTTCATAATTCCTTTGATGGAAATGGCACAGAGTCAAGGATGGCGCGTGTATCACATTGGGCAAGAAACCAACGTACTCAATAAAGCGCTTCAAACAATACGTACAGACGTCCCAGGGATTGCCATTGACGGTCACCACGGCTACTTCGACCAAACAGCACATAGTACTGAATCAATTGACGTAATCGATAAAATTAATGCCCACGCCACAGATATATTGCTGGTTGGTTTTGGTACGCCTAGCCAAGAATATTGGGTAGATGCACATAGAAACAGTATTAACGCGCCGGTAATTTTAACGTGTGGCGCTTGTATGGAATACGTGGCAGGTGCTGTTCGCACCCCACCAAGATGGATGGGGCGTATCGGCATGGAATGGAGTTTTCGACTAATGGAAAACCCTCGGCGCTTTGCGCACCGCTATACCGTCCAAACAATCAAACTCAGTTTAATTTTATGCCGCAATTGGTTTCGCAACCGTTTTGCAGAAAGTGGCAAAGCGTAAATAGTCTTTAAACCCAACTGTGAGCTAACGCATGAACAATATCAATAGTAATCGCGTACTGATAACCGGTGGTGCCGGATTCGTCGGGGCGAACTTAGCTCACAAACTCGTATCAGAAGGACATCATGTTCTATGCGTCGACAATCTGAGCACCGGTCATGCAAAGAATTTAGCGCATCTTGAAAGATTGCATAATTTCGAGTTCATGAGAGTGGATATCTGCTCTGAGGCGTTCTCAGCCAGGATGAAGCAGCGACAAGTATTAAAACCATTTGATAACATCTTTCACTTGGCCTGCCCCACCGGTGTACCTAATATCGTAAAACTGGGTGAAGCTATGCTGCAAGCCTGTTCAACGGGCACCGACAACGTACTTCGCTGTGCAAAAGATCATGACGCAGAAATCGTGTTTACAAGCTCTTGTGAGGTGTACGGCAATCCACTTGTGTTCCCACAAAAAGAAAATTATCACGGCTCGGTTGACCCAATTGGACCGCGAAGCGCGTATGAAGAAGGCAAACGATTCAGCGAAGCCTTAGTTAAACTGTATGTTGATCAGCATGGGGTCAAGGCCCGTACCGTCCGCATCTTTAATACCTACGGCCCAGGAATGTCACTTGCAGATCAGCGTGTTATACCACAGTTTATTTATAAAACATTAACTGAAGCACCCATTATTATTTACGGTGACGGTAATCAAACACGCACGTTTCTTTATATTGACGACCTACTAGATGGTCTGATTCGCGTTATGAATAAAGGTGAAACTGGTATGGTTTATAACGTTGGCGGTCACTATCAAGTCAGCATCAAACAACTGTCTGTAAAACTCAGCGAACAATTCAAAATTCGACCTAAAGTCATTTTCAAACCGCATTTCATAGAAGACCATACGGCTCGGCAACCCGATACAACGCGTGTACGTGATCTTGGCTGGCAACCTACCGTCAAGCTTGATGATGGCCTAAATCGCACAGTACAAAATTTCAAACAACGATTACTACCTGAGTTAGACACAGCAGTCGGTTGATACAGTAACTGGTAACCAAGTATGTTGATATCAATTGATCACGAACAGAAATAATGTTAGACATAGCAAATAAGACCGCCTTGGTTCTAGCGCCACATTTGGACGATGAAGTGTTCGGCTGTGGCGGTTTAATTCATCGCATGAAGCAGTCGTCCACCCGCGTTTATGTGTTGTTCATGACCAATGGTACTACCCAACATTTTGGCTCAGGTGGTTCGTCTTCAGGAAAAGTGCGACTAACAGAGATTGAAAAAGTTGCAGCCAAGCTCAAATTCGATGACTATGAAATCGCTTTTGAAGGCGACCAGTATCATCTACAGCTTGATCAACTGGCACAGCGCGACCTTGTACACAGCATTGAAAGAGGGTCTCGAGTTTCGATAGAGGCGATCAAACCCGACATCGTATTAACACCCTTGCCCAATGACTACAATCAGGACCATCGCGCAACGTTTGAAGCTGCAATGACAGCACTGCGCCCGGCCTCACCCGACTACCGACACCTGTGTTCGACCGTGCTGGGTTACGAGTTACCCTATCAACAATGGAATATTTCTGCGACTGACTCTGTGCCCAGCTGCTTGGTGCAATTAAGTGAAGAAAATATTAATGCAAAGGTCGATGCACTTGAACTGTATGACTCACAACTTAAATCAACTACGAGCCCCCTGTCCGTTCATGGCGTACGGACTTTAGCTGCGTTTCGTGGGCTGCAATGCGGCGCCGCCTTCGCTGAAGCCTATGTACCCTTGCGATTGATTGTTTAGAACTAACTTTGTTGATCACTTCTAAATAGAATATTAGTGCCAATTTCAAACCCACACAACACAGATACTCGCTCGACTTAAATCAACGTCACTAACAAGCCGTTGACGATTCAATGCAAATCAAATTCTCATGAAAAAAAATCATTTCAAAACAGACCTATTAATCTGCGGTGCCGGACCTACCGGTTTAGGCGCAGCATGGAGAATAGAGGAATTAAAAGGCGAGCATAAACTAGACACAGATTGGTGCATGATCGAAGCCAGTGATGGGCCTGGTGGCATGGCCACATCCGCACACGAGGACGGTTTCATCTGGGACATCGGCGGACATGTGCTCTTTTCCCACTATAACTATTTTGACAAACTACTCAATGACCTCGTTAACGAATGGAACAACGTAGTGCCAATACGAGGTGCATGGATGAGAGACCGGTTTGTACCTTTCCCTGTTCAGCGAAACATTCATCGCTTACCTGAAGACGAATGCAACGCGTGCCTTGAGGGGCTTCGGGATGTCGCTAATTCAGCTCCGAGTGATAATGGCAATACACTCAAAGACTATCTGTTAGCAAACTTCGGCACGGGCCTATACAAGAGTTTCCTTGAACCCTTGAATAGTAAAATGTGGGCCGCAGACCCTAGCAAGATGAGCCATGTTTGGACATCGGCTCGAAGTGGTTCATCAGTTCAGAATGTGCCTTCAGCAGATTATGAAAGAATTAAGAACAACATTAAAGAAAACAAGGATGACCCTGCTTGGGATGAAGACACGACAATAAAGTACCCCCGCCAAGGAGGTACCGGCTCTATTTGGAATGGTCTTGCCAGCAGATTGCCAAAGAATAAGCAAATTTATAATACTAGAATTAGTAGTATTAATTCGGCTAAAAAGGAAGCCTTACTGGACAACGGACAAACAGTTCAATACGACAATCTCATCACATCAATGCCAATTGACACCTTGCTAAGATCTCTTATCGATCGACCAGACTTAGGAAAGCTTGCAAATGAATTTCAACCAGCGGCAGTTGATATTGTAGGACTAGGCATATCAGGACCCATTCCTAAAGCACTAGAAGGAGTTTGTTTTCTCTATGTTCCAGAATCAGACTTGCCTTTTTGGAGGCTGACGATGCTTTCAAACTATTCGCCCGAAGTAGCGCCGACAGGTGCTTGGTCGATACTGTGTGAAATTAACAGCAGTAGAGACAGAAACAAACCGCAGGGCGATATTGTTTCAGCAGTAATCACGGGCCTGACTAAACTGGGTTTTCTTGAAAACCCAAAAAATGTGATGACGCAATGGCATCGTTCGTTAACACACGGATACCCCGTACCTCTGGTTAATCGGGATGCTGTACTTGATAAGGTTCAATCCAAGTTAGAAGCTGTTGACATATTGAGCAGAGGCCGCTTTGGTGCTTGGAAGTATGAAGAGTCCAATCAAGATCATGCGTTCATGCAAGGGGTCGATGCGGTCGATTCTGTTTATCCTCGTCATTGAAATTTAGGTATGTTCCACGCATTTTACTGGCAGCCTGATGACACTGCTGGGGGCGTTATCACTTATTCTGATATGTCCACAAAACCGGGTTCACCCCACCGCTAAACCGTCTTTTCTGCCACTGACCATCACGAAACACCACCTTACCCTCCAAACAGTTCCACATCCTAAGTCTCCCCTAATTTTCGGTCCTTACACTGACTCTATCAGCACAACCGCTGACTAAAGGAAATCACAGAGGAGACTGACTATGAAGAAATCAACAATTGCAGCACAAGGTGGAGCAGGCATTGCCGTATTAGCTCTACTGACCACATTAGCTCAAGCTGACTCCGCTAGATACAGCGAGTTGAACAACATAGAGATTGATATGAATCACGCGGCGAACGCCGCTATCGAGGCTTCCGCAGGCGAGGTCATCGAAATAGAATTAGAAATGGACGATAGCTCAGCCGTTTGGGAAATAGACATTGTTAATGAGGCCAACCAATTGGTTACAGTCGAGATTGATGGCCAAACAGGCCAAGTACTATCAACAAAATGGGATAGCGATGCAGTAGACCCAGTCATCAATGCGTCAGTCTCTCGCAAGCCATCAATATTGTTAGGGCGGTTGAGCAAGGTGCAATGATCGAAGCCGAACTGGAAAAAGACGATGGAACTTTAATTTGGGAAGTTGAGTCAATCGGCTCTGACAATCGAGAAACCAAGTTTCGTGTCAATGCTGACACCGGCGAAATAGTAATTTAATAAACACAAAGCGTTCAATACTGATTCGGCTCGCATCGAGAGCCGAGCAAACTATAAAGGGAATACAGAAAATGATTCACAATACACAAACAGTTAATATCGACAGCACAAACTTAAATAAGGACGCATTCGTAAAAGCGTTTTCCTCTGACAACGATGATACGTTTAGTCGGTGGGTGGTGCGTCCGTTAGCCATAATTACGTCGGTTGGACTGGGTATAGCGATGTTTTTCGCTAGTGCGTTTCTCATTGTTCTATCATTGGCCATGATTCCACTACTAGCAATTTCGTTTTGGGCTGTAAAGACTAAAGTGGAACGTGATATTGCCAAGGCCGACCCGGTGGTTGCAACTCAAGCCGCTGAGCAGGATGAGCACAACGAAGATGGGCACCCTGCGGCATAACGGGTATCATTACGACCATGCGTATTTTACTCGTCGAAGATGACCCTCAAATCGGTGCAGCCATTGCCAGCGCGTTAGATGACGCTGGCATGGCCGCCGACTGAGTTACCGATGGGAATGCTGCATTGGCAAGTGTTGAGGCTGGTGCATTTGAACTAATGCTATTGGATATTGGCTTGCCGAAAAAAGACGGGCTCAGTGTACTGAAGCAAATCCGGCAAAAGAAAAATAGCATACCTGTAATAATGATTACCGCCCGTGATGCTGTTGAAGACCGAATCGCAGGCCTTGACTTGGGCGCTGATGACTACCTTGTTAAACCGTTCCTAATCGATGAACTCATGGCTAGAATTCGGGCGGTCGCACGTCGGCAGTCAGGCAGCGCACAACCGCTTTTATCAAACAACGATATCACTCTTAACCCAGCTAGCAAAGCAGTTGCGTATAAGAACGACGCAATAGAATTGACAGGAAAGGAATATCGATTGTTGCATTCGCTTTTGTTAGCACCAGGTCGAATTTACTCTAGAGAGGAGCTTGAAGAGAAAGTCTATGGCTGGGATGAAGAAGTTAAAAGCAATGCCATCGAGTTTCTTATTCATAGCCTTCGAAAAAAGACTCATAAAAGTGCGATAAAAAACGTTCGTGGATTAGGCTGGATGATTCCTAAGACATGAGGACGAGCAATCAGTCAAACCCTAAGCTTACGCGGCGCCTTAAACGTGCATTATTGGCGACGTTGTTAGCAGTGCTAGTACTCGCGACCGTCGCAGCCGGCGTAAGCGCATACTTTGAAGCGAGCAACGTTCAGGATGAGACCTTGCTATGCGTTGCCAAATTAGTCGAAACCAATCAAATGGGGCCGCAGCGCGACACTAAAATGTTTGACGACAATGATGTCGATGACAGTGCCGTCAGAGTCTGGGAGTTAAGTAAAACAAACCGCCATGGATTTTCAATTAGAAAGCCATTAAAAATAGGCTTCCATACTTTGCACGAGGACGATGATTTTTGGCGCGTTTACGTTACCCGAAAAAACCGCGCCAATGAACAATTTGTTGTGGCACAACAACTCAGCGTCAGTACGGAACTGGCGTTGAAAAGTGCCCGCAACACGGCAATCCCTTTACTATTATTATTTTTGCTGGTACCCGTATTGGTCACACTTATTGTTAGGCACAGCTTTAAACCGCTAAACACGCTAACTAAAAAAGTAGGAGCCAGTGATTCGCTTACGCTCGATATTACTGACAAAAAAGAAATACCCGTCGAAGTATTGCCCTTTGTTTCCGCTATAGACTCACTGCTGGAAAAGAACAAAACCTACAATACTGCGCAGCGTCGCTTTATAGCTGATGCCGCTCACGAACTACTATTTTCTCCACCGGTACTTCGATATTTTTTTCAACCAGCTTTTCTATCTCAACAATTCGTTCGACCGGTTTCTCCACTATCTTCTCGACGGTGATCATTTTCTCGACCTCAACGATTCGATCAACTGGCACTTCGATAATTTTCTCTACGATTCTTTCGACCGTGACAATTTTTTCGACCGGCACTTCAACGATCTTTTCTACTTCAACAACAACTTCCAGTATTTTTTCGACTTCGACTGGCTTTTCAATAATTTTTCTACTACAACAATTTTCTCTACCGGCACTTCTACTAGCTGCTCAACTATTTCTTTCAACTTCAACTATTGTCTCGACAGGAACTTCGACAAGTTTCTCAACCATCTTCTCCACTTCAACAATACGCTCAACAGGGACTTCGACCACTTTCTCGACTATCCGCTCAACTTCAGCGATTCTATCGACCATGACTTCGACTATTTTTTCAACTTCAACCAGTTTTTCAACAGGAACTTCTACTGCTTTTTCTACAATTTTTTAAACTTCAACTAACGTTTGAACAGGAACATCTACCTTTTTCTCAACGACTCGTTCAACTTGTACTATTCGATCTATAGGCACTTGAACTATTTTTTCAACTTCAACTATTTTCTCAACGGGTACTTCAACTATCTTTTCTACTTCAACAATTCGATTAACAGTAACTTCAACCGGTTTTTCAACAATTCTGTCGACCTCTACGATGCGATCAACAGGCACTTGTACAACTTTTTCGATAATGCGATCGACTGTAACTATTTTTGTAGTGGGATGACGATAAGAGAGTACTTTCCTAGAATCTGATTCGTTATTGCTATCTTATATGTTGCCTAGGAAAGACCTAATTGAGCTTACATTTTCGTCGTGCGTACGCGTGTCCTCGATAACATCGTTGTCATTATCGGTACTCTCGTTCTTTGATTTGCTCTTATCTTTATTCATTGCCCACTCCATAGTTTGAATTCGAACATCGTTTGATATAATAGAATTTAAGGGGAATGCGAACAATGAAGCACTGTTAGCAAGTGCAACAACTGTTATTTTCGATTGTTTGTTAGATAGGGTTGCAACTAAACCAGTAAGGAGACGGTGATATATTATTCCGCTTCTAATGTAATGAACAAACGGAACACAACTAACTTTGAGCAACGGTATTGTTGAGGGGTTCTTGAGCAAAGCCAAGAATTTTTCTGTTTTACTCGTAGCTACCGTTCTACTCAGTTCTGAACCTAAGCTGCACTGAGGACTGCTAAATATTTCTCACGACTGCACAACCCCCGTACCTTTTGTATTGACAGGCTTAAGATTGCCATAACGCTCTAGTGGTGAAAGGTCTGTTACGTTTTCGCAGTCCCACAAGTACAGAGTCTCAAGTTTTGGCATATCCGGTAGAACCAACAGATTTTTTATGGCAGTTTCCGCAACACTAAGCAACTTTAAATTCGGCAGGCTAGACAGAACAGAGTAATCCTTAATATTGTCTATCCCTGCCAGCAACACTTCTTCAAGGTTAGGCAGTGATGCAAAACAAGATATATCGCAAATAGGCATGTGCGATAAGGTCAGCTTTTTCAGAGTCTTCATAGTAGACAATGGACTAATGTCTTCAATCTGCACTGAATAGAGGTTTAATTTATCCAGTTTAGTTAATGACAAGAGTGGTGCAAGACTTTTCAAATTTGTTTGCGCCAAATCCAAATACCTGAGTTCTGTTGCATTTGCCAGAGGAGAAAAATCTTCTACGTTTGTGTCACCGAGTAATAATTCCTCCAGCCCTTCAACAGTTTCAAGCCAATTTAGATCGTCTAAGGTACATGAGCGTAGATCGAGCGTCTTTAAGCCTGTATAAACACTCAACGACGTAAGCGATGGTCGGTCATAAACCGGTTCGTCATGTCGATGCAAGTCAAACTCGGCATATTGCTGTACTTGCCGCTTGTGAAAAGACCAGCTTTCATAACCGAGTTCCACGAAATAGAGATAGTCAAGGTGCGGCGCGAGATCTTCCGGTAGGTATCTCCCATAATGAAACTCTAGGCCCGCTAAACTTTGCATGCGCTTTTTTAAGCGTGTCGACTGGATACTTCCATAACCTGCTATTTCATCCCGGAGAAGTGTAAATAAATCCACGTCACTCGGACCTGCAAATACTGTTGGCGCCTGACCCAAACTTCCAGTCGCACTTTTAACTATGGAGCTAACCGAAGGGTTAAGCTTACTGCTTACCGCGCCTTCTATTGTTACTAATGCTGGCGTCACTTTCCTATTATCAGAAAGCATGACATGCCCATTTTTCGTATAACGATTCAGTAGGAACGGTGTATTCGGTTTGAGTGCTTGAGAAGACCCAGTATGCTCTGAAAGGGTTTGAAGTCTTTGTGGTTTGGAAAAATCGACGTCCGGATTTTCAGTTCGTTTGTCCAACCCATCAACATAGCGCCAGTAAAAAGCCTCCGCAACTTGCGTGATGGCAGCCACTTCAAGCGAATTCGTCAGCCCTTCGACCGAGTTAGCCCTTTCACCCAACTGAGCCCGAGTACAGCGATAGAGTATTTCCGCATTGCAACTCGGTAACTCAACCCAGTTATTACCAGAATAGGGATTTAACCGGTCTGAAAAGCGACTGGTCATCATCCACACCACCTCGCTGTCCACACCGATAAGCAGTGGAACTATTTCTTGCTCGGTCGTTTCCTGATCGATCATGATATACAGGCTTATCGTGTGTATGAATTCAAACTTATCGTTTGCTAGTTGTTTGAACCACTCTAACCGGTCACTGTTGAATTGCGTTCGTGAGGCTCGCCACTGATTCCAGGTTTCTTTATAAGAGTCAAATACCCGAACCGCTTGCCAACTTCTATCTTTGTATCGAAACAGGGCATGGTGCATTGGGTTCATGACAAGGGTTGGACACAAGGCATCTTCGAGAACCTCGTAAATATTACTGTTGCCTCTGTGAGGATGATTTCTAATTATGACTGATGGGTCACTGTATATTCCCATTGAGCACGGCTTACCATCCATGAACTCAAATGCTATATAGACAGTTCTATCGATGTCGTCGTGAAGAACTTCACGCTCAATTAACACCGCCTCCAGCGCTGTAACAACATCGCACCAGCCCGACTCCTGCGCAAGTGATGCACTATAGGTTGCCTCACGAAGGTTGGAAGGGACTTTCATTTTTCAAATCCTATTTTTAGTTTAACTAGACACCATAAAACCATGTTCTGCCACTGAGATTTTCACACTCAGCTCAACTATTAAATTCTCCAACACCCACCCTTCAACGAAGGTAAGTGCATCAATCAATTACGAATTTAAAGCGGTGAGGTCAATGCCAGCCCCATGCGAGTTGTTTTAGGTTATCTCAGAACCCTTGGGTGCAAGATCGCCGATCGAACCGACCACGTCATCATCAGCTGACATCGCTGTAGCTCCCACAGATTCTGGTACCGGTGTATCAAATGCATAATGCGGATCAGATTTCTGCCGTTGCCACGTTTGGCGCATCTCACGCCATGCACCAATCAATGACTTGGGTTCAGGCATATCCGATTCAATTTCCTTTGCTAAGGCCTTAAGGTTGTAGCAAGGTACACCTGCATACATGTGATGCTCTGTATGCCAATTCATATGCCAGTAGAAAAACCGTAATACTGGATTAAGTTTTATTGAGCGAGTGTTCTTACGAAAGTCTGAACTGTTTGTTACCAAACCACAGTGTTGCGTAGTTCCCATTAGATAACTGCCGATATTGGCAATAAATGACGGCACTGAAATTACCAGCGATAACACCCACCAGCCAGATAGGACCGACACCACCAAAACAAAAAAGTGAAGCATGATGAGTATGCGTGACCATCGAACCGATTGCTTAAATGCTTGCGGTTGATCGTCATGTAGCTTCGAAAGCCATTCCTGACTGGGAATATCAGTGTGTGCAGACGATGCACCCAATGCCGTTTTCGCTGTCAAATACACATTCCATAAAAAGCCACCCTTACTGAAATTTCTATTGGGCTTAGAAAACAGGTTTAACGTGCAAAGTTGTAGAAGCAGTGATGGTGCAAAAGATGGCGTTAGCGGCAAAATATTTTCTCGATCAGCAACCAAGTGGGTTGTGTATCGATGATGGTAAGTATGACTAGCACCGTAATCGTAAGGGTCCCACCAACTGATAAAACACACAGCATGCAAAAACCAGAAATTTAAAGCCTTGGATTTGAATACGGTGCCATGACCCAGTTCATGCGCCGCAGTGCCCTTAAAGAACGTCGCCACAAAACCCAACGTCCACAAAGACAGAGCAAACGCAAACCAGGCCTGTTGCGACCAGAACACCACTGTTAGCGTTGCTAGAAGAAAATATATTCCTAGGTGCCCGCCTGCTTGAATCCAGCCTTTTTTATTTGAGCGTTCAGATAATGCACGCAGTCGCTCATGGCTTATCGGACTACGGTACCATTTAACCCGAAGTGTTTTTCTGACCTCCGACAACGGTGGATAGGAGGGCATGTCGCCTAGAACAGCGGAATCGGTCATGACTGCTAATAGTTTACTTGTTTTACGCTTTACTATCTATACACCAATGCCTTATTGAAATCAATGATATCGGAGCTACCTCAGTATTGTAACCAAGCAACATTAAATTATTTTCAGCCAATGACATCTCCACACCTACCTGATAATTTACTGACCTTACACTTGTAATGTTGATCAATGCTAAGCCTAAGTGAGCTTGTTATTTTAGACGCATGAATTCTTTTGTTACAATGGTTCAACACTATTTACATTAATCAGCCCTAGCGCATCGTGAATTTGCGCATCAAACATCCCTGCCTTTCTCAAGCCAAAGCCGGTGAGACGCTTCCCAATCAGGAATCGTGCTCGTTTCGAATCCATAAACCCTACCAGTCGCTATTCTTTTATGTATTTTCATTGACTTTAAATGGGTTCCGGCTTTCATGTACGCTAACATCGCCTTCCGTGACGTCCATACACTACGTGTGTGGTGGAAACCATCTATGGTCGTTCCGTCCGCCGACAGACATCCATCAGCCTTCTTCGCTTGCGACATTGCCCCGAGTGCATAACGCCAAAACACCGGTGCATAGTAGAATTTTTTCAACTTTAACCCTGTGATAGAAACATAAACGAGATCAGACATGAATTCCTTCTTATTCAAGTGTTAGCAGCACCATGCGCGTTCTATGGCAAATCTGGCACACCAACTAAGTCAATCGTCTCCCCTGGCTTGGGGGTTTCTATGACACCTGCGGCACCCGCCCGCTCACTAGGCTCGGCCATAGGTTCGTCGGTTAGGGGAAAGGTCCCCCAATGCATCCCAATGGCTCGCTTGGCACCAACATCTTGCACCACTTGCATTGCCTCTTCTGGATTCATGTGCGCGCTTTTCATAAACCATCTTGGGTCATAAGCCCCTATCGGTACCAAGGCGAAATCAACTTTACCCAACCGTTCAGCAATGGCTATAAAGTCGTTGGAGTAGCCGCTATCGCCAACAAACAACGTTCGAAGACTAGGTGAGTCGATGACAAAACCGGCCCACAGTGTCTTATTGCGATCAAAAGGACTACGGCTGCTCCAATGCTGGACTGGGACTGCGTGCACAGTGGTGTCGCCAACGTTTGCTTCGGCCCACCAGTCAAGTTCAGTAACCTGAGCAATACCGAGTTTGTCGAACCAAGCTTTTTGCCCCAGTGGCACGTAGTAACGCGGGGGATTGCCGGATTGCTTAGACTGCAACGCTTTGATACTGGGTTTATCAAGGTGGTCGTAGTGGTTGTGTGAGATCAACACTATATCGATAGGAGGCAACTGTTCCACGTTCATAGCAGGCGGGGTAGTGCGCTTTGGACCAGCAAAGCTAACCGGTGACGCACGCTCGGAAAAAATAGGGTCAGTCAGAATATTGAGCCCGTCAACCTGCAGCAAAAATGTACTGTGGCCTATCCATGTCACCTGTGCGGCAGTTGGGTTAGCGAGGGTATCTAGCTGAGGTGGCACACTGGGCAAATTTAACGGCGTTACATCGGGTGCTTCGCGTTGCCACTTGATCAGCGCGCTAAGCGGTTTGGCGATGGCTTTGCCGTTTGAGTTGACGAAAGTACCGTCTTGACGATGGTGCGCCGGTACGTTCTCATCCAGCTCAACGTTTGGTGCGCAACCGGCCAACAAACTCGCGAAGAAAATGGAAGGTCGAATCATAAGATTATCAACGTAGAAAATAGTTTGTTAAGTGTAGTTGCCGTGGAGTGTGCTGTTGTACTCATGAGCTCAGACTCTCCTTTTAGGCTCATCTCGACAACACTCTTACGACTCAACACAAGCACTAGATTTCTTTATGCACAGGAGGCACGGTTGTGTTAGACCCAAAGTCAGTCGCAAGAAGATTCTGTAGTTCCTGACAAAGAAATCGTGGCAATTGACGATATGAAAACATGAAAACATGAAAACATGAAAACATGAAAACATGAAAACATGAAAACAATTCTATACGCCCTAACCCCAACAATCACCACTCGGTATCAAAATGTGCGGAGATGCTCTTGGGCTTCAGCGCCAAAGAGAGTGTTATTGGCGCACTTGGAATGTTGAGTACTTCATGAACGATCTGTCCCGAGTATGTCGGTTTCTAGAAACAAATACTGAGCTAATCGCTCGAAAAATGACTAATGTCGTTTAAGCGCCAGTATCGAAACATCATCACCAAACACGTCACTATTATTCCAATTAATAATATTGTCTTCGATGCCCTTCAACTTGCCAGCCAAACTCGTATTACCGGTACTCAAGATCGAGTCAAAAAGTCGGGACTCGCCAAACGCTTCACCTTCTGGCGAAAAGCATTCTGTAATACCGTCGGAATAGATATACAGACTGTCTCCAGGGCCAAGGGTGCATGTATTTGCAGTGTAAGAGAGGTCTGCAAACATACCAACCGGAAACCCTCCATTACCAATTGCTTGAATCGAATGTGTCGATTGAGAGTAGTGAACGGGTGCGGGGTGCCCAGCCTGACATAAGCAAACCTCCCCTGTTACCGTATTGAGCAATCCATAAACCAGCGTAAAGTAATGGCTATCACCCTCGAGCAAAGCGTACTCCATATTAAGATCTGAGACAGTAGCCATGACTGCCTCTTCCACCGTATCGTGTATGCGATAGTTCGTCGCACAAATTCCGTTGCTCTTCGGGTTCATTTGTTTATGAATCGCATACGACACCATCGCAGCGGCAGGTCCATGCCCGGTGACATCGGCCATATAAAATGCCATTACCGAATCGGAGAGATTATAGTAGTCGTAAATATCACCGGCAACAAACATCGCAGGCTTGCTCAATCCATTAGCTTCAATGTTGTCAATACAAATGGCACTCGGCAGTATTTGTAATTGCAAATTCGCCGCTAACTTTAAATCATTGGTAACCGTGTTATGAGCATGGTTTAGATCAAGCAATTGCTTTTGCTTAAGCTCAAGCATTGTATTGATACGTAAAAGGTCTCTATTAGACTCACTCAATTTCTCATAAGATAGATACAAATCACGGGATTTAGATTCGAGAAGTTGTTCAGCCTGAACTCTGCGCGCCTTTTCCCTTCCATAGGCACGTTGTAATACTGCAATATCCATATCGGCACTCGTATCAGTTTTTATGCATGGTTAAATGCAAAGTACAAGCATCGGCGCCATCGTGCATACAGGCCGAATGATCAAGCGAGTACTCGGCATTGAAATGAGTAGCCGCTCCTGCAATCAGCCCTTCTGCCAAATAGCACAGCTTTCGAGGAGAGTTGTAATACATGGTTAGTTCATTATCATCCTCATCTTTATATTCAAAATTCGGTAGCATCGCATCTGGATGTAACTTGCGAACTTCAACATGAATGATTCTATCGACGCTTAAAAGAAACGACTTAAGCGACATATCATGAGAGAAAAACTGAGGATTACTTTGCTGGAATTTTGGGAACATGTACTCACCAAATTTTCTCACAAGGTCATTAACTGGAATACCGGACAACTTATGTGCAGCGGTTACAAGAGCGAAGAGATCTTTGTCTGAGTAGGTTTCTGCTGAAATGAAAACACCGTCTGATTCCGCCTCTTTTAGTATTTCATCCCAGGTTTCTAGACCAAACACTTCTTCGACCATGTCAGTCAGATGGTTGAAAATGATCCCTTTCATAAGCTTTAACACCAATTAGAAAACGAATTGTGAACTATGCATGCACACACTATTAATCGGAAACAATTGGTATTGTCTTGAGTAGAACTAACAAGTTAGCCCATTAAAGTTGCTCAGATTGGCTATCGAGACTCATCAATTCTCACTCAGATAATCATTATGTGATGTTGCGCTTTGTTTTTTTGCTATGACTTATCATTTGGTTCTAAGCAGTTAGCTCAACGCACGCATCATTAAATTTAGAGGCTTTCGTCAAAACCATGAGTAACGCAGATACGACAGGTTACATGCTGTCAACACGGTAACTATCAGTGCCGATACCGTTTTTGTTCGAAATGTTCAACATTGGCAGCTGATCTCTGTGGTTGAGAAAGGTGCACCAAGTTGATATTACAGTAGAGGTTTATATGCGTTATCTTTTAGCCGTTCCTGCTTTGCTATTAGCCAACTCGGTTATGGCAAGCCCGTTCGACGAATGCCGTGCAGAGGCATTCCTAACACAAGGAAAAATATCCGGTACTTATGGTCTTAACTTAGTAACAGGTGACTATACCGTCGAAGCCTGGGACATGGGCATCATGGGTTCAATTAATGCTCTTGGTTTCAGTACGTTCGACCGTTACGTTTACGGTTGGTCTTACGTTCACGGTAAACCTGCAAGAGTCAACAGCGACTTTCAAGTCGAGCCACTCGATGTTGAAAACATCGCTGGCAGTAATTTCTATTCTGGTGATGTATCTGGAATAGACAATAAATACTATGTCTATAGTCCGGGCGCAACACGGGGCTTGTATTCAATAGGCCTTGATCCAGCAGTTGACGACTATTTAGAAATGGTTAAGGTTGCAGGCGGTGACACTATGAATCTGCGCATCGCTGACTTGGCATTCCACCCTTATCAAAATCTAGCTTACGCTGTTGATCACTCAGGCTATTTACATCAAATTGATGTTGAAAGTGGCACATCGACTCAAGTCGCGTATACCGGACGATCTGGTGGTTATGGCGCTGCGTACTTTGACCCCAACGGTAACTTATACGTTAGTAAAAACAGTGATGGCTCGATCTACCGCATTGCCATTGATAAAGGCGACTACAACGCAGAATTTTTTGCAAAAGGTCCGTCTTCATCCACCAATGATGGATTCCGTTGCGCGTTGGCGCCTATTACAGGGCTTTCTAATGTCAAGTTAGATTTTGGAGATGCGCCTGACTCTTATGCTACGAGTATGGACGCCAATGGGCCTCGACACGGTATTTCAGCCGATGGCTCTCAAGTGCATCTGGGTTATCAAGTTGACGGCGAATCAGACGCTTTTGCACACCCGCTCTCTGACGATGAAAGCGGGGATGAAAACGATGATGACGGCGTACAATTTGTTACCAGTATCCAAGAATCTAAGATGGGTATCGCTGCCATTCGGGCAACCGGAAGTGGGTTTCTAAGTGCTTGGATTGACGTCGATCAAAACGGGTCATTTGATGAGTCTGAACAAGTTATTACTGACAAACAACTTTCGAATGGAAAACAGTATGTCTACTTTGATGTTCCAAGTGGTGTTGTAGCCGGTAGTAGTTGGGCCCGCTTTCGCTATTCTAGTAGTAATGGACTTCAACCTATCGGTGGAGCTGCAGATGGCGAAGTAGAAGACTATGAAGTCACCTTGCTCGAAAGTGAAGTCACCGTCACACACTATCCGTCTGTTAATGGCAAGGCAACTATTGCGTTTGAAGACAACTGGCCGCACGAAGGTGATTACGACATGAATGACCTTGTCGTGAAAATGCGTACAGCGGTTATGAGTAAACCTACAGGTGTCACTCAGGTTAATCTCACCGGCGAAATTTCAGCGGTAGGCGCAGCCTATCACAACGGGTTCGCAGTAAGACTACCTGGTGTAAGACGAGATCAAATAGATATTGCTAATGTTGTTTACTCCATTAACGGTTTCGAAGTTGATTTTCAGCCGGTAGAAGACGGTCGTGATGAAGCGATATTTATCATTGCCCCTGATGTTTGGGATTACATTAGCGCTGGAAATTTCTGTAAATATTTCCGTACAGAGCCAGATTGCGGTTCAGATATACAGTTGAAATTCGAAGCAGAGATACCAATGCTCGATGTCGTAGACGTTGAGCTTAAAGGTGTATTCGACCCATTTCTATTTGCAACACCAGGCGCATGGCACGGCGGGCATTTCGCTACAGCTCCTGGTCGCAGCTATGAAATTCATCTGAAAAACTACGAGCCAACTGAAGCTTTCGATCAGGCTATGTTTGACCAACCTGGGGAAGATGCATCGGTACCTGGAACGTACTACTTTCAAACTGACCAAGGCTTACCATGGGCACTTGAAATTGGGGCTAATTGGGACCATCCACAGGAGTACATAGACATTGGTCACGCTTACCCATACTTCTCAGAATGGGCCAGCAGCAATGGCGAACTAAATAAATACTGGTACCTTGGGCAATATGCCAATGAACCAAAACTTTTTTCTAATTAGGAGACACCACATGAAAAATATACTAGGTGTAGTGTCAATGGCTGTACTGTTAAGCGCATGCGGTGGTAGCGGTACCCAGACCAGTGACAATGGAAGCAGTGGCGGAAGTGACAATCTTTTGCTGGGTGCAGCGTTTCCAGATGCTGTTAATACCGATACGCTCGTGGTTGATCGAGACTTTGGCTTTAAAACTTCGCGAACCATTGACATTAGCTTTGACATAGAAGATGCACGAACAGAAGATGCCACTGTCTCTATCTGTACTGAGTATGAAACGGTAGATGTTGAATTCGACATCAATTTTGATAGCTGCACAGTTAATGGCGTTTTACAAAGTGGCGTGTTTGAACATTCTATGGAGGTCACTATCGACAAGTCGTCGGTGGTTGCGGCCGTGTTTTTTCAAAATGCTGAAAAAGCGCCTTTGTTCAGCGAGTTTACAGTGAACGAATCTCTTCGATCAAAAGGGGTTGGTTCTACGCAAACGATAGTATGGCACTAATAACACAGGCTGTTCACAGATAGTTGCTACATCAAGGACTGTCTTTCAATTGCAAAAAACCTCGGCATCTGCCGAGGTTTTTTTATTAGTCGATTTATAAAATCGTTGCTCGCAAGTGTACTAGTTCGAAAACAACTTACCGCCACCCGAAATAGCCTGCCCTGCCACATTCAGCCGAATTAAGCACGCATACATCAACGCCTGATTACTCGTTATTACCGGCTTGCCCAACTTTTTCTCTATAGCTGGAACGGCTTCAAGCGCGCGATAGTCTGTACATGAAATGACTATAGCCTGAGCATCTTTGTGATCTGTTCTCAATGCCATATCATAAGCATCTTGCGGCGTTAACGCATTTTGCTCCAAACTATTTAATTCACGATCAAAGACAACTTCGTTTACTACATCGATATCACTGCTAACTAAATAATCAACAGCCTCACTGCTAAGTGCTTTTACATACGGAGACGTGAATGCCACACGCGTGACTCCAATTGCTTTTATAGCTTCCACCAGCGCGCTGGCCGTTGTCACAGCAGGTACACTGCTTGATTTACGAATTTGATTGCAAAATTGGGCATCAAACTCCGGACCTTCAGACAATGTCGCCGAGGTGCAACCATAGGCAATAATATCCACGCGAGAGTCCGTTAAATCGATTATATTTTGGTCGAGTGATTTACGAGCAAACTTTTGCATCTCAGTTGAATCAGGTATAGCGTTAACATCATAGCCACCACTGCGCGCAACATGCACGGTAACGCCTGCCGGACTTAAGCTGGCAAAATCTGGCTCAATGTTGGTATTCGATGAGGGAACAATTAGGCCGATGCGCTTAGTTCTTGGGGCATATTCAATTTTTTCGCTCATGATCGTCGCCTTATTTTTATTCAGCTATCGCATCAATTGCTTGTTGGAGATCATCCATCAAATCGTCGACGTGCTCTAATCCGATGGAAACGCGCAACATATCACGCGGTGTCGGCGTATCTGGTTTTTCCATTCCCGCTCGGTGCTCAATAACCGACTCAGTGCTACCAAATGAGATGGCTTGCCGAAATATACGCACCTTACCCGCGAGTTGCTTGGCCGCCTTCTCTCCACCTTTAACTCTAAAAGATAGCATGCCGCCAAAACCACCGGTCATCTGTTTAACTGCAACGTCGTGCAGCGGATGATCTACCAAACCTGGATACATGACTTCTTCTACGCTATCATTTGATCGTAGAAACTGGGCCACTTGCAACGCAGATTCGGACGCAACTCGCACTCTTACGGAAAGCGTGCGCATGCCTCTTAGCAACAACCAAGATTCAAAACTACCCAAAACGCCACCGTATTCGTTGCGCAAACCTTTAAGCTCTTCAAGAATAGCTGTGTGTTGAGGCGCAACCACAGTTGCACCGGCAATCAAATCTCCATGACCATTCATATACTTTGAGCAAGAGTGAACGACAATGTCGGCACCGTGTTCGATTGGACGCGTTAAGATGGGTGTTGAAACCGTGTTATCAATCGCTACTAAAGCGCCTGCCGCATGAGCGAGTTCTGAAGCTGCTGCAATATCGGTGATTTTCCAAGTAGGATTACTTGGTGTTTCTATCCAAACTAATTTGGTCTGCCCTTTTATAACAGCACTTTGCAAAGCTTGCGGACTGCAATCATCGACATAAGTGACTTGCAACCCCCAACGCACCCCGTGAGTATTCATCCAATCCCTCAATCCCGAATACACAAGCTTGGGTAACACAACATGATCACCCGGCTTCAGTCGTTGAAAAATAGCAGTAATCGCCGACATGCCAGATGCGTAGAGTAGACAACCGCCACCACCCTCTAGTTTATTGATCAATGCTTCAGGTTGAGAAAATGTGGGGTTATCATCACGGGTGAAACTACGACCGGCTCTACCAAGATCTTCGGGGTTGCGAAGAAACGATGTTGACGGACGCAATGGCATTGCCATGGCATCAGTTGCTGTATCGACCCAGCCCAATGCTGTTGCATTAAGCGTTTCATGATGGGTACTTTTTGCTATGTCATTGTCTTTCATAGTCACACTACCTTATTGGCTGCGATAGAAACGATGTGCTCTTCACTGCTGGTACAACTCTTTTTCAGTTGAAGGTTGAAGGTTCAAACTAAACATAGTCCAGTGAAGCATTTTCTGTCGATACCAACCCGTCGCGTACATCTGCGGTGATTGATTCGGGGTCTCTCTCGCAAGGGTTACCCATGCCTCCACCTCCGGGGGTTTCAAAGATCAGCGTCTCGTTTGCAGGGATGCGCAGAAGCCCCTTCCCGGGCAACGACTCTCCATCATACCCAATGCTGATTCGCCCAACCGAGCCGGGCTTACCACCTTGTCTGCCACGAGCTGCGAATCGTACGCGCTCAACCGATAGAAATAACAACAAGTCATCATCACCGGAGGGTTCTAGTTCAATTGACTGTCCTAAGCCACCTCGGTATCGCCCTGCACCACCGCTATCAATACGCAACTCGCGCTTAGTTATCAGCACTGGTGCAGCCGACTCAGTGGTTTCAACCTGGCTTCCCCACACTCCACTTGGAAACGCTGTAGCAGACAACCCATCTTTTCCAGGACGCGCACCGGTGCCACCATTAAAGACCAGTTCAAGCGCAAACTGTTGCCCACCTTTTTGCGCTGTTTCAGGTGTATTGCGCAACGGCAAATCATACATACAAGATGCACCCTCGGCCGGCACCTTATCTGGTACTGCTTGATGCAAACACCCATAGACAAGGTCGGGAGTCAGTTGCCCAATCGTGTGGCGCATAGCAACAGGCGCAGGCGCTTGGGCATTCAGTATGCAACCCTTAGGAGCCACCACTTTAAATGGCGCAAGAGAGCCAGCATTATTCGGAATGTCTGAACCAACTATGCAACGCAATGCGAACACGGTATAAGCCGTTGCATAGTTAAGTGGCACGTTTATACCTTTTTTCGAGCACGGGTCGGTGCCATCAAAATCCACCAACATTTCATTGTCGGATATGGTTAGCGTCGCCTTAAGCTCTACATCTGTTTCATAACCTTCAACCATCAATGAACTCTTATAGACACCATTGGGCACCTCCAAGATGGCCATTTCACTGCCGCGCTTTGATGTATCAACTATATAGTTGGCAAGTGAATCCAAATCATCTAGTTCAAATTCGTCCATCATCTCAACTAACCGAGACGCACCACGTTCACAACAAGCGGTCAAAGCATAGATATCACCTTCGTTAGCAATCGGCTCTCGAGAATTTGCTCGAACTATATCCATTAGCAGTGCATTGATTTCGCCTCCATCCACTAATTTGCATGGCGGTATTAATAATCCTTCATCATAAATATCGCTACCTTCAGGCCCCATACCCAATCCACCTAAGTCAACCAGATGCGAGGTGCATGAAGTGTAGCCAACAAGATTTTGATTATGGAAAACGGGCATCAGTAAAAGAAAATCATTTAAGTGTCCAGATGCAATCCAGGGATCATTAGTGACGTAAATATCGCCAGGTTTCATATTCTCAGGGTTTATTAATACCCGTAGCGTAAGCACCGCTTCAGCCATCGTGTTGATATGGCCCGGAGTACCCGTGACCGCTTGAGCCAACATTCGGCCCTGATGATCAAATATTCCAGCGGATATATCACCACACTCACGCACAATAGGACTAAACGCTGCGCGTATCAAAGCCTGCCCTTGCTCCTCAACAACTGCCAACAAGCGATTCCACAATACTTGCAGTTTTGTATTATCAAGTTCTTTCATGGTCTACATCCGCTGTGGCTGTCTGATCATTAGAATGTTTTTCTGAGCATCAATCTGCGCATGAAAATCCACACTCACAAGCGTGGTTGTCTGCGGCTCTATAATCAATGCAGGGCCAATGATCGTTTGACTCGGTTGCAAAGCAGCGCGCTCGTAAACTTGTGCAGTTATTTTTTCACCGGTCAGATCACACGTTATCTTGCGAGCAACATTGTCTGAGGCTTCCAAAATATCAGTCGTGTGTGGTTTAGTTTTTTGCTTATTAGGCTCAGTAGACACGCTAATACCCCAATTTAAAATTTCGATTCGCATGCCTGGTACTGGCCTAGAATACTGTCGTCGATACTCAGCATCGAATCGTTGGCTTAACTCTTCGATAGCCGCTACCGTCAAGGTGTTTTTCGGCAATTCAATTTCGATCTCGTGACCTTGACCTTGATAACGCATAAAGGCTACACGTCTTTGTTGTAGCGGCTCTCCTTTTACAGCGTTGTTCACGATGCCGGTCGCTTCAGCTATTAAGCCATCTAAAAAATGGTTGATCTTTGGTAAGTCGATATTCTCTAGCAAGGTGTAATGGCTTTTAACGATTTCAAAAGACACAGCAGCGAACAAGAACCCAACCGCCGACCCAACCCCCGGGTTGCAGGGAATTAGTACACGGCTAATACCTGCGCGCCTCGCGATACGTGTTGCGTGCAAAGGACCATTGCCTCCGAACGCGATCATAAGCCGATCACTTAAATCTTTACCTGATTCCACCGCGTGCATGCGCGCAGCATTTGCCATATTTTCATTGACGATATCGCTAATACCAATCGCCGCTTTGACTGGACTAATACTCAGTGGGTTGCCAACCTCTTTCGTTAACGCTGCGATATTGGCGGCTGAATCTAATTGTAATAAGCCTTCGGCAAACTGCTCTGCATCCAAATAGCCCATCATCATATCGGCATCGGTTACCGTTGCATGCGCACCACCTTTGCCATAAGCCGCAGGCCCAGGTTCACTGCCGGCACTTTGAGGCCCAACTTGTAACCGACCTAATTTGTCGACGTTCGCAATCGACCCACCACCAGCACCAATTTCAATCATCTCCAATACTGGAATACGCACTGGCATCCCACTGCCTTTAACAAACCGTGACGCTCTGGCAATTTCAAAATGCCGAGCTTGCTGCGGACGGTATTCGTCAATCAAACACAACTTTGCAGTGGTTCCGCCCATATCGAATGACAAAACTGATTCTGCACCACACTGCTCCGCTATATAGGCAGCTAACACCGCTCCACCAGCCGGCCCTGATTCAACAAGCCTGATGGGCAATCGAGCGGCGGTATCTAATGTTGTCATACCACCGCTGGCGGTAACCATAAGGATTGGACACGTAAGACCGACACCTTTTAATTGTTTAGCGAGACTATCCAGATAGCCTGCCATCAATGGTTGAATGTAGGCATTGGCAATAGTGGTACAGAGTCGATCAAACTCGCGTGCTTCTGGACTGACTTCGTGCGACAGCGATATTTGCAAATCAGGTAAACGCTGTTGTATCAAAACCTTAAGTTGTTTTTCGTGTGTGGCATTGGCATAGGCATGCAATAAACATATGGCAACCGCCTTGACGCCTGATTGCTCGATGTCATTACACAACTCATCAACCGCGTTAACATCCAACGGCGTTAACACATCACCTTCCCACGTCATCCTCTCAGCTATCGTGAAACAGCGAGATCGAGGAACCAACAAATTTGCTTTGTCGATCATCACATCATATTGATCGTACCGACGTTCGTAGCCTATTTCCAATATGTCGCGAAAACCTTGAGTTGTAACACAGGCCACATCCGCACCGCGACGTTCAATCAATGCATTCGTGGCCAGTGTGGTGCCATGCACAAATAAGCGGATTTGTTCTATTGATGTACTCGAGTGATCTAACACACGTTGTAAACCAATCATTGCCCCATCACTAGGGTCAGCATGCGTAGTCGGCGTCTTAGTTGACGCTAGAATAAACTCGGCATCGTTCATTAAAACAACGTCGGTAAACGTGCCACCGATATCGACAGCTAACCGAAGATCTTGGTTGGTGTTCATTGGAAATGTACTCACAACACTGCGCGTGCAATGGCGCAAACTTACTAAGGGAAAAGGTTTGAACGACGCTGTGTTAGTGAGACTATATGGCGTTAGCTACCGATGTGGATAACTTAAGCCGATCACAACGAGGCCGGTAGATAGTGTATTAACTGCCTACTAGATCGCAGCCGGTGGCTCGCCGGTTGGAGGGGTGAATTAAATGCGGTTGCTGATACAAAATTATTCTCGATCTACAATTAAAAGCGAATACTGCTTTTATCGATGTGCCCGAGCATGGATCATTCAGTAGTATTTTGTCAAGCTGGTAAAACGTCTGAGCTAACTCTGTGTCGCCTAGTGGCATTGTTGAGTTACACAGGCTGGTACCTATACCAGCTCATTGAGAGAATTCAAATATAGAGTCAATAAATATGGGTAGATCTCCTCTAAGAGAGTTGGCTCCAAACACAGATCGCGCATGAATGCCTTTATCGCCAAAAACCTCAAGCATAAGATCGGAGCAGCCATCGAGCACTTCAGGATGCTGCTTGAATTCATCCACAGTATTGATGAATCCTTGCAGCTTGATAACACGGGTTACTCTGTTCAACGAACCTAGCTCTAGCTTAACCGCAGCTAGCATATTTAAACCGGTGACCTTTGCAAATTCATAGCCCTGCTCAACGGTATATTTATCGCCAAGTTTTCCAACTGGCACCTCAGCCAAACCAGCGACCGGTCCCTTACCCGAAACGAATAATAGATTTCCTGTGGAAACACAGTTTGCGTAGCTACCTCGCGGGGCAGTCACATCTGGTAATTCGAGTCCTATTTCTTTTAGCCGTCGTTCGATATCTATTGCTATTCCCCTAAAACAGCCATGCTATTCATATGTCGCATCAGTATCACTCGGCTTAGCAACTCCGCTCGTCGAATCAGGGCAACTGGCCCTAACTGCCTACTCACAGTCTCCCTCTAATGTAATACAAGCCAAGCGATTCTCGTCATTCCAATTACCGCTCACATCGGTCAAACCCTCATTGGTGTTGACTTCGGCGAACCAAGTCGCGTTATCACCTGTGTCGGCCGAAAGCGTCATGCGCTCCCCATTCCTCACATCTTCTATGGTCAAAGAGCCCGTTGAGTAATAAGTTTCGGCAGACTCATTTAGCGAGAATGTCTCGTTGGTGCTGATCGACATGTCGCGGCCCTTTGTCCACCATGCACTAACAGTAATCGTCGAATCCAACGTACTGACCCCTGAACTGCCCGCTGTTTCATAGGCAACCACCTGATCTAAAGTGGCAACTAACTCGATGTCCGAATCGCCAAATTCATACAACATGACGTTGTCATAGGTAACGGTGCGTGCGTCGTCTGTTTCAATGCGATACTCAGAGACACGACCAATCATATCCAAAAGGCCGTCAGCCTCAATAAAGAGTGAGTAGTTTATATTTTCAGTTGATTCATCAGGCAAAGTGATGTCCACGCTACCAGACACATAAACATCACCCAAATCACAGTCGGTGAATGTTAAAAAGTAATCTGCGCGATCCGCGAAAGTATCGGTAATACGGTCCAGGGTCATAGAGCCGCCGTTGTTGGTACACTCAAAAGATCGGCTCTCACTAATAAAATCCTCGTCTTCATCGACTCGAACTGACTCTTCAACAAGCTCCTCTGGAATGTCACCGAAGGCAATGGAGCGGAATAAGGGGTACCACCGCACGTGCGGGTTGTTGTTAGTCAGACCAGCAATGCCACTAACAATATTGTTAGCTGCAGTTTCCACATCATCACCAAAAGCCGTTGGAAGAATAAAAACCGATGCCAGGCGCTCACCAGAGGCTGAAAGCGTTACCAGTTCGTAGACGTAATCCGTGCCTGGTTCTCGAGTTTCATCTAAGTAATCATTGAAAGGAGTTGAACCAAGCAGCACACCATCACGGTAAATCTCAGTTATCAAATTTGATTCGTCCACGGGATCGGACCAATACAATTCAGCCGACGTTGGCGAAAAGATAACTAACTCTGCATACTGCTCAGGTACGGGCGTAACAACAAACTCTTCTCTGGCGCCTATGCCTTGATCAATAATTGGCACAGCAGATGGAAAACGACTAACGCTTGTATCAAATGAAAACGTCACCCAGGCCACCTCAACATCAGACTCTTGAGCACTGATGGTGACTTGCACCTGCCTATTTCGTGGGAGACTATTCAGTACGATGCTTGTATCTGTAGTACGACGCGCTACATACTCTCCGTCAACGCTGATGACATACACGCCATCAAAGCGCGTATTCTCTCTATCCCAGAAAAGTTCACCTGCAGTTTTGGAATAAATGGCGGCGCTGGCGGTTTCCAAAGGCTGCATCAACGAATCGAATGCATTATTGTCGATCTCACTGACGACAGTAGTGTTGCTGGTTGCTGACCCATCAGGATTAACAGTTGGGCTAAATTGACCTTGCTCGTTAAAAGCCACAAGGCGGTATGTCCCGGCGCGATCAGCCACAAACTCAGTGGCATCTCTGACTGTACGTTGATATCGACTATCTACGTATAGGTTATAGCCAACTGCACTATCAACCGCATCCCAGGTTAGGCGGGTACCATCAAAGCGCACGCCGGTTACTGTTGGCAAACCGGTCAAGCTTGTTGGTGTTTCCGGCTCAGCTGGGTTGTCTATCACCGTTGCTTGCGCTGGAAAATCAGTTGTATTGGAATCTAATAACAACGTTACCGAACCCGGCCCATAAATATCATCTCCATTGGTACTAATGGTTACCTCTGTTACTTCGTTCGGTAATAAGTCAGGCATCCAGTAGCTTGTACCAATTGTGCTGGCGACCATTTCACCATTCACAGAAATTCGATATGAAATGGTTGAGGCAGAATCAACCCTGCCCCAAAACACTTCTCCAGCGTTCTTTGAATATAAGGAACCACGAGCGTTTTGCAGCGCACTTTGCGTTAACGCGGCCGGGTCAATATTGAGCTCATTAACAAACGTAAAATTGGTTATTGGTGGGAGATCAGGATCGAAGGTTTGCAACGGACTCACATTACCTACACTATCGAACGCGATTATGTTGTATCGACCGGTAGCGATAGGAACATATACAGTGGTATCTTTGACTGTGCGAATATAACGAGAGTCCAAATAAAGGTTATAACCGACCGCACCATCCATCGCGTCCCAGCTAATACGCTCGCCGTCAAAAGTAACGCCAGTCACAGTGGGCAAGAATGACGCATGAACACCAGAACTTAATCCAAGCAGGCTAATGGTTAGAAAAATAACCGATACACAGTGGCGAGTGAGTCTTTTCATAGACGAAGTTCGTTTTGTTAGGATATGCATTGAATGGCTCCGATGTAGCTACCTTGCTAAGACAGATATACGATTAGGCTAACACGAGTAAACTAACACTTCACAGCTATGAGCACTGGTAATAATAACCGTAAAGCGCTCGAATAGTTGTAGTTGCACAATACTGCAACAGTATTGACTGGCTACAAACCATCCCATAACCCAATCGCCCTTACAACAATCGACCAAAATCAGAAACTTTACAATGTAACTTAAAGATTCAACTTAAAAATTGTGCTTTAGCTACTCTTACTACATCAAACCACGCTCCGCCAATGACGTTTGCACCCCCTGCCCAATTATTAAGTGATCCAACACCCTTACATCAATCAAAGCAAGTGCATCCGTGAGTTTTCGAGTCAGCCTCACATCAGTATCGCTTGGCTCCGTCACACCTGAAGGGTGGTTATGCGCAAAAATAACAGCTGCGGCATTAGACGCCAGACAACGCTTCACCACTTCTCGCGGGTACGCAGATGTACACCATACAAATAAATTAAATGGACTCAAAAATGACTTACTTTCCCATTCAGAAAATACAACGAATCAATTTAATTCCTAATCAAAATGGACTAAAAATCATCGCTCAGTCCACTTTTATTTTGCGCAACTTTAATATACTTTTTTTATGTGAACATCTTGTATACAGGTAGTGAGTGACTCCAGTTGTGGTAAATGGATGCTGGCTATCAAGCTACAGCTATTAATAGAGAATATTCCTAACATATAGTTACTATCAACCATTCAGATAATTTGGTGCTCTTATCTCCACATGCACTAGTGATTTCTAACCTATTTGGGTGGTGTTATCGCGATCGTTCATACTGATATAGTTTTAGACACTGGGGTATCTGCGTCGGAAGGTCTCGTTGCCAGCATTTTGCTACAAAGCAGATTTAGGTTTGCTATCCACACTATTTGATTCTGGGTGCTACGACCTTTCTCACTAAAGCTTGAAATTTATTCACTGAGTAGAAGGAGCCTAAACAATGTCAATCCTAAAGCTTGTTCCTAGCCCACACCTCGATTTGGTTCCAGAAGTATATAACCTAGATCTAAACGCAGACACTACACTTGTGCTATTCCCAGATAGTTACAAACCACCCACGGTTCAATTGTCATCAATAAGCAACCCCATTGAGGGACGAGGACTCATTCAGAATAGAGATGGGGAATACATTGATCTAGAAAGTCGCGCAACCTGGAACAGAGTTTTCTCAGACAATCCTAACATTTGGGATTTCATACTGACGCCTGGGGATTACACGCATTGGGGAATTTGCCAACTAACCACTAGTACAACACCTACGGGTGTAAGTACGATTGAAGGTCGTCAGCGTCGCCGTACCGTACAAATATTGCCAACAACGAAAACTGTATTGGGTTCCACGTCAACACTATTAAGAAGCGTAAATACAAACAGCCCTGCTACCGACTCTAAATCTTGCGCCGAGATTCCACATATTGTACACCCCGTGCAAAGACCATTTTATCAAGCCAAAATAGCGAATATAATACTGCCTTATCAGGGTAAGCGAGATGGAAATGGGGCCGTTGTAAATCAATGGATTATTCATGGTTTATCGTCCTTTGGGTATGCACCAAGCGAGCGTAATTCACGCCAAAGTGATAATGGTTGGTTGCTGGGCTCTGCCGATGAAATAGTTCTCGACATGTGTTTGATTGAAGATCGTATAGGGGGGTTTGGTGTAAGGATATTTGGTAATCACAATACGGTACAACGATGCGTTATTCGGAATTTAGATAAGAGAAGGAGCGATACAGTTGGTGTCATGGTTAACCCGTTCGTTCGAAAGGAAGGAGACGACGACCCGGGCAAGCCATTTCCCGTTACTGGAAACAAAATTTTGGATAATGAAATTTACAATATGTCTGACTGTATTGGTGCAAATACTGTTGCTGGTCATGAAAGCGTGAACGTTGGAAGCACCTTAGTAGATGGGAATGATCTTTATAACGAGTTGCAATATCACGATTTTTCAGACAACCTTATTGACATTAAAACAGGCAGTGATTTGTCGGATGACGGCTGTCAGATTACCAACAACCGAATATGGAGTCATGGACTAGGACAACAACCAAGTGATATGCGCGCAAACGCTGGCGACGACATGATCGTGATCCATGAATATGCGAGGAATTGGTTGTTCGAATTTAATATTATTGGTGAAGGAATCGAATGCATTCGCGAGCAAATCTGGCCAAGTAAAACCTAAACGACCCCACAATTGAAATTGACGATGTATTTGGAGCGCGAAATATCAAATTTAGGAACAATATTGTTTATGATTGTTGGTGGGCATTTAGCGTTGTAACAAATATGAAAGTACAGACCAATGACATTATTAATGTTCATCGTCTTTTTGGCAGGGGTGCCGAACTCATTAGCCGCAACCAATCCACAGCCACCGAACCTGTAATTCTGGATAACAGATTACTGAATGTGCACAGTATTGATTACGCACTTAGTGAGCGCCCTAATTCTATCGACGTTATGGATGGTTCACCTGCGATCTACAACCCACCATTTACCGAAGTTGTACCTTTAAACTTTCCGCCAAGCTGGTTCATGTACGAAAGAAAACGTTGGACTGGTCCAGAAATAAAATTTGTTAGAACTCGCAATCACGCAGAATTACCTGGCGATGGCGTCATTCATGACCCACAACCCAAATCTGATTTAGATAACTAAGCAGGTTTCGAACGATCGGCCAGTCGACGACTTGTAATTGAGAGTTGTATCGAAGCAATTTAGATATCACAGTTAGTAGTGGACCCCAATAACTGGACAGCCGTTTGAGCGCCTTGCAAAGTTAAGCAGCCATCTTGGCTGCGTTTTGATTGTATACCGAAACAGGCGTCTGCTCATCTAGCGATTGATGCCGTCTTTCGGTGTTGTAAAACTCAAAGTATTGGCCCAATGCATGTCGGGCTTCTGTCACGCTGTCATGAGCGTTTAAGTAAACTTCTTCATACTTTACACTGCGCCACAAGCGCTCAACAAAAACATTGTCAACCCAACGACCTTTGCCGTCCATTAGCGCTGTATTTCTTTTCCAAGCCACACACACCTTGGGCTGCGCGCAGATTATGTAGGACATTGTCAGCGAACAGCTGTCGTATTAATTGGTGACAGGCGGGGCCTATTTGCTCAGCTTGGTTGAGGCACCATATCGAGCTGCGCATTTTCCAGGCGATAGCCTCTGTCGGCATATGGTCATCTATTGCTGAGCGTTGCCCGGCTTGGAGTTGTCTTGGGTGCAGCGCGATCAGTTCATGCTCGCGATAGATACGCACGGTAGCCGGTACGGCCTTGAGCCAAAGCGTTTGGCCCAGTAATTTGTAAGGGACGGAATACAAACATTTATTGAACTGAACATGGGCGTCCCGATATCCTTTTACTTTCGCCCACACACATGGCTCTGGTGGCCGCAAGGGTAACGGTTGAAGCAGAGTTTTCTCCAATGCAAAGCGCGTTAACGGTTTTTCCTGTGTTGACCCATGAATGCGATTGCCGGCTTCGTGAAAAACCCAACGCTGAAGCTGTCGATTAGCGTCAGTGAGCTCTGTTAAATCACGCAATGGTTGGAAGTTGCGTTTAAGGTATTTGATACCACATTCGACACGCCCTTTCTTTTGTGGATCGCGTGGTGCACAAGCATCAATTTTAAAACCATACCCTTCAGCACATTCCGCATAGGACCTTTGCACCTGAGGGTCGCGAGCACAAGCTTAAGTGATAGCGCATTTTGCGTTATCAATGATGACGCGACCAACAACGCCACCGAACGATTCAAAGGCATGTTGATGGCACGCAAGCCAAGTGTCCTCATTTTGATTTAACACCAGCTCGGCATATTGCTGCCGACTCCAACACAGCGTCATCAAGAAGAACCAAGTTTTAATCGAGTTACCCGTCATCGGAACCACGAGCATGGGGCCTGATCCAAAATCAACTTGAGCCGCCTCTGCAGGTGCAAAGCTCATGGGTAATGTCGCTTTGATGAGTGTTGGTTTTATAGAACAACAAAACCGCTACACCGCTGAGTAACTACCAGTGAATTGGTGATTACGCTGCAGTGCTTGATAGATGGTTTTACTTTGTACTTCTTGCTCTACCCATTTCCCAACCAAGGCCCGATAGGGCTCCACGCTGCAGCCTGTAACTTTCGACTTAGACTGCGAATCAGCATCAGGGTCAGTCTCGCTGAACGCCGCCACGAGCGTTGTGTCGTCAGGCAATGGCTCGGTTAGGTTGAGCCACCCATTATCGATCGCCCATTGCCTAATCAGTTTTGCCTTGGGTCGCCCAGCGAGTCCTGTACAAGCAATGGCTCTGTCAGAATCGCCAAGGCGCATTCGGACAATAATATTACGTATCTCATGCATCTCAAATGTCCTGTTTGCCATGACTTACTCTTGATAGGAATAGTCAAGGTAGCCTGTGGCGTAAAAGGGTTGGAGACCATCAATGCACTCTCATTTGTTGAACCAATCGAGCTTAGCGGCTGCATTGAGGCGAAAACGAAGTGGTTCTATTGAAGTGAAATTCGCCTGGTACTATTAAGCTGCAAATTCGCAGGTGCCATTAAGGTGAAAACGGTTTGGCTCTATAGAGGTGCAAACTGACAACCAGGCTCAGATTACGCTTGGAGTAAAGCGTTTCTATCGCTAAAATCCGCCGTAGTCGTTGAATGCGTTTGCGGTTTACGACCAAGTCGTGATTATCCAGCAACCAGTTTTTAATACGTCGAGTTCCATAAAACGGTAACACCAAATAGCACTGATCAATGAGCTTCATTAGTTCAAGCTCTTCGTCGCTGACAGGTTCCGGCATGTAGTAGTGCGAAGAGCGTGGAAGATCGAGAAGTTGGCACTGCCGAGTGTCGGTAGCACTTCTTCCTTACTCACTTTTTCTTTCCTTTGGACCCTTGGTTCCCCGCGAGCCCTCGTTCTAAAAAATCCACCTCCATGGACAGCTCTCCGATCTTAGCACTGAGCTCAAGCACTTCTTGGTCATGATCATCTGTAACGTAAGCGCTCCCAAATCCACGTAGTTCCATTATCCTTGATCTCGCGCGAGACTGGGCTCTTCTCCAATAGAGCAAGAACCTATGTCAGCAAAGCAAGC
>Ga0209831_1000344_pt1 | contig 44696 bp, 36 predicted proteins | sample Maine_Asex4_meta_FD_187451 | JGI IMG/M metagenome (GOLD analysis project Ga0209831, IMG submission 187451) | Marine algal microbial communities from Maine, USA - Maine_Asex4_metaG (SPAdes) (version 2) | ecosystem: Host-associated > Algae > Red algae > Unclassified | place: Maine, USA | collected... | reverse complement strand
TGTGCTGACAATTTGCCTCGCACCCAGTCACAGCGGCGAGCAGACGCACTCTGGCAAATCTTCCAGGACGCAGCCGCAGCACCCCACGGCGCCGTACCGCCGGCGTTTGTCCACAACATCATCTGGGACCACACCAGCTTCGAAGAAATGATCCGCCGCCTCGACGGCCACCAACGCCAAACGCTCAACGTGGATACGACACGGTGCGAAACGCTCGACGGACACCACCTCGACCTCACCGAAACCATCACCAACGCCGTCATATCCAAAATCCGACGGGTCATCGTCGACGCGTCATCCACCGTCATCGACCTCGGCACCGCACGATTCTTCACCGGCAACGCCAGACACGCCATCAAACTCACAAACACAACGTGTATCTGGCCCGGATGCATCGTGCCCACCACACAATGCGAAGCCGACCACAACCACAACCACGCAAAGGGAGGCATCACAAACCCCGGAAACGGCGCACCCATGTGCCGAAAACACAACCGACACAAACACAACCAAAAATTCACCGTATGGCGCGACCCCACCGGCCACTTCCACATCCTGCGACCCGACGGCACCCCACTCGAATGAACCAGCGACATTCGGCGCCGGCTCCTGCACCGCAGCGGACAAGCGCCGTAAACCGGCGGCTCCCAGCTCGTGGAAGCGCGTTCTGGTCAGGCAAGGGCGGCGTAGACCGCGCTGCGGAGTTCGCGTCGTAGCGGGTACGTGCTGGAAGGCAACAACTGAGTGAGGAAAATGACCGTCAGGTCTTCTTCCGGGTCAACCCAGAAGGCGGTGCTCGCTGCTCCGCCCCAGGCGAGTTCGCCAACAGAGCAGACCGCGCCATTCGCGGCAGCATCCTCAACGGTTGAGAAGCCGAGGCCGAAGCCCATGCCTTCCATGGCAACCTCAGCGAAGAGTGACTGGCCCAGCTCGTTGAGGAGTTTGCCATCGGGCAGATGGTTCTTGCCCATGTAGTCGAGGGTCTTGCGGCCGATGATGCGATGCCCGTCAAGTTCGCCGGCGTTGAGCACCATGTCGCAGAACCGCTGATAGTCGGCAAGCGTGGAAACCAGACCGCCGCCGCCGCTCTCGAACTCCGGTGGCTGCAAGTAGGCACTGGTGGCTGCCGGATCGAACCCAATCATGCCGCCATCAGGCGACGGCACATAGTTGGTTGTGAAACGTGCTTCCTCGCCCGGCCGGACGGAGAAGCCGGTGTCAACCATGCCGAGAGGTTCGAAGACTCGCTCGGCAAACGCCTCTCCGAGCTTCCTTCCTGTCATCTTCTCAATCAACGCTCCACACACATCAGTGGACACGCTGTAGTTCCAACTCGTCCCGGGATCGAACAACAGCGGCATATTCGCCAGCCGTTCGATGAAACCGTCCAGGTTGTAGTCCGGCTTCACGAAATCCCCAAGGCGCTGCTCTCGGTACATGGCGTCCACTGGATGCTGACGCATGAAGCCATAGGTCAGACCAGACGTGTGCGTGAGCACATCACGAATACTCATGCGGCGTGTAGCCGGTCGGGTCTGGGGAGCCTGATCGCTGCCACCGGTGAAGACCGACTGCTTCGCCATCGCCGGCAGCCACCTGTGAACCGGATCCTCCAGAAGGAAGACCCCCTCTTCATAGAGCTGCATGAGCACAACCGAGGTGATCGGTTTCGTCATGGAGAAGAAGCGGAAAATCGAGTCCTCGGCCACGGGAGCGCCAGTCTCGACGTCACTCACGCCGTACACGTCGGTGTAGACAATGTCGCCGCCTTTGGCGACCTGCACGATCGCATTGGGCAACTTGCCAGCGTCCACATAGCGACGGCCGACGGCGCCGATGCGATCGAGGCGACCACTGATGAATCCAAGATCTTCTGGTGTCATGATGAGATCCTAGGGGCCCTCGAAGTGGGGCCAGAACGAAGCGCACACGCAACGGCGAACTCGCCGCACTCAAATCTCGAAGTTTCAGCGGAGATTGGCCGATAGACAGAAAGCATGAGTTCCGATGTGATCACTGCGCCGCCCTCCCCGGCGATGATGGAGGACGAGGGTGCTGCGCTGGCCCTGCGTACCGGAAAACGACGGGCCACCGCGCTCCTCGTCTTTGCCCTGGTCGTCTACCTCATCATGGTTCTGTTCGTGGGCCACGATGGCTGGAGGGGCTACGTGGAAGCTGCCGCAGAAGCCGCCATGGTCGGCGCGCTCGCCGACTGGTTTGCGGTGACGGCACTCTTCAAACATCCCCTTGGCCTGCCCATCCCCCACACCGCCATCATCCCCAAGCGCAAAGATGAGATTGGCGAGTCGCTCGGCGACTTCATCCAGACCAACTTTCTGCAGGCCGACATACTCGCCGACCGCATCGTGAATGCCGGAATCGCAGACAAGCTCGCCACCTGGCTTGAGCTCCCCGAGAACGCTCAGAGAGCCGCAGACCAGGCCGCTACTGTTCTCACGGGCATGCTCGACGTGATCAAAGACGAAGACATCCAGGACACGTTGAACGACACCATCCGTAAGCGAGCAGAAGCGTTCGACCTTGCGCCAGTGCTCGCCAGCACCATCGACTTCGCTGTCGAAGGCGGACATCACCGTTCGATGTTCGACGCCAGCCTCCGCGGCGTGGAATCGATGCTCGACGACAATCGTTCCGTTATGCGCCGCCAGCTCGAAAAGGAATCACCCTGGTGGGTCCCAGAGCAACTGGACGACCGGGTGTTCGAGAAGATCTACGCCGGCATCTCCAACTTCATCTCCGAGATCAACGCAAACCCAAACCACGAGGTGCGCGGCAAACTTGACGAGAGCCTGAGGGACACCGCCCTTCGCCTGCGGGAGTCACCCGAACTCGCGGCGCGAGCTGAAGAGATCAAACAGGAGATCCTGGATCACCCCGAAGCACGTGAGTGGGTGGACAAGCTCTGGCTGTCCCTCAAAGCCGAGATTCGTCGAGCCGCTGAGACACCCCACTCCGACCTGCGTATCCGCATGCAGAGCATCGTCGCAAGCGCCGGACGAACGTTGCGCGAAGACCCCGAACTTCGCTCCAAGGTTGATGGCTGGCTCGCCGAAATCGCCGGGCAGCTCGCAAGGGAGTCCCGCTCCGAAGTTGCCGACCTCATCTCCTCCACGGTCAAGCGCTGGGACACCGACGACACCAGCCGAATGATCGAACTGCAGATTGGACGCGACCTGCAGTTCATTCGAATCAACGGGACTCTGGTGGGCGGCCTCGCCGGGCTCGCCATTCACACCATCACCCAGCTGGTCAGCTGAACACCTGCGCCGCCACCCGGGCGACGTCACGAATTACCATCGGCTACACCGCCACACCATCAGCCCGAACGATCAGCCCGAACGATCAGCCCGAACGATCAGCCCGAACCATCAGCCCGAACCATCAGCGCCTGCTGACCACCTGTACCGATTGAGTCTTACCTTGAACAACGCACTCCTCAAAGACAGCGTCCAGCGGGCTGCACTCGCTGTACTCATTGTCTTTTCGATTGCGGTAATCATTGCGGTCAGCGATCCTCGGCCAAGCGGTTCTTCGGCCGATGATGGTTCGGGGCCGGCGAGCGTCACCGGTCGTCGCTTCCCGCCACCGGTCCCGGCTACAGCCGAGCCGATCGCTGACGCAGCAGTGCCGGTTGTCGCCATCGAGGCTCCCCCGACGCCTGTTCCGGAGCCAACCCAGAACCTGCTTCAAATCGTCGCTGCAAGCGCAGACCGCAGCGGCCTGGCGCCTGCCGTGGTTCCCGCTGGCGACTGCAACAGTTGGGTGCCGGTCGACAGCGGAGCTCTCCCCGTTACCTTCACTTGTGGTCAGGGTGCCGTCGTGGCCACGGCTTCTGGCCGTGTGCTCATGGCCTCAGAATCCACCAGCGGCCCTGTCGTCGAACCATCGCTGGTCGCAGAGAAGTGGTCCTGGGCACGGGGCCTCAGCCTTGGCAACTTCGTGGTGATTGATCACGGCGCAACAGCGAGGGCATCGTCGACCATCACCGTCTACAGCCGACTTACCGACATCGATCCGGCCATGCGTCGCGGCGCTCTCGTTGACGGCGGACAACGCATTGGTGGGCTCGGACAGGACGGCGATGCAGGACCGTTTACGTTCGGCTGGGAAATGTGGGTCAACGATCAACTCGCTGGCATCGCCAAACCACCCGAAGCACCGTCAGCTGACATTGCGCTGTTCGAAGCCACCGAGCTCGCTCCGGGCATGCGCCTGCCCACGCCGGACAGTTGTCCGTTCCCTCTCAACGATCGCATCTCGTTCCCGAACTCTGCCCGCACATACCGCTCCGGCGTCCATCAGGGCATCGACTTCGGATGCGGCACATTCGGCATCAAGACAACTGCAGTTGCGGATGGAACCATCGCAATGATCGTGAACAACATCGAAGAGCCAACCTTCGACGAACGCGAAGCAATCCTCGCTTCTGCTGCTGCTGCCGGTTCAACGCCAAGCTGGATCCTGACTCACCTGTACGGCAATTTCATCGTCATCGACCACGGTTCACTCGACGGAACCCCAGACGGCCCGCCCGTGTTCTCGATCTATGCCCATCTGGAGAACGTCGACCCCACGCTTACCCTCGGCACCGCAGTGGCGAGCGGTCAAAGCCTCGGCGTGGTCGGCGACAGTGGCACGTCGGCGGCTTCTCGCAATATCGAAGAGCCCGCCGCCATCCATCTGCACTGGGAACTGCACATCGGCGAGCACTACCTCGGTGAGAATCTCAGCGCCGCGGCCACCATGCAGGTGTACCGCTCGCTGTTCTGCCGCAACTCCGACGCCATCTCCTGCACCTGAGCGGCTTCTCGCTGCCGGAGAGTCAGCTGCATGCCAGAATGTGAATCCGCATTCCCGTGCATCCGCATTGCCGTGCATCCGCATTCCCGTGCATCCGCATTCCTGTGCATCCGCATTCCCGAGGAGTAACCATGAGCGCCCTTCTGCATCCATTCTCGAACCCGGCTCACACGGAGAAGGACTTCATCAACGTTGTCCGCGGAAAGGGTTCCACGATCTGGGATGACGCCGGCAAGGCCTACATCGATGGGCTCGCAAGTCTGTGGTACTGCCACATCGGCCACGGCAACGAGGAGATGCTTCAGGCCATTTCCAAGCAGGCAAATGTTCTCACCACGTACAACGTGTTCGCACCCTTCACCAATGACATAGCGGCGAAAGCAGCCGACGATGTTGCACGGGTGAGCCCCATGCCTGACGGCCGAGTGTTCTTCGGTTGCTCCGGTTCCGAAGCCATCGACACAGCCCTGAAAATTGCTCGGCTGGTCCCGCAACTCAAGGGCGACACGGACCGTCAGATCATCGTGCGGCGCGCCCGCGGCTACCACGGCACCAACTTCGGCGGGACCGCTGCCCAGGGCATCGAGCTGAATCGCACCGGCTGGGGAGACCTGGTCCCCCACTTTGTGGAGATTCCGAGCGACGACATCGAAGCCGCCTCTCGCCTCTTCGCTGAAGCGGGCGACCGTATCGCTGCGGTCATAACAGAACCGCTGCAGGGCGCAGGCGGCGTCTTCCAGCCTCCGGACGGCTACCTGGAGGGTCTGCGTCGCCTCTGCGACGACCATGGATCGCTGTTGATCTTCGACGAGGTCATCAACGGGTTCGGACGCACCGGGGAATGGTTCGCATCCCAGACCTACGGCGTGACGCCGGACATGATCACCTTCGCCAAAGGCGTGACCTCGGGCTACATGCCAGCCTCCGGCGTGATCATCGGACGGTCGGTCGCAAGGGTGCTGGAGGAGAGCGACACCATGCTGCGCCACGGGTACACCTACTCGGGTCACCCCACTGCGATGGCAGCGGTCTCCAAAAACATTGAGATCATCGAACGCGATGGGCTGGTGGCCCGAAGTCGAGAGATCGGCAAACAGTTCAAGGCCGGGCTTGACGCCATGGTCGGCGACGGACTCATCACTGGGTACGACGGTGCCGGAGCGATCTGGGCTGCCGAACTCGGACGAGACGCGGCGCCCGTGAACACCGCAATCCGGGAAGGTGGTGTGGTGACGAGAGGTGTGATCAGCCGCATTGCGATGTGCCCGCCGTTTGTGATCACTGACAATGAGATCGCCACAATGCTCGATGTCATCGCGGAGTCCATCGACAAAACGCCATCTGGCCATGTCTGACCTGACGCAGCTCTCTGCGGTCAACCTTCGTGATGGAGTTGCCGCAGGGGACTTCTCGTGTCACGAAGTGGTGTCCGCTCATCTCGACAAGATCGACGAGATCAACCCGAAGGTCAACGCTCTGGTCTCTCTGCGCTCGCGGGCCGACATCCTTGCCGACGCTACGGCTGCCGACGCCGCCGGTCACGACCCGGCGCAACCGCTGCGGGGCCTTCCCACCGCAATCAAGGACCTGCAGGACGTCGCCGGACTCCCAACCCGTCGCGGTTCCCTCACCACGAACGATCGACCTGCGCGCGCAAACGGGCTCCTGGCCGAGCGAATTCAGGGCGCAGGCGCCATCATTGTGGGCAAGACGAATACCCCAGAGTTCGGCACCGGTTCCCAAACCTTCAACGAGGTGTTCGGCGCCACCCGTAATCCGTGGAATCTCGATCGCACCGCGGGTGGAAGCAGCGGTGGCGCTGCCGTTGCCCTGTCCACGCGAATGCTCCCCATTGCCGACGGCAGCGACCTCGGCGGCTCCCTTCGCAACCCTGCTGCGTTCTGCAACGTGGTTGGACTTCGCCCCTCGCTTGGCCGCGTTCCGTCGCGACAGCAAATCAGCACGCACCTCATCCGCCTCGGCGTGGAAGGACCCATGGGTCGCTCGGTGGGTGACACCGCCCTATTACTCGATGTCCTGTCCGGGCCTCACCCGCTCGACCCGATCTCTCACCTGCTGGCCATTCCCGTTGGAACAGCAGTCGAATCGCCGCGTGTCGGTTGGCTCGGCGACCTCGGACTGTTCACGGCTGAACGTCAGGTACTCGAGTTGTGCCACGCCACTGCCTCGCGAGTGACCGAGGTTGGCGGGTCGGTGCAGGACGTGCGTCCGGATCTGACGAACGCCATGACCATCTTTCGCACCCTGCGCGGCCTCGCTTACCGATCGCTCGGTGGCTCGTTGTCGTCGGAACAACGCGACCTGGTCAAGGCCACGGTGCTGGAGAATATTGAGTTCGGCGAGACGCTGACCGCGGACGATGTCATCAGAGCTGAGGCCCACCGGGTTGGACTGCACGCAGAGATGACGCGCACGTTTGAAGACTTCGACGTGCTGGCGCTGCCTTCCGCTCAAGTCGAGCCCTTCTCCATCGATGATGAGTTCCCAACGCACATCGAGGGCCGCGAAATGGCGGACTATCTGGAGTGGATGACCACGTGCTGTGTCATCACGCCCACCGGTTGCCCGGCCATCTCCATCCCGGCCGGGTTCAGCGATACAGGCCTTCCCGTCGGCCTGCAACTCGTCGCACCCGTGGGCCGAGAAGACACGCTCCTCGCCGTCGCCGCTGCCATCGAATCAACGAGCAACTTCCACACGCTTATCCCGCCACTGACCCACGGCGGCTGAGCCACCAACGACCGTCAGCCGTTGAGGACCTGCTCGGTAAAGAGACGAAGGCAATCTGCGCGGACAACGCCGCGATCATGCTCTCTATCTGGCAACAACAGAGGCAGACGACGGCCCCCCACTTCGCCGATGTGGCGTGCTGTGAGCCCAGTCGGCCAGCAGTGACCGCAACGCAGTTACCAGGATGAGCGGTACATCGAGCATTGGATGGTGCCCAGCTTCGGGTAGCACGATCACCGGCGCCACCCGCCCGAGCTTGTCGTACATGTACTCGCCGATCTCGGGCGTCACGAGACCGTGCTCGGCTCGAAGCAGAGCCACGCGACACTGAATGTCGGGAAGGAACTCCACCGTCGCCTGACGCCGACCACCGAACACCATCGGGTCGAACTTCCACGTGAAGCCACCGTCGATTTCCCGTAGGGAGTGCCGGGCCACCATGTCCATCACGTAGGGCAGATAGTGGTCCTGGGCCGGTACGGTCCGAAAGCGCGCAATACCTGCTTCGAGGGAGTCGTAGATCCGCTGCTTTGATGAGAAGTCGTTGCCTCGGCGCGCGGCGCTGACCTCAGGGTCCACTTCAATGACCGGCGAGTCAATGACGACGACACCATCGACCGCATCGCAAGCGAGGGCGGCGGTCGCAATTGTGACGAAACCGCCCATGCTGTGTCCGACCACGATCGGCGGCGAAGAGAAGTCCGCGTCCGCTATCACGCTGGTGGCTTCATCAACCCAGCCTTCGAGTGTGTAGTCATCTCGGCGGCCGCTATCGCCGTGTCCGGAGAGGTCAATTGCAGCCACTGCGTACTTGCCGAGAAACATCGGCGCAATGTGACTCCACCAGTGCGCATGAGCAGCGCCGCCATGGACGAACAAGAGTCCAGGTACATCGCGTGGACCCCAGCGCAGATAGTGGATATCAACACCGTTGACCGACACCGTGCGATCCTCCGGCGTCTGCTCCACCGCGTTCTGAAACCAACCGGGCGTTTCCATGCTTGCGACTCCTTGAGTGCAAGACGCTAGTTGAACGCTCTTGCTCCAGTGGCCAACCCGCCGGCAGTCATTGCGCGGGAAGCGGCACCTGTTGGATGGCGATGTACTGATCGGGGTTCAGCAGCGCTGATGCAAACGCGTTGAGAGTGTCTGCGGACTGCTGGCCCAGCAGGCTCCGCTTGGCGCCGGGAGTGAGCACCGGTCGCCCAATCAGCGCCAGACTCTCGAACTCGCCAAGCCAGTCCTCGTTGGAAACGAACCGATACCGCTCACCCAGAATGCTCGCTGCTGCATCAAAGGTTTCCGGAGGAATGCCATCCGCTGCGACGGCTGCGAGCAGTTCGGCAACTCCTTGTTCAATTGCAGGGAGGTCGGCTGGGTCCGCTTCAATTCGGATTTCTGTTCGAATGCGAGCCTCGTCGTCGTGCTCATAGCGCACAGCAACCGATGGCGCGTATGCGGCTCCGAGACGTTCTCGGAACTCGTCACGGACCATGACTGCCAACGACTCTCGCAACAACTCCATTGCCACCGGGTCACCGGCGTCGCCAGGAGACTTCTGGGCATGGCGGATAACGAGCGAGCCCAGGTCACTCTGACCTGCTTCGACCGTGCGCGTCACAACGCCGGCGGGCGGTTCGGGAATCAGGTTCCATGCCACCTCCTCACGCGCCTGATTCACATTGCTGTTGCCATCGAGGCGCGGTTCAAGCGATCCGATGTATCGCTGCGCCAGGTCGGTCGCTGTTGCGATGTCCAGATCGCCGACGAAGATGAAGGTGAAGTCGGCGGGGTTGTTGAAGCGGTCCAGAAACAGGCTCAGGTCATCCGCGGTCAGTGAATCGAGTGCCTCCAGGTTGAGAGGTTGGAATCGTTCGTCTCCGCCGTAGCGCATCTCACCCCATGCGACGCCAATCGATTGCGACGGTGAGATCGACGGGTCCTCCAACACCGGCCGCAGCGACAGGTCAAGGCGCGAGAAGGCAACGTCGTCGGCTCTCGGCTCGGTCATAAGCAGATGGGTGGCGGCCATCAGGTCCTCGAGGTCCCCGGAGGACGAGGTCCCGGTCAGTGCCTCAACCTCGAAGGACACGAACGTCGAGAGACTCAGGACATCGTCACGCAGGATCGCAGCGACGGTCGCCGGATCATGAGGGCCCAGTCCGCTGCCGTCAGCAACGGCGGAAATGAGAGCCAGCCGTTTCACATCCGCAGGGTCAATGACGCTGTCCCCACCGGGACTGAGCGCCGTGAAATGCACCTTGTCGAGCGAAATGCCCGTTCGGTGCAGGATGACCGTTGCGCCGTTCTCGAACATCAGCTGCGTGGCGCCCAGATCAATCTCTGATGCAGTGGAAGGCACGGGATCCGGCGGTTCCATGAGAAGTTCTGGTGCCTGTTCAGGAGGCTCATACCGATCCACCGGATCGGCCTGGGTGAGCTTCCACAGATTGTCCGCCCGAAGCGGCCCAGGAAACCATTCGACATCATCTGGGCCAAAGACCATGATGGCTGGTGGCCGATTACCGATGTACGCCTGAAACCCAGCCGTCACGTCCGCTGCTTTCAGCGTGTCAAGAATCGCCAGCTCTTCGGCGTCAACACCCTCAGCGATGGCGGCTGCACTTGCGGTGGTGGCGAAGCGGATCAGGTCGTCGGCATGATCGTTGTCCTGTTTGGTCGGACGCGATTCGATCCTGCTCTCAACCTCGGCCCGACGCTGCTCAACGGAGACGGACGTTTCCTGCTCGGTGGAACCAAACCGGCGCATGCGCTCAATCTCTTCAAACAGTGCTTCGAGTACAACTTCGAAGTCCGCCGGAGTTGCGCTGATGCCAAGGCCCCGGACATCAGAGGTGGAAACGAAGGAGTCGTTCGCGACGTACACCCGAGCGCCGGGCAGCTCCCCTCGGGCAATCCGGTCCGACAGCCGCACCCGAATCTGCTGGAGCGCCACGTCGATACGGAGCTGGTGGGCGATGTCCTGGGATGAAATCAGGACCTGCTTCGGGCCGGGGAACACAACCTCTGCGAAACTGGACGTCAGCTCCTCGTCGCGAAAGACCTCTGCCTGCAGCTCAGATCGTGAAAGGTACGGCTCACGAACACGCAGTGGGTCACCACTCGTTGAATCACCACTCGCTGAATCACCACTCATTGAATCACCACTCATTGAATCACCACTCGTTGAATTATCACTGCTGCGTGATTCGAGACCGGCGAACTCTTCTTTGATCATGTCCTCGATGTCCGCCGAGGTGAAGTCGCCCACCGCAATCACCGTGATCAGGTCGGGCCGGTACCAGTCGTCGTAGAACGCACGGATCTCCTCGGGGTCGATGGTCAGGATTGCCTTCTCGTTCGCAACCGGGCTGCGATTCTCATACGGCGTGCCATCCAGAAGCGTCTGCTCGATGAACGCCAGTGACCGACCCTGCACTCCGGCTCGGCGGCTGCGCCATTCGGCAGCCACCACTCCCCTCTCGGCCTCGACATCGTCGTCGAGGATGAGCGCATGACCGGCCCATTGCTCGAGGATCGCGAGCGCCTGTCGCATGGAGTTGACATCGTTGCGCACGGACAGCGAATACACCGTCTCGTCGTAGCTGGTGTAGGCGTTGAGGTCGGCACCGAAGCTCGTGCCGAGGAGCTCCAGGCGGGTGATGAGTTCGTTGCCCGGGTACTCCTCGGTCCCGTTGAACATCATGTGTTCAAGCAGGTGGGCGGCGCCGAGTTGCTCGTCGGTCTCGATGGCTGAACCTGCGTCGACCACCAGGCGAAACTCCGCGCTGCGGCCCGGGGAGTCGTTCTGACGAATGAGGTAGCGCACACCATTGTCGAGCACGCCCCGGGTGATGGCCGGATCGATCACCAACGGCTGATCGGCCCCCGGAACTGCCGTCGGCATCGGAGCGGCCTCAATGCGCGCCGGAGCAGGAATGGGGGTGGGCGTCGGCGTGGACGTTGGCAGCGCCGTGGATGTGGGGATTGGCGTCAGCGTCGGTGGCGCGGTGGGCGGGACGGTCGCTGAGGTTGGCGGGACAGTTGCTGCGCCGGTGTCGCTATTGGCCGTTTCCCCTCGGGTACACGCGCCAGCTGCCAGTCCGAGCAGTACCGCGACGAGCAACCACAGGATTGGTCGAACCACTGGTCCGGACCGAAGAGACCTGAGGGCAGAAAGGCGCATCTGCAGGGACGGTACTGGCGAGCCACCGCGCTTCACCCAGAGCACAGCGCTACGTTGGGCAACGATGCCCCCGGTCTTCACCTTTCCACGCCCGCAGATGGCGGATGTCGTTGCAGGCATCAGTGTCGGACTCGTGCTCATACCGCAGTCCGTGGCGTATGCAGACCTCGCTGGCATGCCCGCCCAAATCGGTCTCTTTGCGTCCGCGTTTCCACTGATCGTCTTCAGCTTGTTTGCATCGTCGCCCTACCTCCAGTCCGGGCCCACGGCCGTGTCCAGTTTGCTGACGTTCTCTGCTCTTGCCTCGACGGGATATGGGGAATCCACCGAGGACTACGTAAGAGCCGGTGCCCTTCTTGCCTTGTTTGTTGGTGTGCTCCGTCTGGCAATGGGCCTTCTGAAACTCGGCCGTGTCGCGTTCCTCGTTGCCGAACCGATCATGATTGGCTTTACCTCGGGAGCCGCCGTGGTCATTGCCTCCACCCAGCTCCAGAAGATGCTCGGCGTCACCACTCCCGAGGGGATGACCCAACCGCTTTCCCGAGCCGTGTACGCACTCACCCACGTTGGCGAATGGCAGGTCCTCTCGATCCTCGTTGCCGTCGTCACCCTGGTGCTGATGCTCGGTGGCAAGCGTCTCCATCCGCTCTTTCCGGGAGTTCTCGTGGCGGTGATTATGGGGGTGATTTTCTCGAAGGCAGTCGACCTGGGGAACCGTTTCAATCGTGCGGTAGCCGGAGACCCCAACGAGATCCCCGGCAGTTTCCCGACCCTGCAATTGGACCTTCCGTGGGGCGACATCTTCACCATCTTTGCGGGGGGACTGGTCATTGCGATCGTTGGCTTCGCCGAGCCGTCCGCAATCGCTCGCACCTACGCGAATGAAGAACGACAGGAGTGGGACGCAAGTCAGGAGTTCGCAGCGTCGGGTCTGGCCAACGTCACGTCTGCAGTCTTTGGCACCTATCCCATTGGTGGCTCGTTCTCGCGCAGTTCGCTCAATCGCCTCGCCGGCGCCCAGACTCGTTGGGCTGGTGCGGTCACTGGACTGATGGTGCTCGCCGCGCTGCCCTTCGCTCCCCTTCTCAACGAACTGCCCAACGCAGTGCTCGGAGCCATCGTCATTGGCGCGGTGATCTCCCTGCTCAAACCGAAGCGGCTGATGGCCATGTGGTTGCGCTCGAAATCGCTTGCTGCGCTCTCCTACATGACTCTGATATTCACCGTGGTACTCGCTCCGGACGTCTACTGGGCCATCGCCATCGGCCTCTGCCTCGGCGTGGTTCATGGCCTGCTCCGCCCAGTGCGCGTTGATGTGAGCGTCGATGGAAACGAACTGACCCCTGCCGGACTCATCTGGCTTGCCTCGAACAAGAAGTTTGGCGAAGCGTTGCGCTCAGCAGTTTCGAATCCCGGCACCCGAAACAATGATGACCCGCTGAGACTGAATCTTGCCAACATCACGACCGTCGACTCCGACATGGCCGAGGCCATTGCCATTGCGTCACTGCAGACCAGCGCAGCCGGAGGCCGGCTCACCATGATCAACGCCCCGGAGGGCGCCGAGCAACTCATCGATCAGAACCTGGAACGCCTCAGCGCGGGAAGCTGACGGCACGAGTCAGGAGCGCAGGGTGAGGCGTTCGAGCAGTTCGGGGCCGTCGGCTGTGGCTTCGCGGCTTGCGGCATGGACGCCTTTGCGCCAAGTGTGGAGTCCGTAGAGGACCGCAATGGGGCAGACGAGGATGCCAACCCACCATTTGTAGAGCGATGCGCCAACGACCAGACCGACGGCAGGTAGCGACAGGAGGAATCCGACAAGCAGCGAACCGAGCAGGAGGAATCCCTGCGATGCGCTCTGCCCCGTGCCCTGGCCGGCGAATGGGTTCGCACCTTCGGGTAGGGGCAGGGCGTAACGGATCGAAGCAACCGACACGGCGCCGGTGATTGCACCGAAGGAAGCTATCGCCAGAGCGATTCCCTGGATGGCGTACTGCCAGCCGTCCTTCCAGAGGGCAAGACCGATGACGCCAGCGGCAAGGATCGGGACGACAATCAGCGCGTGAGCAACCGTCTTGCCCCAGATAACCGACGCCATCGAGTGGGCCGACAGCTGGTCAATCCACATGGCGCGGCCGTCCATACCGAAGAGGTTCGAGTTCAACATGCCGCCATAGATTCCTGCAGCTCCCGTGAAGAGCACCACCTCGTTGGAATCGATCTCCGCGACAGGGAAACCAACAACGAGCAACAGCGGGAGTTGCGACGTGATGTTCGCCCACTCGCGAGGGTCCCGTCGGATTGAACGCAGCGAGCGGGCAACCGCCGCATGGGTGCCTTCGCCTCCCGGCAGCCACCGGACAAAGAACGGGATGAACTTTGATGTGGATGCGTTGGCACCACCCATCTGCTCGGTCGTGGTCAGCAGTCGTTGCAGGAGTCGCCACCAGGCGAAACCCATCAGTGCGGTGAATAACCAACCCGAGGCAAGCCCGAGAAATGCAAGAGGCCAGTCACCCGCCCGGCTCCACGCAACGGCTTGGCCCACCCATCCGCCAGGCGTCCAGCGCAGCCAGCGCGCAACCGCCCATTGCTGCTCCAGGGAGGAGTCCATCACGGCGCGCATGCCGAACTGAAAGAAGAGTCCGGTGCTCATGGCAATCACGGCCAGCACCGCCGCTGCTACGTCGCGGGTTCGCCGTCCGCGCAGCAGACCGGACATCGAGTTCGATCCGACCTGGGCGGTAACCACGCACATGCTCAGCAGGGTCACCGCTGCGGCAACAGTGAAAAAAACCTGCCCAACAGACGTGGCACCGACAACGAGGACGAGCAGGCCGGCCAGGAAGAACCCGGGCACGATGCCGACAGCAGAGGCCGCCATCAGGGCCACAACCAGCCTCGGTCCGCCTACCGGAAGATGCGACAGGCGAGCCGGATCAATCGCTCCGTCCGTCATACCCACCAGCAGCGGCACGGTGATCCAGAGCACGAGCGACACCGAGAAAATCAGAATGATCCACGGCGCCGCGTACTCGGGCCGAGCCCGGAAGACCACTGCAGAGAACAGCAGCCCGGCGAGCGCCATGAGCGCGAACGTACTGAAGGCGCCGACGGCGATCTGCGTCTGACGACTGCGATACCCGTTGCGAAGAAGCCGGAGCTTCAGTCCGACGAGCGTTGCAACCATGACAGCGAGTTGGCGGCCACTTCTTCGGCCCCCACCAGATCGACGAACACGTCCTCAAGGCGACGTCCGTCGCGCACTTCATGAATTTCGCCTTCAATGACGAGGTTTCCGAGGCTCATTATGGCCACCCGGTCACAGAGTTCTTCGACAATGGGCATCACGTGGCTGGAGAAAACAATGGTGGCTCCAGAGTCGGTGAACCGTTCCAGTACGGTCCGAATGGTGCGCACCGAGATGGGATCAACCGATTCAAACGGCTCATCAAGAAAGAGCACTTCGGGTGCGTGCAGCAGCGCCGCAGCAAGGCCGACCTTCTTGCGCATGCCCGTGCTGTAGTCGGTGACCAGTTTGTTGCGGGCGTCGGCAAGTCCAAGCGTTTCGAGAAGCTCTTCGGCTCGCTCGTCAACCACATCCGGATCCATGCCGCGAATACGGCCAACGTAGAACAGCAGTTCCGGTCCAGTGAGTCGTTCAAAGAGCCGGAGTGTTTCCGGTAGGACACCAATTCGTTGCTTGGCCGCAATCGGATCTTCCCAGGTGTCGTTGGCCCCAATCCAGGCCTTGCCGGCATCGGGACGCAACAACCCGGTGATCATCGACAGGGTCGTGCTCTTTCCTGCGCCGTTCGGGCCAACAAGACCGAAGAACGAACCGGACGGAACCTGCAGGTTGAGATTGTTGACCGCAACATGATCGTCGAAACGCTTGGTCAGCCCCTGGGCTGAGATGGCATAGCGCGAGAGGTCAGCGTTGTTCGCATACCGATTCAGTACGGCCTCAGCTGCAGCATCGAGGGTGGGAGCGCCAGCGCTTCCGGATCGTCGGCGATCCCGTCGTCCACGGCGGTCAGCACCTTTGCGTCGCTCACGAAACCCCATGCGTGCAGTCTCCCGCACTGCTTCCGCCAACGCTGGGACGTGGTCGTCCGGTTCAGGCGGGGGCGAAGAAAACAGGGTGGGGGTGTCGGTCATGCGGTGTGTGGTTGTATGCGGCTCAGATACTCAGAGCTCAGATACTCAGAGCTCGGTTACTCAGTGATGTGCGCAAGGATCTGATCTTCAAACGTCCAGTCGAATGTCTGCGTCTCAGCGAGGTTTTCCCGCTGGTACCAATCCCACACATGCTCGACCATGGATTTGAGATCATGCTCCGGTTTCCAGTCAACCAGTCCTGTCAGCTTCTCGGAGCTGAAGAGGCTCGAATGATTCCAACGATGGATATTGGGTGCCAGACGTTGCGCAACCGTCGAGAGCTGGAACTTCATCTTCAAATTGCGGCCGGCCCGCAGCTTCTTTCCCTCGTCACTGCTGCGGATATCGATCTTCGGTGCGGTTGATTCTCCCAGGTCAAAGCTGAGGTCGCCTTCCCAGAGAGCGTCCATCACGTCGTGAGGGATGAAACGCATGTCTGCGCTGACCCCGAGCACATTGGCCATGGTCTGGATGTATCCGATATCGGTCGGGTAGATCGGCGCACAGATGTTGTACCGCTCGCCATGTGACTCGTCGAGGCCTGCCATCAACGCAAGTGCTCGTCCCTGGTCCTCGACGTGGGTGACCTGCAACATGGTGGACCCATCGCCGGGCACAAGGATGGGCCGGCCCTGACTCAGTCGGGTCATCATCCGTTGCTCGCGGTCGGGGATGATGTTACGGGGGCCGAACACCATGGAGAACGGGACCATGGTCACCGGGAAGTTCCGCTCCCGGTGGAGACCAAAGAGATAGTGCTCAAGATCGATCTTGCCCTGGCCGTACTCGATCTGGTCTTCACCGGATTCCAGCGGCGACGCCTCGGTGTACGGGCCAACCTCACCATGGGCGTAGATCACCGTGGAGCTGGCACAGATGTAGTGGCCGACCCGGCCTTCGAAGATCTCGACCATGAGCTCGCTGTCGGCGCGGTGGTACGCCGTGAGGTCATAAATGACGTCGAACTCGAGTCCGCCGAGGACGCTGCGCATCTGATCGTGATCGGTTCGGTCGCCGTACAACCGGTTGAGTCCTTCCGGCAGCTGCGCTTCGGTCTGTCCCCGGTTGAGGATTGTCACATCGTGACCCGCTTTCACAAGCGCATGCACCGCTGCCAATCCGTTGAATTGCGTTCCACCCATCACAAGAATCTTCATGCCCAGAACCTACTTCCCGCGCTGGCGCTGCTGCTCTTGCACGCGGAGGGCTTCGCCATGACTCCGGTCAATGCTCGTTCTTGCTCCGGCAGCGCAGAAAGTAGGGTTGGCTCGATGGCTGAGTTGATTGAGACCGCGGAAGAAGCAACCCCTGAATGGTTTACGCCAGTTCTGCAGGCGAACGGTCACGACGTTCACGTCACTGCGGTGTCCGCAGAACCCGTTGGCACCGGCCAGATGGCCGAGAGCAGCCGCTTTCACCTGCGCTACGACAGCGAGACGGATGCGCCGTCCACGCTCATCGGCAAGTTTCCCGCCCTGGACGAGGCGAGTAGAGCCGCTGGAGCTCACGGTGGCTATGCCAAAGAGGTTCGCTTCTATCAGAACATTGCGAGCACCGTGAAAGTGGCAACACCCAACTGCCACCTCGCCCTGCTCGGCGAAGACAATGTGGCGTTCACCCTGCTTCTTGACGATCTTGCGCCGGCCGAACAGGGAGATCAGATCGCCGGCTGCTCGGTCGACGAAGCCGAGGTTGCGGCGCGCAACGCGGCTGGTCTGCACGGACCCCGCTGGAACGACCAGTCCCTGTTCGAACTCGAAGGCATGACTCGCCTGGATGACACCGACAGCATCGACTTCCTCAGCATGCTCGTCAGCCAGTTCACCCCGGGCTTCATCGAGCGCTACCAGGCCCATCTTTCCCATGACGATGCAGCCATGCTCACCATGTTCGCCGATCGCATCGGCACCTGGCTGGCACGCGACCTGCCGGGCTTTGGCCTGGTCCACGGAGACTACCGGTTGGACAATCTGCTCTTCGCTCCGCCCTCTTTGGTTGGTGGTGCAGCAGCAGATGGGGCTCCGCCGGTTTATGCGGTGGACTGGCAGACGATCAGTGTCGGCGCTCCCGTGAATGACCTCAGCTACTTCCTGGGCAACGGCCTTGTGCGGGACGTTCGACGAGAAGCTGAACGCGACATCGTGGGCACCTACCACCAGGAACTGCAGAGCCACGGTGTGGACCTGAGCTTCGAGGCCGTCTTCGAGGAGTATCGATGGGGTACCTTCCACGGTCCCCTCATCACGATCCTCGGCGCGATGATGGTCGTACAGACCACTCGGGGCGACGAGATGTTCATGGCCATGATCAGCCGCTCACTTGATCAGATCAGGGACCTCAACGCAGCTGATCTGCTGGCACAATAGTGCCCGTGTTGCTGATGCCCCGTTCACCAGCATGGGAGCCTTCAGCTCGAAGGCTGCTCTCTTTGTCCCCCGGAGTTCTCCTTTGAGCAAGATCTGTGCCATCGCCGGCGGATCCGGCGCCGGCAAAACCACCCTGGCCCGCATGGTTCACGAAGTGTTGATCGAAGACGCCGATCATCTCGCCATCGACTGGTACTACAAGGACCTGTCCCACATCACGATGGAAGAGCGTCGAGCTGTCAACTACGATCATCCTGATTCGCTTGAGTTCGAGCTCTTCGGAGAGCACCTCGATGACCTGCGCAACGGCAAGCCCGTTCTTGCCCCGCAATATGACTTCGCCACCCACACTCGAACAACCGACGTCATCACCGTCAAGGCGCGCCCTGTTGTGGTCGCCGATGGCATCCTCCTGCTTGCTGTGCCCGAGGTGCGTCCCCGCTATGACCACGCCGTCTTTGTCGACGTGCCGGAACAGGTTCGTCTTGAGCGCCGAGTGAAACGCGATGTCGCCGAACGCGGGCGCGATGCTGACGACATTGTTCGACAATGGAACGAGTTCGTGGCGCCGATGCACACCGAACTTGTACAACCGTCCATGGCCTTCGCAGATCGCGTCGTCACCATGGATGAGGACTTCACCGCCGTGGCGCGCGATATTGCCAACCATCTGCTGGCGAACGGAGCCCGATGAACGTGCCAGTTGAACACACCATCGAAACCACCGACGGCGTCACCGTGACAGCCTGGGACTTCGCCGGTCCCGACAGCGCCGGTCCCGACAGCGCTGCACCCGACAGCGCCGGAGAGGGACCGCCCATCGTCTTCTGCCACGCCACGGGCTTTCACTCGCGCGTATGGGATCCGATCATCGAGATTGTCAGCAAACACCATCGCTGCATCTCGGTGGATCTGCGCGGCCATGGCAACAGTCATCTTCCCGGGGGCGTCGAGATGCAGTGGTTCGACATTGCCAGGGATCTGCTGGCAGCCGTCGATCATCTCAATCTCGGCGACGGATTGTTCGGGGTTGGCCACTCGCTTGGCGGCGGAACAATCTTCCAGGCCGAACATCAGCGCCCAGGCACATTCGCGAAAGCCTGGCTCTTCGAACCCATCGCCATCCCCAGCACTTTCTTTGCCGCCGGTCATCGCAGCGAGCTTTCCGAGTCCGCACTCCGGCGTCGTGAAGTCTTCGACAGTCGCGATGCCGTCTATGAGCGGTACATGAGCCGACCGCCATTCGGCGCCTGCGAACCGGCCACCATCCGCCGCTATGTGGACTACGGATTCGCTGACCAGGACGACGGCACGGTCATTCTCAAGTGCCGCGGAAAGGTGGAAGCCGAGACCTTCGACTCCACGCCAAACTCCGGCACGTTCGAAATGCTGCCGGAGATCCTGAACCTGCATGCGGTCATTGTCGGAAGCGCTGACGGCCAGGTCCCGGCGGTCACCGCTCCGCAGATCGCCGATGCGCTTCCGAACGGCACGTTCGTGTACGACGAGAACGCAACCCACTTCGGCCCGCTCGAGGCAACTGCCAAGTCTGCCGCCGCAATACTCGACACCTTCGCCAGCTGAGCGTCAGCCGGACTCCGGTTGGCCCACGGCGGCAAACGCCTGATCGGCAATGGCCAGAGTGTGCGCAATGTCAGCTTCGGTGTGAGCGGTGGAGACGAAGTTGTTGTGATAGCTCAGCAGATACGCGCCCCGCTTCACACACTCCCTGATCCACGCAGCATGGAACCGAAATCCGCCTTCGCTCTCAATGCGGAAGTACGGCATGGATGGCACGCCGGTTGCCCGCAGGTCCAGTCCATGGGAGCCAGCAAGGTCAACCAGCCCGGTGTTCAGTTGTGTGCCCAGCTTCGTCATCAGGTTTGCGCCATCGATGGCACGCAATTCGCGCAGCGTGGCGAGAGCGGCAGCCATCGGCGCTGCATTGAAGAACTGTGTGCCGGTGTAGAACGTGTCGCCCGCTGCCTCCATGAGCGCTTCGGTTCCCAGCAACGCGGCAATTGGGTGACCGTTGCCGAGCGCCTTGCCCATACAGACAAGATCCGGCTTGAACCCATACGCCACGTGCGAACCGGCGAGGTTGATGCGCAAACCCGCCCGCACGTCATCCACGATCAACACGATGTCGTTCGACCGGCAGATCTGCTGGACGGCTGACCACCAGCCATCAGCGGGCAGAACATTGTCGGTGAGCACCGGGTGGTGGTACGGCGACGAGATAAACGCGGCAATCTCTCCCTTGTGCGCCCGCACCGCCTCTTCGAACGCGACCACGTCGTTCCACGGAATGGAGATGACAAGACTGTGGTCCTGCGCCACGGTGCCGGGCGCCTCGGACCTTTGCATCCACGGGGCAGACCCGTGGTAGCCATCGTCGATTTTGACGATGTACTTTCGCCCCGTTGCGGCTCGAGCCACCATGACCGCAAGGCTGGTCGCATCTGCGCCGTTCTTTCCGAAGAGCGCCCAGTCCATGTCATCGACCATGCCCACAAGCTCTTCGGCAAGATCAATGAGCACCGGAGACGCAAGACTGACCGTGTTGCCCTGCTCCATCTGTTGAGCCGCCGCTTCGTCCACAGCCCCGTGGTTGTAACCGAGCACCATCGGGCCGTGGGCACACATCCAGTCGATGTAGGTGTTGGCGTCCACATCCACAAAGCGGGAGCCCGCTGCACTTTGGAAGAAGATCGGAGACTCTCGACCAATGGCAGAGCCATAGTGTCCGTACACACCCTTCGGGATCACGGATTGAGCTCGCTGAAGAAGGGCGCGTGACTGCTGAGTGGAGAACGTACTTATGGGGGAGGTGCTTGCGGAGGAGGTGGGTGTGGCGTCCATTACGCGACCGTACCGCTATCGAAGAGGGCGGCTATCTCGCCCGACCCGAGACCAACCACATCAGACAGAATCTCCTCGGTGTTCGCCCCAAGTTCTGGAGCCGGCGCCACGTCGCCTCGTTCCTCCGCGCCGAAATGCAACGGCGATCCGGGAGCGAGTACCGAGCCGATGCCGGGTTGCTCAATCGTCTGGAACATCGGGTTCTCCTCGCTGCAGCGAGCGTCATCGCTGACCAGCTGCGCAAAGTCCTGGTACCGCCCCCAGCAGACGCCGAGCGGATCGAATGCCGCCCCAACCTCCGCCAGCGTTCTCGCACCCGCCCAGGCGTCGACCAGTTCGTACAGACGACCGCGGTGCTCGAACCGGTCGCCTTCGTTGGTGAAGTCCGCGCCAAGTTCCTGCTCAAGCGTTGCGATTGCATCGGCAATTCCTGTGGCTTCCAGCAGGCCACTCCACTGCTTCTGCGAAATGGCCACAACGATGAAGCGTCGCCCATCGGCCGTGGCGAAATCGCGTCCGAATGCGCCGTAGAGATCGTTGCCAAGATTCTTGCGTTGCGAACCATTGATCATCACCTCGGCGACGTAGCCAAGGTTCGCGGTCGCCGCCAGCGCACTGTCCGCGAGGGAGATGGAGACAAGCTGTCCCTCACCGGTCATTCGTCGATGGCGTTCTGCCGCGAGAAGTCCAATCACCGCCTGCTGACCGCAGAGCAGATCCCAGGCGGGCAATACATGATTGGTGGGACGGCCGCCGGGATCATCCCCCAGACCGGTCACGGCGGGGTAGCCAACCGCAGCGTTCACCGTGTAGTCCACCGCAGTCGAACCATCCGGGTTGCCGCTGATGCTGACCATGATGAGATCGTGTCGCTTCGCTGCGAGAGCCGAGTACTCCATCCAACCGCGGTTCGGGAAGTTCGACAAGAAGATGCCTGCGTTGTCGCCCGGCGCGGTGATCAGGGCCTGCACGAGTTCTCGGCCTGCGTCTGAGCGAAGGTCCAACTGAATGGAACGCTTCCCCTTGTTCAGCGCAGTCCAGTAGAGCGAGTTGCCGTTGCCGGTTACCGGCCAGCGGCGGTAGTCGATCCCACCTCCGATTGGATCGAAGCGAATGACATCGGCCCCCAGCTGAGCAAGGTGCATCCCCCCGGAAGGCGCTGCAACAAAGGCGGACCCTTCCACTATGCGAAGACCTGTCAACATGCCTGACGGAGAAGCGACCATGGTCGCCATATTAGGACGCCCGCAGACCCACACTCTCACGCTGCTCTCACCACCACACGCACTTCGGTCTGGGGTCAGCGGCGCGGGATCTAATGTCTGCCCATGGAGTTGAACGACAGAGTTGCAGTCATCACCGGTGGGACAGGTGGGATCGGCCAGGCGATGGCGAAGGCCTTCCTGACTGAAGGAGCGCGCACTGTTGTGCTCGCTGACCTCGACGCTGAGCTCGTTGCGCAGGTTGGCGCAGAGATCGGTTGTGAAGGACACGCCTGTGATGTCACCAACGAAACCGAGGTGGCGGCGCTGGTCGAATCCACCCTGGAGGCGCACGGCCCAATCGATCTGTTCTGCAGTAACGCGGGATCTATCGCTGAAGGCGTGCTGACCGACGCACCGAACGAGATGTGGCAGAGCCAGTGGGAGCTCCACGTCATGTCGCACCTGTATGCCGCCCGAGCCGTTCTCCCCTCGATGATCGCCCGAGGCGAGGGCTACCTGCTGAATACAGCCTCAGCTGCCGGCCTGCTCGCCGCCATTGGGTCCGGCCCGTACACCGTCTCCAAAGCCGCAGCAGTGAAAATGGCCGAGTTCCTCTCGATCACGCACGGCGACGACGGCATCAGGGTCTCCGTGCTGTGCCCGCAGGGTGTCAACACCGCCATGGCCCCCCGCAGTCTCGGAGACGGCGCAACCGACGGCATCATCGAAGCGGACGAGCTTGCTGGCGTGGTTCTCGACGCACTTCGCGAAGAACGCTTTCATGTGCTCCCCCACCCGGAGGTTGGCGAGTACATCAAACGCAAAGCCGACGACCCTGATCGATGGCTCGGCGGCATGCGCCGCCTTCGGGCCCGCACTCTCGGAAACCAGGGGTAGGCGCCATGGCAGGTCCACTGACAGGAATTCGAGTTCTCGACCTCTCCCAGGTTGTGGCTGGCCCGGTCTGCACCATGTTGCTCGCCGAGCAGGGCGCCGAGGTCATCAAAGTTGAGTTCCTCGAAGGCGAGATTCTTCGCAAGAGCTTCTCGTATTCGCGCAACAACACCGGCGCGCTGGTGCTGAACTGCAACCGGGGCAAGCTTGGGGTGGCGCTTGATCTGAACCAGCCGGAAGGCATCGAGATTGTCAAGAAGCTTGCCGCCGACGTCGATGTCTTCGTGCAGAACTATCGGGCAGGAGCCATCGAACGACTTGGCATTACCGCAGAAGAACTTCGAGCGGAGAACGACAAACTCATCACCGTCTGGATGTCCGGCTATGGCCAGACCGGGCCGATGGCAGACCGCCCCGTCTTCGACCCGGTCATGCAGGCCGCCACCGGCCACGTGTCCTTGCAGGTGAACCCCCGGGTCCCGTTCCCCGACGTGCACCGAACCATCATCTGTGACAAATCCACGGCTCTCACCACCGCGCAGGCCATCACCGCAGCGCTGTTCGCCCGGGAACGTCCGGGACCCAATCACGGCAAGGGTCAACACATAGAAGTCTCGATGCTCGACACCGGCATCTACTTCCTGTGGCCGGACGGAGCGATGGCCGACACACTCATCGGCGACGAACCGGTTCTGCAGGGGCCAACGCTGTACGAGGCGATGTCGGTGACGCAATGCAGCGACGGCCACATCGTCTACTACCTGGCCGGACCCCGTCACTTCGATGGATTCGTCCGGGCCATCGGCCATGCTGACTGGCTCGAAGATGAGCGCTTCAACAATCCGGTCAGTCGAGCCCAACCAGAGAACGCAGGCCTGCTGTCTGACGCGATCTACAACGCCTTCGCATCCATGACTGTGGAGGACGCAATTGCTGCGCTGGATAGCGGGGATGTTCCAGCTGCACCGATGTTGAGCGTTGGCGAAGTGCCTGATCATCCGCAGGTGAAACACAACGAGGTCTTCACTGAGTGGGAGCACCCAGTGGCCGGCAAGCTTCGCCAGCCTCGTGCGGCTGCCCAGTTTTCGGCTACGCCGAACGAGCCGGGCTGGTTCGTTCCCGAGCTCGGCGAGGACACCGAGACCGTGTTGCGAGATGCGGGCATCACCGACGAAAGCCTTCTGGCGCTGCGCAGCGCGGGCGTCATTAACTGAGCGGAACACGATGAGCAGTGACGCAGGACGTCTTCCCGAATGATCAGTTGGCACACAAACAGGAAGGGTCGCAATGACCATCTATGAGAAGCGCACCTACGACATCACCGTTGGGAAAATGCACGACGTTGTCACGGCCTACAAGGATTTCGGCTGGCCGGCGATTGAGGCCGGCGGATTCGGTGAGTATCTCGTCGGCTATTTCATCAGCGATACCGGTGACCTTCACCAGTTGATCCACATCTGGCGATTCGAAGACGACGCTGATCGGCGAGCGTTCTGGAAACGCCTCTTCGCGAACGAGGCGTTCCTTGCATTTGCTCCCAGGATCCGTGCGCACATTGCGCACCAGAACGTCCAGCTGCTGAACCCGGCCCCGTGGGGACCGAATCCCTGATTCGCGATCTTCCTGCGTAGAATCTGACCATGGCCGAGAGGACGCCCACACTTGGGACTTTCGGAGGGGTTTTCACACCGAGCATCCTGACCATCCTGGGGCTCGTCCTGTTCCTCCGAGTCCCGTACGTGGTTGGCTCGGTGGGTCTTGGGCGAGCGCTGATCATCCTGGCGCTCTCCACGCTCGTGTCGGTCCTCACCAGCATTTCACTTGCGGTTGTGGCCACGAACATGCGCGTCGGTGGCGGTGGCGAGTACTACCTCATCTCCCGCACACTCGGCATTGAGTTCGGCGGAGCGGTGGGCGTGGTGCTGTATCTCGCCATCTCCGTGTCGATCGCCTTCTACGCCATTGGTTTCGCCGAAGCAGTCGTGACCGAACTAGGGAGCGACAGCACCGTGCTCATCCAGCTGGTTGCCGCAGGCCTGGTGCTTCTGCTGGCGGGCATCGGGTTCATCGGGGCCGACCTGGCCACCCGATTGCAGTTTCTGGTGATGGCGCTGCTCGTCATTGCACTGCTCTCGTTCATTCTTGGGGCTGTCGGTGACTTCAGCTTCGACCGCATGATCGACAACCTCGGACGAAATCCAAGCGCCGCTCCAGCGAGTGAGGGCAGCGAAGAAGTGGTCGTAGGCTTCTGGGAGGCATTTGCCATCTTCTTCCCAGCTGTTACCGGGTTCAGCCAGGGCGTGGCCATGTCGGGCGACCTTCGTAACCCCAGCAGGTCCATCACCCGTGGCACGTTTGCCGCAGTTGGCCTTTCGACCGCTGTCTACGTCGGCGTGCTCCTGTTGTTGGCTGGCGTTGCCTCCGCTGAAGACCTTGTGAATCGCACCACCACCATCATTGGCGAGTTCTCCCTGGCGGGCTGGACCATGATCGTCGGCGTTCTTGCGGCCACCATCTCGTCGGCGCTCGCATCCACCCTTGGAAGTCCACGAGTGTTGCAGACCCTCGGCCAGGATCGCGTACTGCCAAAAGTTGACGCATTTGCCGAAGGGGCAGGGCCATCCAACAACCCGCGGCGGGCCCTTGGTCTCTCGGTGTTCATCGCCCTGGCCACCGTCGCCGTCGGTGACCTCAACACCATCGCCCCCATCATCTCCATGTTCTTCCTCGCAACTTACGGCGCCATCAACTACGCGACGTACTACGAGATGCGGGCTGGCAGCACGTCTTTCCGCCCGAGCTTCCGATGGGGCAACCGTCGGGTCAGTCTGCTGGGCACCCTCACCTGTTTCGGCGCCATTCTCGCCATCAACCCTCTTGCCGGTGCCTTGGCCGCACTTGTGCTGCTCGCCATCTACAGCTACCTCCGAAACCGCGACGTCCCCGACCGTTGGACGGATTCCGGTGGCTCGCATCACTACACTCAGGCGCGCCAGCATCTGGTCGCGCTCGAAGATGAGCCACTTCCGGCTGCCGACTGGCGACCATGCGCCCTTGCGTTTGTGCCGCGTGATCCGGAAACCCGTGAGCACATTCTCACCGTCGCATCCTGGCTCGAAGGCGGATCGGGCTTTCTCACTGCGGTTCGCATGGTTGAAGGCTCTGGCCCCCTACGCCGACGCGATGCCGATGCGGTACAACGTGACCTCTCCGCAGAGGTCGAACGGATCGTGCCAAGCGCGTCGGCTCGGGCCCTGGTGGTGGGAGACGCTGAAGTTGGCATCGCGACGTTGATGCAGGCACACGGCCTCGGACCAATTCGACCAAACCTCGCGCTGTTCGGTGTTCGCGACCTGCGTGCCTCAGACGAAGCTCGACACGGGTACGGACAGATGTTGCAGAACAGCATTCGGTTCGGAGCAAACGTCGCAGTGCTCAATGTGCGCAGCGACGCTTGGGCTGACTATCTCGCCCAGCCGAAAGACAAACGCACCATCGCGCTGTGGTGGTCCGATGACCGCGCTGGACAACTCATCACCCTCCTCGCCTGGATGACGACGAGACACTCCGACTGGCAGGGTGCCAGAATCACCGCGTATGTGCCGGACCTCGAAGGAACCGACCTCAAAGAGGACACGGCCCACGTGCAGGAGATCCTGGCCTCAGCTCGCATCCGAGCGGAGGTCATCGGCGTCGAACAGACACCGGCTGCGTTCGTCGACGCTCTCAGCGGTGCCACCCTTGCCTTCGCGCCGCTCAAAGTGCGCCGGGGAGTGGCCATGGGTCCGTTTGAGACCCGATTGGGCACCCTTATCGAAAGTCTCCCGCTGGCCGTGATGGTGCTCGCAGCCAACGACGTGGCGCTTGAGGTTGAGCCCGACCAGACAACCCTGGCAAAGCTGGCCCGTATCACTGACCAACTCGCTGCTGCTGAAGAACGCGCTGCCATGCTGGATGCTGAGGCGGCGCAGTTACTCGTGCAGGATGAGCACCTCCGCATGGCCATCGATGCAAACCCGCACGACCCAGCACTGCAGGAGCAGTACGAAGCACACCACGTGGGGGCCAGCGCCGCCTACCGCGCATACGTCAATGCGCGGGTTCGCTGTCAGACCCTCTCCGAGGCAGCGAGCGAGCTCACTGGTGAGCTCACCGGGACGGACTTTGACCCCGGCATCTGGCGGAGTTCAGCCACCAGCAAGAGCTGAAACCTACTCGAAGGCTCCCCCGAAGGCTTCGCCGTCGAAGCGGTCGATGGTGGTGAAGCTGGAGACCGGGTTGCGGCGGAGTCTGGTGAGCTGCTTTACGGGCACGCCGAGCGGGACCATTGCAGCAACGGCATGGTGAGAAGGGATGCCGAGTAGCTCCTGCACTTCTGCTTCCGTACCAGCCAGATAGGTGGTTGGCACGCCAGCAAGGCCCTCGCCACGAGCGGCCAGGAGAATGTTCCACACAAACGGGTAGATCGACGCACCGCTGATGACGCCCACCCGGTCGAGATACTTGTCGAAGCTCGCAGCGACCGAGAGGTCGAGCGTGATGACGAGCACCACGGGAGCGTCAACCATCTCCTGAACGCCCGGGAAGGTCACGGGACCATCAGCAGCACGAATGGCATCTTCGTCCACTGATGTCGGGTGGATTGAATTCCACGGCGCCTCGCCTGCTGCGGTCTGTGCCATGTAGATGTCGGTGGTCTCGCGCACCAGTGGCACAAGCTTCTGACGAATACTGCGATCCCTGAGGATGATCACATGTTGACCCTGACGGTTGCCGCCGCTGGGAGCGAAGCGCGCCTGCTCAAGCACTTTGTACAGCGTCTCGTCACTCACCGGTTCGTCTCTCCAGGAGCGGCAGGAGAACGTGGTACGCAGGGCTTCGTAGAGTTCCATGCCTTCACGATGCCACACCCGGACAGCGGTGTGATCATCGCGGTGTGATCATCGCGGTGTGATCATCGCGGTGTGGTTAGCGGCGCGCTGCACGGCCAGTACTGTCGACACACGCATCCGTGGGAGGGACGAAGCCATGACAAATTCCGAAGTGGTTCTGTATAAGACCGCCGATGGGGTGGCCACAATCACGTTGAACCGGCCCGACCGACTGAACGCATGGACAAATCAGATGAGCATCGAGTACTTCGACGCGCTCGACACCGCCGCCGACGATCCCTCGGTCCGGGCGATCGTCGTCACCGGTGCAGGCCGCGGCTTCTGCGTCGGGGCTGACATGGACATGCTGGCGGACCTCGGCGACGGCACACAGACCGAGCGGCCCGATCCCCGTCCGCACACCTATGCCACGAGCATTCCCAAGCCGGTTATCGCCGCAATCAACGGGCCGTGCGCCGGCCTCGGGCTCGTCCACGCATCAATGGCCGACATCCGCTTCGCCGCAGCGGGTACGAAGTTCACCACGGCGTTCGCCCGCCGAGGACTGATTGCCGAGCACGGATCGTCGTGGGTTCTGCCTCGCCTTGTCGGACAGTCCGTCGCTCTGGATCTGCTGCTTTCCGGCCGGGTGTTTCTTGCCGAAGAGGCCTACGAGCTCGGGTTCGTAAATCACGTGTACCCGGGTGACGAACTGCTTGATGCCACCATGGCCTATGCCCGGGACCTTGCGAAGCATGCCGCATCCACTTCCATGGCGGTGATGAAAGCTCAGGTCTATGACCACTACACGCTGGACCTCGCCGATGCGCTGGAGCAGAGCAACGAGTTGATGCGACGCTCTCTCAAGCGCGACGATTTCAGAGAGGGCGTGGCCAGCTATCTCGCCAAACGTGATCCGGATTTCTCCGGAGTCACCCGAACGAACGTGACTGAACTGTGAGCTACGACGCCTTCGACCTGACCGGAAAGGCCGCCGTGATCACCGGCGGCAACAGCGGCATTGGACTCGGCTTTGCCCGGGCGATTGCGGCCGCAGGTGCAGACGTGTGCATCTGGGGCACCAATCCGGACAAGAACGACGCCGCCGAAGCGGAGTTGCAGGAGATCAACCCGTCTGCCTTCGCGCTCCAATGCGACGTCTCCCAGGAAGAAGAAGTGGAAACCTCGATGGCAGCAGCCATCGAACGATTCGGTCGCCTCGACGCCTGCTTCCCGAACGCCGGCATCGGCAATCAGAACACGAAGCCATTCTTCGAGCACAGCAACGAGGACTGGCACAGCGTCATCGATGTGAACCTCAACGGCGTCTTCTACACGCTGCGGGCCGCAACCCGCCACATGGTCGCTCAGGGCGAAGGTGGATCGCTGGTCCTCACCGCCAGTGGCACAGCCATACAGGGCGCGGCCAGGAGTCAGGCGTACGCATCAACCAAAGGCGCCATGATCGCCATGATGATGGGACTCTCGGTGGAGATGGCTCGGTGGAAGATCACCTCGAACGCAATCATCCCGGGCTGGATTGAGACCGCCATGACCGAGAAGGCCATGGGACGGGACAAGTTTGTCGACGCCGTGATTCCGCGTATCCCAATGCGTCGATGGGGTCAGCCAGATGACTTCGGCGCCATCGCGGTCTACCTGATGAGTGATGCCTCCCGCTGGCACACCGGAGACGTCATCAAGATCGACGGCGGCTTCAGCATCTTCTGATGGCCCTCACCAGCTTGAGCACGGGGCGCTCTGCTCTCGCACTTGAATGGTCTCACCGCTACTCATGAGCCGATGATGCGCTGCCCTCGCAGGGTCCGTTCAGATGGTCTCCCGCTTCCGTGACAAGCGAATGCCGACAAGCGAGGCATAGAGTCAGGCGGACCGAACAGAGAAAAGGACTGTCGACCGTGCCCTTGAGCGACAAGTTGAACAACGAAGATACTCACAAAGCCATCATCGCTGATGCCATGCGCGAGGTTGATGCTGAGGTGGCCGGTCTCCGCGGGATCAAGGGCAGGGCAATCGGCGCCGGCTACGCAGCACTGAAGCGGCTGCGCCCCAACATGATCGAGGTCAACCTCGCAAAGATGCTCCGCCCGATGTCGGTCCGCCTGGACCCGCACTTCGAAGCCGGTCAGGCAGCCGGCGATGTGCCCGCTTACTTCACCGCCAACGCTGACGCCATCGCCGAGGACCTGCTGGCCGTGACGGACGATCGTGTGGCCAGGAGCAGCAACACCGCTGCGGTGAGTATCTATAACCGCCTTCGCAAGAGTGCCAGGGACAATGTGGTTGATGCCATGCCGCGCATCGGCGCCTTCTGCTTGCGTCACGGAAGCTGAGCGGACAGGCGGCCTGCGCGTGCGCCCTAAGGTGGCGGTTCAATAGAGCCACAGGTTGAGGAGCATCTGCTGTGACGTCCATGAGTGTGAGTAACGCGGTCACTGCCCGACGATCAGTTCGGGCCTTCACGTCTGATCCGGTTCCTGACGAGACCCTGCGAAGCCTCGTCGACAAAGCTGCCCGCGCACCCTCGGGCGGCAACGTGCAGCCGTGGCGGATCTACGGCATTACCAGTGCCACCATGGCGTCCCTGCGCTCCCACCTCTCCGAGTCCGAGCCGGTCGAAGCGCCGGGCTATGAGGTCTATCCACCCAAGCTTTGGGAGCCATACCGCACCAACCGATTCCGTAATGGCGAGATGCTCTACGCCACACTCGGTCTTGAGCGGGAAGACAAGGCTGGCCGCCTTGAGCAGTTCGCACGCAACGGAGACTTCTTTGGCGCCCAAGCCGCCATCTTCTGCTACGTCGACAAGCGCATGGGCCCACCGCAATGGAGCGACCTGGGCATGTATTTGCAGACGTTCATGCTGCTCGCTGAAGAGGCCGGACTGAACACCTGCCCGCAGGAGTACTGGACGGTACGCCAGAACGCTATTGGTGAGTTCGTCGGCGCGCCGGACGATGTCATGTTGTTCTGCGGTGTCGCTCTCGGCCATGCGGACCCGAATGCACCGGTGAACTCACTGGTCACAGAGCGTCAGCCGCTGGAAGAGTTCGCAACGTTCCTTTGACCATCACTGACTGCGGTAGTTTCGGGTCATGATCGATGAGCCGAACGCAGAGCAGTTGCTCACCGCCATGGCACAGACGCTGGCAGACACCGTGGTGCCTGCGTGCACGGGAGCCCCGCAGCATGCGGCGCGGGTGGTGGCAAACCTCTGCCGGATTCTTGCGCGCGAGTCCGCTGCAGGTGCCCACCACCAGGAAGCGACTGTCGCCGATCTTCAGGCTCTACTCGGCTCCTCCGTTGCCGACCTGCCCGCGCTGATCGCCCAGCTCGACGCGTCACTGGCCGACGGCGACGGCGTGCCGGACGAGCAGACTTTTCGCACGCTGCACGCCAACGCCGCGCGTCGCCTGGATATAGCGAAGCCGGGCTACGCATGAGCACCCAGCCAACTCCGAACGAAGCAAACCCCTTTGCGGCCGTCGAGCAATCTCTCAGTGCCCTTCTCGATGCGTCAACGACGGTGACAGGGGTGGCATCCGCCGGTGCAGTCCGCTCAACGCTCTTCGTCGCCATTCACGAAGATGAGGTCACTGAGCCACGATCCGCCGTGGCGCAGATCAGCGCGGCCACGGCGACGTTCGAGAAGACCATGACCATCGAGGACGAGGCCGCCCTCATACGGCTTGCAGAGAAGGCAGGACTCCCCGTCGCTGAAGTGCTTGCCGTCTCAGCCGCGGCGCCGGAAATCGACGCTCCGGTTCTGGTGTGCGCGGCGGTTGATGGCGAGACAATTCCACGTCGTGTTCTTCGCATGATCGACGGCCACGCTGGTTCCGGCGAAGCGTTGGCCCGCGAGTGTGGCCGCGCACTGGCGCTGCTCCACAGCATCGACCCGACCGACGTGCCCGCCCGCGTCGAGCGATTGGATGCCGCCAACCCGGCCCTTGCTTATGCGGACTCCCTGAACGACTGGCTGGAACAACTTCCCTCGCCCCGCCCAGCGTTGCGATTCGGGATCAACTGGTTGCGAACCCATGCACCAACCCCTCCCCCACAGACAGCACTGATCCACGCTGACTTCCGCAACGGCAACCTCATTGTTGGCCCACCCTCAGGCAGTGGCACAACGGGCTGGCTTCGGGCTGTGGTTGATTGGGAGGTCGCGCACGTCGGCGACCCCATGGAAGATCTGGCCTACCTGTGCCTGCGAACCTGGCGCTTCGGTTCCGACGCACCGGTTGGCGGGTTCGGACCACTGGCCGCACTTCGCGACAGCTATGAATCCCATGGCGGCGTGTGGCGACAGGACGCGTTTGACTGGTGGACCATCGCCCGCACCGCATGGTGGGGGCTTGGCCTGGCCGGTCAGGCCGACGCCTTCGTCCGGGGAGATTCCTCCTCCATCGTTCACGCCGCCAGCGGGCGCCGAGTGGTGGAACTTGAATACGACATGCTCAACCTGATTGGAGATCACCATGGATTTTGAGATACCTGCAGAAATCTCTGCCTACCTCGACGAACTCGATGCGTTCATCGAGGCCGAGATCAAACCACTTGAAGCGGAGAACATCCAGTACTTCGATCATCGCCGCGAACACGCTCGCACCGACTGGGACAACGACGGGCTTCCCGAGCCCGCCTGGGAGGCGCTGCTGGGCGAAATGCGCCGTCGCGCTGACGCCGCAGGCCACTATAGGTACGCGCTGCCGAAAGAGGTTGGCGGGAAGGGCGGCAGCCACCTGGGCATGGCCATCATCCGCGAGCACCTGGCAGCCAAAGGACTCGGTCTCCACAACGACCTGCAGAATGAAGCGTCCATCGTCACCAACTCCAACATGCCATCGATGGTGCTGGCCAAAGGAACCGACGAGCAAAAGGCCGAGTTCCTGGAAGCGTGTCTGACCGGTGAACGTCGTGTGGCGTTCGGGCTGACCGAACCCAACCACGGTTCCGACGCAACCCACATGGATTCGACGGCAGTCCGCGATGGTGACGAATGGGTGATCAACGCGCACAAGCGATGGAACACCGGCATGCATCACGCCACGCACGACATGGTCTACGCACGCACCAGCGGCGAGGACGGAGACGCCGACGGCATCACCTGTTTCCTGGTAGCCACCGATGCCCCTGGCGTGGAAATCGGGCCGTACTGGTGGACATTCAACATGCCCACCGATCACCCGGATGTGAAGTTCACCGATGTGCGTGTGCCGGACAGTGCCGTCTTCGGAGATCTGGGACGAGGTCTCGAACTGGCGCAGATGTTCGTGCACCAGAACCGCATTCGTCAGGCCGCCAGCTCGCTTGGTGCAGCGCAGTACTGCATCAACGAAGCGGTCAAGTACGCAAAGGAACGTGCACCGTTTGGCAAGCCACTCTGGCTGAACCAGGCGATTCAGTTCCCATTGGCCGAGTTGCAGACCGAGGCGGCCATGTTGCGCGTGTTGATTCGCCAGACCGCCTGGAGGATGGATCAGGTTCACCACATGGACGTCACCGATCACGTCAGCATGTGCAACTACCGCGCCAATCGGCTGGTGTGCAACGCTGCAGATCAGGCCATGCAGACCTGTGGTGGCATGGGCTACTCGCGCCACATGCCCTTCGAACACATCTACCGACACCACCGCCGCTACCGGATCACCGAGGGCGCCGAGGAGATCCAGATTCGACGCGTGGCCGGCATCATGTTCGGCAAGACCGCCAAAAGATAGGCGCAGAACGCTGGTTGGCAGAGCCGAAGCTGACCACGCCTGAAACTTTCTTTGGATCCAGGTCCCCCATGCGGGGGACGTCGTGCGTGTCATTGGTATGAGTCTGAACCTGAGCGCTCGACAAACTCTTCAACGTTCCGCCTGGGAACCATCCGCCAATGAACGGGCCGAGGCCATCGACCCGGGACCTGACATCAATGTCACGCAGGCCCACCGGTTGACCTCGGGGAACACCAGAGGTTTCGGACGGTGGGACCTGGTTCCCCTTCCCGACCTGCAGGACAACCGTCTCGAGTTCGCGTTGCGAGGCACGGACTATCACCTCGTCTACGTGGAGATGCGCACAAGTCGGGGGCGTCGGGTCTTCAAATTCAACCCGGACGATCGCGACACAGGGTTCCGGTTTGGCTATCGCTACGAGATCGGTCTTGGGTCAGACACCCGGGACGGCCAGTGGCACGAGTACCGCTTCGACCTGAATGCACTTGTGCAGAGTGCCGAACCGGGCGTAACGCTTGAACGGTGCACCGGCCTCTGGGTACGCGTGCCGGGGGTTGTTGACGTTGCCACGCTCGACGCTCAAATTCCACCGGCTGGTCCGGGACCACTCACCGAGGCAGACGTCGTGCGGTTCCTCAACCAGGCGACGTTCGGCGCAACGCCCGATGCCATCGGTGACCTCACCGCCAGCCGCGACCTGAGCGGATGGATTGAGGATCAGTGGGCACAGCCGCAATCTGAGACCATGCCGTTCATTCTGTCGTTGGCCCGTCAGGGCAACCGCCAGAACCGACATGAGCTCTGGTGGCAGCACGCCGTGGAGGGACCAGATCAGCTCCGTCAACGCGTGCAGTTTGCGCTGAGCGAGATCTTCGTCACCAGCGATCTTGACTACGTGCTCGGCAACGCGCAGGCCGCAATGTGCCACTGGTACGACATGCTCGGCCGGATGGCCGACGGGAACTTCCGGGACCTCATGACTGAGGTTGCCCTGCATCCGGTGATGGGCATCTACCTCAGCCACCTGCGGAACCAACGACCCGACCCGGCGAACAACATCCGCCCGGACGAGAACTTCGCCCGCGAGCTGATGCAACTGTTCACCATCGGCCTGTACGAGCTGGAACCGGACGGTCGGGTGCGCACCAGCGGTGGAGCTCCCATCCCAACGTTCACTTCCTCCATCATCGAGAACTTCGCCCGCGTGTTCACGGGTTGGAACTTCAACGGCGTGGAATCGATGACGTCCAACAACATCCCCCAGGATCGCTACTGGCTGCCGATGACGCCGGTGGAAGCGTTCCATGACACAGATCCGAAGACACTGCTGAACGGCCAACGGCTGCCTGGTGGACGCACCGCCCGCCAGGACCTTGACGCAGCGCTGGACAACGTCTTCAACCATCCGAACGTGGGACCGTTCATCGCTCACCGACTCATCCAGCGTCTCGTGACCAGCAACCCCAGCGGCGACTACATCAGCCGGGTGGGCAATGCATTTGACAGCGGCGTATTTGACAGCGGCGTGTTTGACGGCGGCGTGTTCAACAGCGGTGTCTACAACGACGGTGCCTCAAACAACATTGGCTCGGGCGTGCGAGGCGACATGCGCGCTGTCATTGCCGCCATTCTCCTCGACCCCGAGGCGCGATCTCGAGACTCACTCTCCAACAGCTCGTTCGGCAAGGTGAAAGAACCACTCATTCGCCTGCTGCAGTTCTGGCGCGCGTTCAACGTGCAGACCGCGCCAGAGTCCGAGGGCCGGTACGTCATCTACAGCGATCATCTGGTGGCTGTTGATGACACCCTCGGCCAGGCGCCGCTGATGGCGAACTCGGTCTTCAACTTCTTCTCGCCCGACTATTCGCCGGCCGGCACCAACCTCGACGCTCCCGAGATGCAGATCCTCACCGAGGCGATCCTCGCGGCAACGAACGACATGTTCCACGGCATGGTCTTCTCGGACAACACCAGCTCAGGGAGAGCCCGACCCAGACAGTCGCTGGTCGATTTCACCACAGAGATAGAACTCGCCGGAGATCTCGATGCACTCGTCAATCACTTGGACACGCTGCTCTTCGGCGGCACCATGCCCACTGCTCTGGGCAATGCCATCCGAACCAACCTGTCGAGCATTCCAACAGACGCTGAAGGCCGTTACCTGCGGGCGGTCGAAGCAATCTTCGTCTGTGTCGCTGCTCCCGCATTCATGGTGCAGCGCTGATGACCGGCGACGAGCTGATGAGAAGGAACAACCTGATGACGAACAACAACCAAACCAATGGCCTCGGAGCCAGTCTGGGCCGTCGACAGTTTCTGCGTCGGGCTGGCGCAGCTTCGGTTGCGGCCAGCGTGACGATGACCGGCCTCCGAGTCGCTCCTGCCGATGCGCTGACATGCGGACCGCTTGGCAATCGCAGCCTCGTCTGCATCCACCTCGACGGCGGCGCCGACGGGTTCAACATGTACTCCCCGCTCGAGACCTCCCAGAGTGGTTCCACATGGGACACCTACGCGGCGACTCGCGGGCCGATGGCTCTGCCGCGCGGTTCGCTCATCCCAGCCGGTAACGGCGACTTCGGATTCAACCAGAACCTGCCCGCGTTTGCCGACCTGTTCAACCGGGGTGACCTTGCCGTGGTCAGCAATGTCGGACCACTCACTGGTCCAACAACCCCGACAGACGTCCAGGCGGGACGTCGGCTACCCCAGAGCCTGTTCGCCCACGATGCCCAGGCGCGGCTGTGGCAAACAGCAACCGCCACCGTTGGTGGCGCGGCGCAGGGCTGGGGTGGTCAGATCGCAGAGGTCATCGACGGCTGTGACAACGATGCGCTCGTCAGCGCGGCCGTCTCCGCGCTTGGTTCATCGGTCTTTCTCAGCACGGCAGCCGGCGGTGCCCTCCGACTCACACCGAACCAGTCCCTGCGACGCATGTCGGGGTACGACCCGACCCAGGCCGGCTGGTACCCCAGCGACCAACGACAACGCGTGGCCGCAGCACTGCGGACCGCACTCGACGCCGCCGGCTCCAGCACCAGCGAGCTGGAACGACTGGTGGCCGGAACCACCGAACGAGCCATCATCACCAACGCCGAACTTGAAGACGTGACCTCCAGTGCAATCGACATGGCCCGCGGAGGGACCCTCCAGGCTCAACTGCGCCTCGTCGCCCAACTCATCAACAACCGCGACCGTCTCCGCATGACCCGCCAGGTCTTCTTCGTCACGATGGGCGGGTGGGATACTCACGGCGATCAGAACCGGCGCCTCCCCGTGCTGTTGAACAAACTCAACTCGGCTGTTGGTGCGTTCCAACAGGCGCTCGGACCGAACGGATTGGACGTGGCCGACTCCGTCACCACGTTCACGACCACAGACTTCGGTCGTACCCTCACCAGCAATGGAGACGGCACCGACCACGCCTGGGGCAACCATGCGTTCGTGATCGGTGGATCCGTCAACGGCGGCCGCCACTTCGGAGAAATCCCAAGCTTCGCAACGGCCAACAACCCCGACGATGTCGGCACCGGCCGTTCCTTTGGTGGCCGACTGGTCCCCCAGTTTTCCGTTGGCCAGTACGGGGCAACGTTGGCGCGCTGGGCTGGCGTCGACGACGAAGCCGAACTCGACGCCATCTTTCCCGACCTACGCGAGTTCGACACGCGCAACCTCGGGTTCATGCTCAGCTGATGAATCCTGCCTTCGCTTCGCTCTGCTAACTGTTCCTGCCTTCGCTTCGCTCATCTCGGAAGCGTTTGGCACGCAGCCTCAGCTTTGTTCCTGCCTTCGCTTCGCTCTGCTAACTGTTCCTGCCTTCGCTTCGCTCATCTCGGAAGCGTTTGGGCACCCGGTCAAATGCGCGGTGTCAGACACACCGTTACAAGTTTCGAGTGCTCCGGCTGTAAGAATGCGCCATGGCCAATGCAGACGCACGGATCACCGCCGTGATCTTTGACATGGGCGGGGTCGTTGTCGAACTCGGCCCCATCACCGACATCCTCGGCGACGATCCGCTGCCGGTGGATGTGTTCTGGGAACGCTGGCTCGCCAGCGACGTCGTGCGCGCCTATGAGATGGGTGAAAGCACCGTCGAGGACTTTGGCGGTGCGCTCATCGCTGAGATGGGTATGGACATGACCGGCGCAGAACTCATTGAACGATTCCGGGCATGGCCGCGGGGGCTGTTTCCCGAGTCCGAGCAGTTGATTGCCGACATCGCAGACGACATTGCGATTGGCGTGCTCAGCAACACAAATGCACTCCATTGGAACAGCCAGCAGGATCATGATCGGGTCAAAGCGCTCTTTCCTGAACACGTGTACCTGAGCTTTGAAATGGGTCTGGCCAAGCCCGATGCAGCGATTTTCAATGCCATCGTCAAGGACCTGACGATGGAGCCCGGCGCAGTGCTGTTCCTTGATGACAATCAAATCAATGTCGACGGTGCACGGGCGGCCGGTCTTCAAGCCGAACTCACCAAAGGCCCAATCGAGGCCCGAGCCGTGCTCGCTGGACGCGGCCTGCTGCGGGATTGACCCGAAGCACTTTCGCCCGCACCTGCCCGCTGCTACCTTTCCGGCGGCAAGCAGGTGAGCACACGCGAGACGAGGCAAGACCATGAGCGACGACATGATCCGGACCATCGAATGGCACAACGGGGAAAAGATCAACGGACCGTTCTCCGATACGGAGATGGACCGGCGCCAGGCCCTGTTACGTCAGCACATGGGGCTGCACGACATCGACGCCTGCCTGTTCACCTCGATGCACAACATCGGCTACTTCTCCGGTTTCATCTACTGCTACTTCGGACGCAAGTACGGCTTTGTCGTGGACCAGACGTCGGCAACCTCGATCAGCGCCGGCATTGATGGGGGCCAGCCGCACCGGATGACCCACGGCACCAACATCACCTACACCGATTGGCGCAGGGACAACTTCTGGTTCGCCGTGCAGAACCTCACGAAGGGGACGAAGCGTCTCGGCGTGGAGTTCGATCACATGACGCTCGAGATCAAAGCTCAGCTTGAAACCGCGCTGCCTGGCGTTGAACTCGTCGACGTCGGCGTGGACACCATGTGGATGCGGACCATCAAGTCCGAGGAAGAGATCGCTCACATCACCATCGGTGCGAACGTGGCCGACATCGGCGGCGCGGCGGCGGCCGAAGCGGTGGGCGCCGGCGTACCAGAACACGAGGTGGCCCTTGCGTGCACCAATGCCATGGTTCGCGAGATCGCCAGCCGCTTTGACTTCGTGGAACTGATGGACACCTGGACCTGGTTCCAGTCCGGCATCAACACCGACGGCGCCCACAACCCGGTGACCAACAAGCTCATCGAAGCCGGCGACATACTGAGTCTCAACGCCTTCCCGATGATCTTCGGCTACTACACCGCACTTGAGCGCACCATGTTCTGCGAGCACGCCTCCGACGAGCACCTGCGCCTCTGGCAGATCAACGTCGATGTCCATGAGGCTGGCCTCAAGCTCATCAAGCCCGGCGCTCGCTGCATGGACATCGCCGTCGAGCTCAACGAGATGTACCGCGAGCATGATCTGCTGCAGTATCGGTCCTTCGGATATGGCCACAGCTTCGGCGTACTCAGCCACTACTACGGTCGCGAAGCCGGGGTGGAACTGCGTGAGGACATCAAGACCGAACTGCAGCCCGGCATGGTCGTCTCCATGGAGCCAATGATCATGATCCCGGAGGGTCAACCCGGTGCCGGCGGCTACCGCGAACACGACATCCTCGTGGTCCGCGCAGACTCCGTCACCAACATCACCGCGTACCCCTACGGCCCCGAATACAACATCCTCACCAGCTAGATCCTTGCCGGTTGACAGGTGAGGAGTGCAGCGAAAGAGCCGTCGCAGCGGCCAAGCTGATGAGGCCCGCAACCATCGCGATGACTGCAGCCCATCGGCGCTCACCCGTATGTTCGGCAATGACACCGGCCGCCAGCGGGCCGAGCGACCCGGCCACCAAAAGGACAGCGCCGTAGGCACCCATCGTCGCTCCGAGCTGATCACGGTCGAACAACTCGTCGGCCTTCATGCCCTGCAGGGGACTGAAGGCACCGATGCCGAATCCAGCCACGACAGCGAACACGACCGCAACCGCAACCGAACCGGCCACCGCCAGGACCAGCCCGCCCAGGGCCATGGCACCCATCGCCAGGATCAGAGATCGATCGCGTCCGATACGCCGGACGACGGCGTCCAGCGGCAGACGCCCTCCCAGCTGACAGAAGCCCCGCACACCAGCCATCGTTGCCGCCGTGGTCGCTCCCAGACCGGCGGCGACCATCACCGGCACCTGATACACGAGCATCGTGGCCATCGCTATCCCGCCAAAGGCGACCGTGACCGTGAAGAGCCGACGCGCTCGACCCGATACGAGCGACTTCACAATCGTGACAAGCGACTGGCGCGAGCCTCCTGGTTCGGACCGCTGGCCCGATGGCAACGCAACCCCGGCAAGCAGAAAGGCTCCGGCAGTCACCGCAGCAAGGACGCGCAATGTCGGGCGCCACCCGAACTGTCCTTCCAACCAGGCCGACCCGGGCAGGAAGATGACGGATGCAAATGCTCCCCATATGGTCAATCGGCTGATGGCCCGGTCGGGATTCATAGGGTTGAGTCGGACCACCGTGGTCATCGTTGCGTGATAGAAGCCGAGTGAACCCATGGCGGCGAGGGCAACAGCCGATCCCACGAAGAACACACCAACAGACTGAGCGAACGAAGCGACGAGCAACGCGCTCGGCCCAAGGACAGCGCCGAGCATGAAGACGGGTCGGTGACCGACCCGGTCGAGCATGCGTCCGCCGAGCAATGCGGCTATGCCGACCAGCACCTGTCCAAACGAGAACGACGCCGCCAGCGTGGATTCACTCCAACCGGTATCAGCTCGGACCGGGTCCAACAGCACACCAAAGGAGTAGTACCAGGACCCGTACGCACATATTGCGAGGAGCCCGAGAACGCCGACCACGACATTGTTCACGGCGACATTGTTCACGGCGACATTGTTCACGGCGTGATCGGCGGTGCCGGGCTCAGAGGGCGAGGGCAAGGAGGAGCCAGAGCACGATCGGAACGGTGGACACGGCTAGCACCGCGATAAGCGGACCCTGTGTCAGCCGCACCGCACGTTGGGTTGTGCTCTCGATGCGAGCCTGCGCGTCGGCATACATCGCACTGGCTTTCTTCGCGACTTCGGTGCTCTCCACTGCGGCTTTCGCACTGTTCTCGATCTTCACGCTGAGTTCATCCCACTCCATCGATTCGATGGAAGTCATGACGCCCTTTTCCACGATTCGCTTTGGGAAATACATGGCCGCCGTGACGAACGGGCCGGTCACGAATGTCGGGAGTGGCAACATCAACGCAGCACTGTCCATTGCAGGAAAGACAACGCCGTTGATGAGGTTCTGCGACAATGCGGTGACCTTGGACTTTGTTCGTTCGCCATTGCGCAACGCATCCATGTCCATGTGAATGCTTTCCAGAGATGTGAGCGTTCGACCAACGGCCCGTTGTGCCATGCCGAAGCGTTCACGGGTCAATCGAAAGACGCCCAGAAGAACTGCCGCCCCCAGCGACAGGACCCCGCCGATAAGGGCAAATGGAATCCGCAACCACCAGTTGAGGCCGCCGGCAAGCAGCCACGTCAGAACTGTCATCACACACGGCACAACCGCCGCGGTGATCAGGACTTTGGAGATCGCACCGGGAAGGTGGACGATCTCCTGAATGTCATCGAACACCGGACGCAGGTTGTACCGGTTGATCAGTTCTTCGTCTCGCCTGGCCAGTGCCACGCAATCAACCTAGCCACAAGTGGCGTGACGAGGCCTCAGGAGCTCGGCGTGGCGCCGCTCACAATTTCGGCGAGGTCGATAAGTCGGTTGCTGTAGCCCCACTCGTTGTCATACCAGCCGGCAATCTTCACCATGCGTCCCTGAGCCATGGTGAGGCCGGAGTCGAAGGTGCACGATGCAGAGGTGCCGACGATGTCGGAGGACACGAGCGGCTCGTCGGTGTAGTCGAGCACCCGGCTCAACGGACCGGTGGTTGCGGCGTCGCGGAACGCGTCGTTGACCTCTTGCGCCGTTACGTCGACCTTGACCAGGCCGACAAAGTCCGTCATGGAACCGTCCGGAATGGGTACTCGCATGGCGATGCCATCGAGCTTGCCGAGCATCTGAGGAAGCACGAGGCCGGTGGCCCTGGCTGCGCCGGTTGAGGTGGGCACAACGTTGACAGCCGCAGCTCGGGCTCTGCGCAGGTCGCGGTGCGGTCCGTCGACGATGGCCTGATCGCCGGTGTAGCCGTGCACGGTGGTCATGAAGCCCTGCTCGACACCGAAGGCATCGTCGAGAACCTTGACCATGGGAGCGAGGCAGTTCGTGGTGCAGGACGCATTGCTGACAACGTTGTCAGTCTCGGCGTTGAAATCACCATCGTTGACGCCGACAACAAACGTTGCATCGCAGTCGCCCGAGGGCGCCGAGATAATCACGCGCGGAGCGCCCGCCGCGAGGTGCTGGGCCGCTGCTTCTCGCTTCGTGAAGATGCCCGTGGACTCAATGACCACGTCCACGTCCAGAAGTTCCCACGGAAGCTTCGACGGATCACGTTCGCTCATGATCTTGATGTTGGATCCGTCGACGATGATCTCGTTCGAACCGACCTTGACCTCCCATGGGAGACGGCCGTGCACGCTGTCATAGCGAAGCAGGTGCGCCATGGTCTCTATGTCACCGAGGTCGTTGGCGGCGACGAGTTCGACGTCCGCGCCGCTGCTCTTGATGGCGCGGAACAGGTTGCGTCCAATGCGGCCGAAACCGTTGATACCGATACGGGTTGTCATGATGGATCTCCTTGGGGGGTGATTTCGCCGGATCCGCGGCGGAGTATTTCCGATGTGATGAGTTGTTCTTCGATCTTGAGATTGGTGCCAGCAAGGCGGGCGAAGAGTCGCTCACCTGCAAGTCGTCCAATCTCACGCGGTCGCTGTGGGACCACGGAAATGCCAGGTTCGAGCAGGTCGGCGAACTCGACGTCGTCAAAGCCAACCTGGGCAATGTCATGCTGGCGTCCCGCCAGATGCAGGGCGCGAACAACACCCATGGTGATGAAGTTCTGGGCGCTGAAAATGGCCGAGGGAGGCGATGGCATTGCGAGTAGGCGTGATGCGACGAGCTCTGCCTCGTCCTGGCCCAACAGCCCTTCGATGATGAGGTCGCTGCGAGGCGAAACCCCAGCTGCTGTCATGGCGTCTTCGAAGCCCATTCGACGAAGTTCACTGGTGAAGATGGCGGCGTCGCGTCCGAGGTACGCAATGTCACGATGGCCGTGAGTGAGCAGGTGTTCTGTGGCCTGACGGGCGCCGCCGCGGTGATCGGAGCGGACAACATCAGCGCTGAGCCCGCGAGGGGTGCGGTCCACGAAGACAACCGGCGTGCCGCGGGCCATTTCAACCTCGACAGCGGGAGAAGCATGCGCACTCGACGCGAGCACCAGGCCGTCAACACGCCGGGCGATGAAGTTTGAGATGAGCGCGTCTTCCCGGTCCGGGTCGCGGTCGGAGCTACCAGAGAGCACAAGACAGTCATGGGCGCGAGCCACGTCTTCGAGACCCCTGAAGATTGAAGAGAAGAACGGGTTGGCGGCATCAACCTGCACGAAGCCGATGCTTTTGGTGCGGGTGTCGCCCGAGCGAAGGTTCCGGGCCCGATCGTCAGGCTGGTAGCCGAGGTCGTTCACCGCGGCCGTGACACGATCCACCAGTGCGGCGCTCACGCCTGCTTCCTGGTTGACCACGCGGGACACCGTTTTGAAGCTGACACCGGCCGAGGCAGCCACGTCGCGCATGGTGGGGCGCTTCCCTGCCCGGCCCTGTCCTGGTTGATTCTGTCCCGTTTGAGATTTGACAACGTTGTCACTCACGCAGGTAACTGTACATGTTCCCGGCGCAGACCAGCTCAGAACGGGCTCAGATCGGGCTCAGAGGGTCAGTATGTGGTCCGCTGGAGCCGGCGACCGCCAAGAGCGAGGGCGCCGAATCCGAGCAGTCCCATCGCCACGAAACCGAGGTCAGTAGTGAGCGAACTTCCGGTGAGGGCAAGGGTTGGCGTGGCGACAGCGCCGGTGTTCGTGCTGGTAGTCGTAGTGCTGGTAATCGTGTTGCTGGTGAACCCGTAATCCGCTGCCGGGACGACCACACCTGGGGTGACAGCCGTAGTCCCAGACTGCGCTGGGACAACTGCAACAGCGATCGCAGCGCCGGTTACTGGCGCACTGGCTTCCGTCTGAGCAATGGTCCGCACGCACACGCAAGGCGTTGAAGCAAACGGAGATGTCCCTGCCGGACAGGTAACGGTGTCCGGATTTGTTGTGACTGCAACCGGCACCAACGTAGGAAGCGCCAGCGTTCTCGAACACGATCCACCGATTACCGGGGTCCCGGAAAAGCTAGTCGGGCATGACGCGACCGGGTTGTCACACTCGCCGGTTGCGGGGTTGACCGGCTCCAAACACGAGACGATCACGGGAGCCGACTCTGCGGTTCCGGGCCGAACGCAAGTTCCACCGGCCACCGGGATGCCCGACGTGCCAGATGGACACGAGTACGTCGGCGGGCTCGGCGTCACAACGGCCTGCACTATTTCCTGCACAACCACGTCGTCCACGGTCACCGTGGTGATTCCGCCCTGGACAGGTACGTCAAGGCTCCAACTCCCACCCGACGTGAGCACGATGATGGAGCGCGTTGAACCGTCCGGGAGCGTCGCAACAACAGTGCACGGGCAATTGCCGAC
>Ga0209831_1000341_pt1 | contig 44923 bp, 31 predicted proteins | sample Maine_Asex4_meta_FD_187451 | JGI IMG/M metagenome (GOLD analysis project Ga0209831, IMG submission 187451) | Marine algal microbial communities from Maine, USA - Maine_Asex4_metaG (SPAdes) (version 2) | ecosystem: Host-associated > Algae > Red algae > Unclassified | place: Maine, USA | collected... | reverse complement strand
ATTGTGGTCCGCACCGTATTCGATCAATCGACAAACTTTACCATATCGATCAAAGACATATTTTTGGATGGCAGCATTATCTGCAACGATTTCGTCGGCACACCGGATGGCTATCTTTTCACTCATCAATAAAAATAATTTGGCATGACTGGCCCATTTAGCGCGTCTCCATTCCAGTCCGTCTACATTTACAATAATTTTTTTATAAGGAAAAAATAACTTTATTATCGGTAAAAATAGACATCCTGAAACACCTAAAATCAATAATGCTTCGCAATATAAAGCTGCGTGGATCATGGATAGAATATCATAAGGAATACTGAAAATGCCATTCGCAGAGATTGGAATATATTTTATATTCGCTCCCTTCCAGGTGGAAAATCTTTCTTCGGAACTATAATGTTTGGTACTATTGTAAACCGTCATTTGGTATTCCTGATGTAGATTTTCGACCAGTTGGTGTGCAAGAGTTTCAAACCCTCCATAACGTGCAGGAACACCGACGGTACCTATTATTGCTAATTTTGTCTTGGGATTATTCATGGTTATTTTTTTACTTGTTATGTATGTCAAGAGGTATTCAAATCCATAACCAAATTGCAATTGTCATATTATGAGCTATTTACAAAATTTAAAATATACAATGTATTGTCAGTTTGAGATATGTTCTCATTTTGAGAATGATAAGATGTTTAATTTTGGGAGATAGCATTAATTGGAAAAAGAAAAAAACCGAGTCGGTGAGGACTCGGTTTTTTACCTTTTTTTACTCAAAAGAATGCTCTGAGTCCCTGGCTTGGATGATTGCGAAAGCAGGGAAAATATTAATTACGTATAAATTGTTATTGAATAAGAATTTTTCCGGAATACCATTGTCCGTTTTCTCCAACTACCTTGACTATAAAATGTCCGAATGGGAAACTTCCTTTATTCAATTGGAATACAGATTCGGTAATGCCTGATTTTTCAAATAATTTCTTACCCAATAAATCAAAAATTTCCAAACTGACAATATTTACATTTACCCCACCAGGCGGGACAATCTGAATACTTGATTGCTCGGTCATCGGATTTGGAAAAATATGAAGTTGATCTCCTGCGTACGTTGGTATCGGTTCTTGACCGATGATATTTACCACCGTATTGGTGGTTATCGGAGCGATATTGTCAAAGAAAATAGCGGCGCTGTTTTGCAATGTTTTACCATCTTCGAGATCAGTCTTGGGCTTTATTTTAAAAATAACAAAACCGTGACTGGCTGCTTCGTTCGCGAGACTATCTGGCATATTGATATTTTCAAAAGTCCAGACCAGGCGATTATCTTCCTGAATTTCAAATTGATAATTGTGACTGGCCAAGCCTAGTTGGAGACTGTTGACATCCAAACCTTCTGGTAACTGATCTTCTATTCTCACTGTTGAAACAGTGACGTTTCCGACGTTCTGAAATCTAATTTTATAAATTAATTCCTGATTGTTTTGAATATATCCTTCCGGTGTGACGGCGATGTCATTTGGATCAATGGCTCCTACTGCTGGTTGGCTATCAATCACTATGTTGTTAGACATGTCGCAATCGGATTCAGTTCCCTGTATTGCTGCTTCCAGGTGGATATCATCACCAATGGCAGCATTCACAGAAACAGAGTCTTTTACAAATATAGTAACGGATGCTCCAATTGGAATATCTCCCAATTCCCAAATTGTATTTGTTCCTTCTATTCTGGTCCAGGGAATAGAGCTTTCTAACGGAATAATGTGATTGCCAAATTTTACTGCCAGGTTGGTATTGGTGGAGGTTCGGGTTCCAGTATTTTTATAAGTCAAGGCAATCAGATTTTCAAACCCAACCCGATGTGCTGTAGCTGAAATATCTACTTGCAAATCGGGGAGCGAACAAGCTGCGGTATCCGCAAAATTATTTCCACAAAATGTTCCTCCGATACCGGCTACGGTTACGTTGACGGTTGGCGTACAAGCTGGATTCCATTGTGTTTCTTCGGTTACTTGTGTAATACTGTATGCACCTGGTGCTGCGAGAAAACTGTAAATTCCATTTGAATCTGTAACGGCGGTCAAGTTTCCCGGTTGGAGTACTACTTTCATATTGGGAATACCGATCTCGTTGGTATCTTGCGTACAATTTTTATTTTCATCAAAATAAACGGCACCACAAACCTTACTTCCCTGATCTTCGATAATAGCGAAACAATCCTCTGGTATTTTGTTGGTGATAATTTGTCGGTAACCAGAGTTCCACGCTACGATCATCGAGTCGATTACCGTGGCATCTCCCAGACCAATGATAATTTTAAGTTCATTTTGTCCACCGATTCCGCCTCCGGTCTGACTAGATACTTCCCGCATCTGCCAAACATCTTTTCCGTAGATATTTGCCTTTACCCGAATTTTGGTGCCGATGGCTGAACGATTTGAGTTTGTTCCCTCAAGTGTGACACACACTTTATTCTGACATTTTCCCCGCGCATTTTGGTAAATAAAATTTTCATTTAACTGATGATTGGCTACAAATAAATCAATATCGCCATCGTTGTCATAATCAGCCCACGCTGCGCCAAACGATTGTCCTTCGTCCTGCGTAATATCATTGGTGACAGCTGTGAAATTTCCATTTCCATCATTAGAATACAGAAAGTTGCTTTGGTTTTGGTCATTACTGACAAACAAATCCAGGTCACCATCGTTGTCGTAATCTCCCCAGGCACTTCCGTGGGAATGCCCTCCGTCATTGACGATAATTCCGGTGCTTATTTTCAAGAAGCTTTCGTCACCATTATTTTGGTAAAGGAAGTTATTCTGCTCACCGGCATTCGCCACAAACAAGTCCAGGTCACCATCATTATCATAATCCCCCCAACTCGCACCAACAGAATTAGCACCATCGTTGACAATCGCTCCGGTATTTATTTTGAGAAAATTTCCATTACCTGTATTTTTATAAAGACTATTGTTGTTGCCAGCGGTATTGCAAACAAATAAATCTATCAATCCATCCGAATTATAATCTCCCCAACTGCTACTCACCGAGAAATTTGCTTCAAGTGTGGGAGATGGACCGTTTGCTTTTTCAAAGGTTCCATCGCCATTATTATGGTATAGCTGGTTGAAACTGGTAGAGAAATAATCGGAGACAAAAATATCCAAATGTCCATCATTGTCATAATCTACCCAGCTGACACCGTGGGCGTAGCCTTTGTCCGTTACCGCAGGATCATTCATTATTCTGGTAAAAGTTCCACCATTATTTCGGTATAAAAAGTTTTCTGATCCAATGTTATTTCCTACATATAAATCCAGATCGCCATCATTGTCATAGTCTCCCCAGGTTGCAGCCAATGAGCTGGCGAGGTCGGTAGCAATGACGCCGGTGGTAACTTTTGTAAAAGTAGAATTTCCGTTGTTATGGTATAAAATATTTGGGGTATCAGCAGCATAGTTGGTTACGAATAAATCTACATTTCCATCATTGTCATAATCTCCCCACGCAGCGGCCCATGCATCACTAATAGCTTCCAATCCAATATTTTCCGGTTTGCCAAAACTGGCATTTGGATCATAAGCCAAGGCAATGGTAGGCAGACTATTTCCACAAGGGCGTTGGCCGCCTATTTCAAAATTAACGATTTCACCAGGTTTGTAATCAATTCCCAGTAGTAGATTAAATCGAAGGCGTACTTTATTAGCGGTAACATCGGTTACCCCGATTAATCCTTCTTCGCCAATTGCCGGGTCCATCGCTGCTCCTGTGATGGTATAAATATTGTTTTGAAGTGCTGGCTCCGAAATCGGAAAATAGCTTGCTGAAGCAGGGTACAATACTTCCATGCTTCCACTTTCAATTGTCACGGTTTGACTATTTGAAGGAGCTATATTTACAAAAAGATCTTCGACAGCGGCCAGTTTTGAACTCAACATTTCAACTTCAATTGTGATGCTATTGTCACACTCGTCTGATGGGTTGATCGCACTATCAAATCTTACTTGTAGTTCAGAAGGCTGTGGTGCGAGGGCTAATGTAAGTTCTTTGGTTTCACAAACTTGATTGTTTGGATCAGTGGGATAACCATCGCAATCTGCTCCCGAAATAACCTTTAGGGTAGACAATTCACAGGAATTGTAAGCAGCGGTTATTTGGAAATTCTGATTTTCTCCTTCTGCTAAATCACCCAGCTGATAGAATCCGTTTATTGGTAACAAAATACTTTGGTCTTGTGTATTTTTTACTTCTTGTACGATAATATTTCCACCTGGATCTTCCAGATGAAACCATCCATTGGCGGCAGGAGCTCTTTGGTTTTTAATGGTCAAATCCCAGATGACCGTAGCGGCAATCCCATCCTGGGTCGGTAAAGTTGAGTAGGGAGTTACGGTGGCTTTATAATACTTTAGAAAATCCGTTTGACCTGTGTATTCCTTAATTTGGCCTCCGAGGATATTATTTTCTCGAAAAGAGAAATAATAATCAACGGGTAGATTGGCTGCTTCGTTAACGGTACATTCAGGTTTTATTTCTATAGCAAGCTGACCGTTATAACCATCGTCTGACAAATTTAGTGTGCCACCATTTTTTGCGTAGTAAGCGGCCATGTCAAAAATATGAGTAGTGCCGTTGATACTGGTGGGCGTAATATTGCTAGTTTCCAAAACACTGGAATTGGTATTTTTAGTTCTCCATTGTTTGATACTACCCTCTACGAAGGAATACCCTGCCGGAATTTCAATACGCACGCTTTCCAAATTAGACCAGTTTCTAAATTCAAATGGAAACATATTGCCGCCCGAATAATTGGTGCAACAATCTCCTATGCTCATATAATAATTTTGATAAATTGTTTCTGTACAAGTCTTTACGTTATACTGTTCTGATTTCCAGGTGGTATAAAAATATCCTACTGCGGTAAAGTTACCATTCCAATCGTTACATTGGTAGGCAGAACCATTGGGTGTATTGCTGACAAAAAAGTCATTGGTAATCATCGCTTGTTCGGCGTTGCCACCGATATTTCCGGTCATTTTATAGGTAGCTGTCAGCTGAACTTTATCTTCATTTTCTAACTTAAAATTTGAAAAACCATTACAACTTAATCCAGCCAAAATTCCCGGACTAAAATCGAAATTTACAGTTCTAACACCTCCCGATACACTCTCCGAAAAAGGAACCTGATCACAAGAAATAGTCTGTCCAGTACTCTTGTCGAAAATGCTGACGCGGGCGGATAAAATATTAATATCATTTCCAAAAGGAATATTAGAAGTAGCGTAACCATGGTTCCAGCTTGGGAAGGTAGCGGAAGTTTTAATCTCTCCAGTGAAGGTAGTTTCAAAAGTATCACTGGTCATCATACGCCTGGATTTAATTAAAGTCATATTCAGATTATTCGTAGCATCGGGCAATCCATCGAGGTCGTTATCCGATTTTCCCAGACTGATTCTTGCTATATCAAACCCTTTAAAAACCATTCCGTGTTCGCAAGGCCCGGGGCAGTGCAACTGCGTCTCCGGCGTTTCTCTGCAAGTCATCGCCATGCGATAAGGATCTGTGCAGTTGGTGTCCATAATGTGAAATACCTGCATCCCAACTGTTACCCAGCTAACATTGGGCGCACAATCTGCGGTTAGATTCAAGTTAAAACTGGAATGATTCAGGCTGAAATTTGCTGGAATGGGTAGATCGTACCTTGCCACTAGTTTTCTGGTTGTTGCATCGTAAGATAGCTGATCGGCAGGCCAGTTATTTTGACTATTCACAAATTCTAAATCACTGGCTACGCCACTCCAGACCAGTCCAACGGGAATATCAAAAACAGCCTCAAAATAAGGTGTTGTTCCAGTGGGTAAATCAAAAGTTGCTGCATTAATATTTAAGGTGTAAGTACCAATCTGACCATCTACCAAGTCTGACGGAGATTCAAAAAAGGTAGACATATTTTTTACATTATTTTCCTGACCAACACCCGAAAATTCGTAGTCCCTGCTTTCACACATATCCGTATATTGTCCTTCGTATTGCCAGCCAACGTAATGAACTTTACCACAAGAGGTGGTTGCGCAGGTATAATTTTTCCAATTCAAATATAGCGTCTCGCCAGGCTGGATGGTTGGTAATGCAACCGTAAAACCATCAATTGGATTGTTTCCCAGGCATTCATAGCCGGTGGCTTCTTGCGTAGCAACGGGTAAGAGTGGAAAAACATTTCCGTTAAGGGTATAACTGATACTTTCCGGTGCGGTACGCGTGTATTGATTATAGGTGTACGGTAGAATTTCGATTTGAGACGCATTGGCTGGCCCCGTTCCATTATTGGTAATCGCTAGTTGCTGATTGTCTCCGGATTGATCTACACAAGTTCCAAAATTACTGGTGGGAACGAATACTAAATCCGGTGAAAATAACTGAACAGTTGTAAATGGAAACTTTGTATTACTAGAATTATTTTGTCCATCACATCCCCAAAAAGCAGTGAGCTCATTTTGTGCATTATTACAACCCGTGGCAGTCATGGTTTGTGTAATGACAATAGATTCGTTTTGATCAAATCGGCCGTCTCCATTTCCGATATTTACAAAGTCGGCTGCGGAAAAAGTAATTTCATTTTTTTCGTTATTTAGTATTCCAATATCGACCATCTCCAGAGTCAAGTTGCTATCATAAGTATTTTTAAGAACAAAAGATGATAGCGAACCATACCCACCGTTTACGACGGTGACTGCCTGGGTAAAACTTCCTCCAACAAAAACCGTAGTAGACATTGGGCTTACTTGTGTAACGGAGAGCGCGGGATATAACAGGTTGTAAGCATCTGTGATAACTGTTTCCGAGCCGCCGGCGTAATTGACAATGACTTGATTAGAAAATATATCGCCGTTTAACTGGCCCGTATAGGCATCGTAATTGGCCATGGCTTCAAACGTATAACTAATGGTCCCGCCGCTGGTTAAATTGTTGGCAGAAAAGGAAATACTAGAGAGATTGGATAGGTTGGTTTCCTGAATGTTAAAGGCGGAATTATCTACCAAACTTCCGGCGACATATTCTATTCCTGTTGGAAATACTATTTGAATTTGGAGACTGCTTAAGTCGTTGGCAGAAGTATTGGTAAACTCTACGGTAAAGGATTCCGCTTTTTCACAGACCATTAATTCAGTCGGTATTCCGTTATTAAAGCTGATCACTTGTGCGTTGGTTTCTACACAACTGAGAAATATGAGGAGCATTCCGAATAAAAGTACAAACCAGCCTGGAATATTTTGTTCTTCGGGTTCCGTTGAATCTATGATCTGTGTTGGTTGTTGGTGATTGGTATTCATGGTAAAGTTATTTTAGGAATAAGGATTTGATCTCTATAACCTAAAATCTATACCGTCAATTAAATAGCTGCCAATCAGTTGCTTAGAGTTTAAGGAATATATTATGTATTCTTGGAATGGGAATAATTCTCATTTTGAGAGAGGAATTAAATTTATAAAGTACTATTTAGGAACCGTTCCTTAACAATGGTTCGGTAACTTTTAATCAGGAGGTGATTGCCTTAAAATTTGGCTTGTCACCGATTAACAAATGAAACAGATAAGGAAAAAATTAACAATTTTAAATATCTACTAATTTAATACCCGAAGGCACTAGTGCCTTCGGCACTAAGTTGTTGATTAGTTAATCGGTGGATCAGTCACATAGTACGCAATGCGAACGTAACCATCTTGGTTGCGCTCTTACATCAGGATTACCTAACATTTGACCGACTGCTGATTAACCAATAAATTAATTAACAATTATATTACAAATAGTATGTTTATTCATGAATTTTAAATTACTTTATTAAACACCATAAAATAAACACACCATCAGATCTATCAAGCACTCTTAACCTTTATACATAGAAATTTAGTTCCGGAAGCACTAGTCTAATATTGTTTTTTCAGCCTGACCACTTCCAATCCTTCCAGTTTTTCTAAAGACGCTCCGGTTTTATCATTAAGTGCCATCAAAAGAAAGTGGCCACCCAAGCTACTGCCGGCGGCGATACACCAATCTTTTTTGGCCGGAAACAGATATGCACTGAAGTAGGGAAACGGCTGATTGAGCAATTCATTTTCTTGTCTAAAGGTTATTGGCCAATCACTTAATTTAATTATTTTGATCCAATCCTTCTGATAATCGGGGCTAAGGCTACCAAGTTGAAAATTACCATAATCGAATTGCTTCACCTTTTTTTTCGGCCCCAGCCAATCTACCAGTATCTTGAGAATTTCTACTTCATAGTCAATAGAACGTTGTAGCTGAATGGGTTTTTTGCCCAGCTTTCGATAGATTTCCTGTACTCCCAGGGTTTCGGAAAATGGGACCTGATAATATTGCGCTAGTTCTTTTAGGTAAATCGGTCGTAAATAATCTGTCTTTATTTTTTCCCAGGTATTACTTTCAAAAAAAATCCTGCCAATCGCCGACCGGGCATTCATATCTTCCACCGAATCCGGCAAAGCAGGATAGGTATCTTCTGGAAATTTTTCCGCAAAGGCAAAAGGAAAGTAGATTTTATAATAGCGATCAAAGACAGGAGGAAATACGCCTTCCAGTTCACCAACGGTTTTACCTCTGGTGGTGTTGATCAACCAGTTCATCCAGCGGGGTAAATTTTTGATCATGATTTTTTTATTGAAGAAAATTGGGTGGAGGAAATTTTTAGCTATCTCAAAGCTTGTCTTCGCAGTATCCTGAATATGGAATAAGTACTAACAAATATACGTACTCTAATGGTAAAAAAGATTATTTGAGTCCCATACAAATTTTCTGTACATAAACTCTTTTATAAAATATTAATTTAAAAATTCTTGTGCTCCCCGTTATTTCTTATTTTCCGAGAATAACCTGACTACTCATGCAAGGCAAAATTTAGTATCTTTCAAATTTTAAAACGATTTTAAGTTCTAAAATTCAATAATTTCAAAAAATGAAATTTCTATTAAAAATAAACATACTGCTATTTATCTGTTTCGGTATCTTTATCAACAGCCATTGTGCTCCTTCAGAACTGGCTGGTGCGCAAAAGGAAACAACCGAGCAGATGACATCCAAAGGAGGAACAGAAATTGAGACTCCGGTCAATCCAGTCGCCCCCATCCTCGTAGGTGCCGAACGAACGGACCAGTACCTGGATCAGTTGAGAGGCCGTAATGTTGGTTTGATTGTCAATCAAACCTCTACCGTTAACAAGCTGCATTTGGTAGATTGGCTGGTGTCCGAGCAAATTCAGGTGCGTAAAATTTTCGCGCCGGAGCATGGTTTCCGTGGAACTGCAGATGCCGGACAGCAGATCAAAAATGGATCGGACCCCAAAACTGGATTACCAATAATATCGCTTTACGGAAAAAATAAAAAGCCGACTTCAGATCAGATGGCTGGCCTTGATTTGATTGTTTTTGATATTCAGGATGTCGGCGCCAGATTTTATACCTATATCTCCACGATGCATTATGTCATGGAAGCCTGTGCGGAAAACAAGGTTGATTTTTGGGTGCTTGACCGACCAAATCCCAACGGTCATTACGTAGATGGTCCAATCCTCCATCCGGCTTATCAGTCTTTTGTGGGGATGCATCCGGTGCCGGTCGTACACGGAATGACCGTGGGAGAGTACGCGCAGATGGTGAATGGAGAAGGTTGGTTGAGCAGGGGCGCCCAGTGTAATCTGAAAGTAATCGCTTGTGAAAATTATACCCACGAGCGTCCTTACGAATTGCCCATTAAGCCGTCGCCTAATTTACCCAATCCAGCTGCTATTTATTTGTATCCGTCTTTTTGTTTTTTAGAAGGAACTACGGCAAGTGCCGGACGGGGAACAAATCTTCAGTTTCAAATATATGGACATCCGGACTATTCGGGTGGAGCGTTTGAGTTTAAGCCGATTTCTATGTCGGGCGCAAAATATCCCAAACATGAAAATAAGATTTGTTATGGTTATAATTTGTCTAATGAACCGCTGACTACTTTACGGGAACGAGGTTTGGATTTGACGTATCTGGTAGATTTTTACCGGTTTTTTCCCAATAAAGAAGCCTTCTTTTTAAAAAATAATTTTTTTGATAAACTGGCTGGAACCGATAAGTTGAGGAAGGATATTATTGCTGGAAAAACTGCTGAAGAAATTCATGCTTCCTGGGCACCAGGACTGGAAAAGTTTGCAGGGATCAGAGCTAAGTATTTATTATATCAATAGAAACTTCGTTAGGGTTTTATAAAAATAATAAAATCAAACTTATAAATAAAAAACAGCTTACCGATAAATCGATAAGCTGTTTTTTAAATTTGGTTTTTAACCAGTTCTTAAGCTTTTTTAGGCTTAGGAAACTTATAATCTTTATGTAATTCCGCAGTAGGAACATTGATATAAGTGTGATCGTCACCGCCGGTGTTTACTACTAAACGAACTTCATCGTAACCTTCACCAGTTAATTTAACAACAGACTTAGCTGCAGAGTCCGTGGTAGTGATATCTCTCCAGGGCTTACCCTTTGATTTTCCACGAATAACCGCTACTACTTTACACTTACTTTCCTGGTAACTGTCTTTGTATAATTGCTCAATCCACTTGAAGCTTACGTCTTTTGTATTTTTGAATGCCTTAGCCATAATAAACTATTTTTTAATTTTAATAATACTTGTCGATTGCAAATTTTAGGTAATTAAATCGTAATTCCAAATTAAAAAGGAGGTTTTTTCCCAAGTATTATAATTGTGTTGAAATAAAAATTATTTATTTTAACAACATAAAAACGTAAATGGTTTTAATCATTGAAATAACAAGAATTGAAAAAGGTAATATGTAAATGATTGATTGCCTATTGGTTAGGTCTTTTTTTTGGCTATTCTTCAGGGACTACCTATCAAGTAGAATAACAGAAAATTTAACATTGTGTAGCCGTATCTGGCGATAGAAAGTATTTTTCATAAAAAAACACGCATTTTCGTCATTATACGAAAATGCGTGTTTTTTTTTAACCTACTCCTTATTTAGGAACCTTATTAGGGTTTAATAAATCATAGAACTGATCTAGCTTAGGCATGATAATGATCCGGGTACGACGGTTGGTAGACCGACCTTCCACCGTTGAATTATCCGCTAATGCGTTGTATTCACCACGACCCGCAGCGATCAAACGGTTAGGATCTACTCCGTAATTTTTCTGTAAAGCACGAACCACTGAAGTTGAACGCTTCACGCTCAAATCCCAGTTGTCTTCAATACAACTATTTTTGATAGGTTGATTATCGGTATAACCTTCTACCATTACTTCGAATTCAGGACGAGACTGAATGATGGTCGCAATTTTCTGAAGTACCTCTCCCGCCCGTGGCGTGATGGTTGCGCTACCACTCGTGTAAAGCATTTTATCAGAAAGGTTTATCAGTACGACGGTCTTGTCAACTTTAATATCTACATCTCTATCTTCGATACCATCTCTTAAAACACTTTTAAGATTAACAGCCAGTGCCAGGTTGATTGAATCCGCCTTGGTTTTTGCGGCCTGAATTAAGTTGATGTAACGATCTTTTCTTTCCAACTGCTGCAGCGTTTCACCGATGTTGGCGTTGGCTGTCTGAGAAAGTACCGTTAAGTCACCCACCTGGGTCAATTGCTTATCTCTCAATTTACGAGCATCCGCCACCTGATCTTTCAGATCCTGAATCTGATCTGCTCGGTTGTTTACATTGCTTTCAGCAGTTTTTAGTTCTCCTTCGAGTCTCTTTAAATTTTGGTTACACGCACTTAATTTATCAAGGTAGTCCTTAATAACCGCATCTTTTTTGGACAGATCCGCGTTGGCGTTGTCTAGTTCCGTCTGCAGCACTGCTAGTGCTTTTTTAGCACAAGAGGTAGTCGACATGGCAATGCCGATGAGTAGTAAAAAAGCAAAAAAATTGAATTTCATGGTTGAAAGTTTATTAAGGTTTAAAAAGGAAGTCGTTTAAGTACTTCTATAAAAGATGAACGTAAAGCGTCTTAAAATTTAGCTGAATTGAACTGATTTACAGAAAGTTTATCACGAAGAAAAGTTCATTTATCCTGCAAAAATACTTTAATTTTTTTTACAACCTAACGGTCGCCAATCCTTCCTGAAAATCTCTTACGTCGGAAAAGTCGGGTAGAATAACGGGATTCCCCGTAGTATCAATAAAGCCGATGCCCTGTCGAAAACCAACTCTTGCCAGACCGCTCTGAAAACTCCAGGCCAGTCCATACTTTGGAGGGGTAATTTCTTTTCCGTGGATGTCAAGATATCCCCAAAGGTTATTCCGTTGGTAAATGGCGCGTTCTTCAACAAAAGAGTAAATCTGTTGATAAGCAGGTGGCATGATCATTTTTCCGGATTGGTCGATCAGTCCAAATTTACCGTTATCGACGATGACCCAGCGGTTGCTGCCGGCGTAAAATATGGTTTGATATTGTGGCTGGACGACGGTGTTTCCTTTTTTGTCAATCAGACCATATGCCTCGCCCGTTTCAACTACCGCAATGCCCTGATTAAAATTTCCTGCGTTGTCAAATTTATTATCAATAATTCGCTGACCTTTTTTATTTAGATAACCAAATTTTTTGTTCCACTTGGCCTTGGCGAGTCCCTCCGCAAAATCTCCGAGTCGTTCGTAGGTCCCTTCAAAAGCAGGTTTTCCCGTTTTATCAATCACCGTAATTTTTCCATCCAAAGCCACCTTGGCCAGTCCCTCTTTAAAATTCCAGGCATTTTGGAAAGTTGGCGGTATCGCGGTTTCTCCATTTTCATCCAGATACGCAAAAAGAGAATCTTTTTTAACCGCGATGAGTCCTTCGGAATAGATTTTTATTTTCGTGTATTGAGCTGGCAAGAGATAATTTCCTTTTGGATCAATGAGTCCCATTTTTTCCGAAAATTCCATTACCCGGGCTTTGCCATTTTGAAAAGACCAGGCAGATTTGAATTGAGGGCTGATAACAAGGTCGCCGTTTTTATCAATAAAACCCCATTTATCACCTGCTCGCACGAGCGCAAGGCCCTCACTAAATCCTCTGGTTTCGTCAAATTCACCGCTAATGACTAGTTCGCCATTTTTATTGATAAATCCCCAGTTTTCTTCCAAATCCGGATAATCCGAATCGTCAGAAAGGGGAACGGCCATTTTTTCACCAAGGGCGGGAAGCCTGGCGTAAGGAGCATCGGACTGGCAGCCGGTCCCGGCGAGTAAAAAAGCAAAAAGCCAGTAGGGTAGAAAGGGGTATATTTTGTACATACTGCGAAGATAAGTAATGTTAGGTGAATAGCGATAAATTTTCGAATATTGAATCTGTGTATCGCTCTGATATAGACTCACTTATTTAGACTAAAAGCTGGCAGATTGCGTTAACTTATTATGAAAAACAAATTATGGATTTGTCTCCTGGCCGGCGCGGTGGCGATGCTTTACGGATTTCAGACTACCGATTGGGAATATCATCTTTCGTCCGATAAGCAATTCAGTATATTGGTACCCGGAAAATTTACCAATTCCCTGGATACGGTGGCTTCGGCGATTGGTCCAATTTTTTGTGATAATCTGGTTTTTCAGGAAAAGGCAGACAGTATAGCAGCTATTTATTCTCTAAGTCATTGTCAATATCCCATTGGAACATTGCATTCGGATAGTATAGAATTGACCACTTTATATTTTGATTCTACGGTCTCCAGTGTGGTGGCGAGTCTTGGTGGAACGTTGCTCTACGAATCTGGCCAACAGTTTGCGGGTTACCCCGGAAGGATTTGGAAAGTGAGTTATGAAGAAGGAAAAAAATGGGGAAAATTTAAAGCCTTGATGGTGGAAAACCGACTTTATATTTTACAGGTTCGAGCGAATAACACGGTACTTACCAGAGATCATGCTACGCGGTATCTGGACTCGTTTACGTTGCGGACTTTTTGAAAAAGTGTAAACAAGCGAGTTAAATTGTAGGGGCTCCTAAAAAACAATTAGGAATGCGGTATAAAGATCAAGCCAAGAATAAACTCTAAGGAATGGCAATTAAATAGGAAGTATAGAATCGTCATTTATTTTGTCAACGTTACTAGTGCTTTCGGCATTAAATAACTGGGCATATTGATCAACGTAGGAACAAGGCAATGCCTTGTTCCTACGTTGATCTGTTAACTTAAATTTCTCTACCGTCTTTTTTGAATTTTTCAAATATTTTAGCGTGTGATACCTATGCATCAGAAGAACCGATTAACGAATCACTAATCAACTGTTCTTAATGTCTAGGAAAAATTAACAATTTGAAATACATACTAATTTAGTACCCGAACCACTAGTGCCCCAAGCATTAAGTAAAAGGTAATATGGGCGCTGTTATTTTTCACTTACCTGCTCAATCCCTCATACAACCACTTCGCCAGCGCTTCCCGATTGGACGCTTTTAAAAACCGTTGCTGATCATAGCTGTTCTTAATATTTCCCAATTCAATAAACACCGAATTCGGTTTTACCTCTCTTAACATGTGGAGGTCCCGTCCGCTGATGGTTCCCTGATAGTTCCCTTTGGAGCGGTATCTTTTGTACTTGTTTTTAAAGGTTGTATGCAATTTTTTGGCTAAAGTTCGACCCTTTTTAGAACCTGGAAAATAGTAAAAGAAAACGTCTGTTTTTTGTTTAGTACTGCGGGAGTCGATGTGAATACATAGTAAGGTTTGGTCTTTAATTCCCTGTTTTTTATGTCTTTCGTAAAGGGTATTAACTGCGTCGGATCGTTGGTAAAGGCGCGTCTTTTGACTACGGGGAATCTTGTAATTTCCCCAGCAATACTCGTCCATATCTCCTTTGAGAATTTCATCATCGCGCAAACCATCGTCCGGATCGCGGGTGATCATGTAGGCGAGAGCACCGTGTGAGAGCAGGTGTCGAACCAATCGAAGTGCCACATCGTAAGCATATTCGTCTTCGTACAAACTGTTTCGTCCATTTTTACCAACTGCGCCACTATCAGGACCACCGTGTCCACTGACGACATAAAATACCTTGCCACGGAGTTTGTTATCAATTTGAGGAATGTAGGCGTGTTTTTTTCCAAAAATGGGAAATTTTCGGTAGCCGCTGACCCGGGCATCCGCTTCGAGTTTATTTTCTGATACCAGATTTGCTTCTCTTTCTACGTTCGCCAACCGCTCTTTTCTGGTTTTTTCGCTTTCAGAAATAGCCTCCTTTTGGAGATCCGTTAATAGTTCGTCTACCGTTGGTGTATCGTCGGAAATATTAGGTGGTGGAAGATTGACAGGTGGCTTGAGGACCACCGGATTTTTTTTTGCTACAGGACCTCCCAGACAATCCAGTTCACTATAAGGTACCCACAAAATACTGCTGCTGGCAATATCCTGTTGTCTAAGATTTTTTGCTTTTAAATATTCATTATACCGTTTGATGCGGAGGGCTTTTTCCCATCCCTTAATTCCCAGGGTGGTCTTGATACTCTTGCCATTATAGTCATAGATCAATACTGGAATCTGGTATGTACGACTGGTTTTAAGCTTACTTTTGGAATTGAGACCGTTGAGTTCGTAGAATTTTTCGAGATTACAATTGGCCTTTTCCAGTTTATATCGTGCCAGGAATCGGTGTATATTATCGCCAGACCGGGCTTTTACACTATGAAAATAGGGATCTGCCGCCGATAGCGCGGAGGTGGAGAAAAAAAGTAAAATCAGTAATAGAATAGTGTTTTTAAGCGCCATGATATTTAGATAGTTTCCTTCAGTCAGTCGGTATGCTGCCCATAAAACCTTTGTCAAATAAGGCAGTCAACTAGCAAGTTATTAAATTTTATACTTTTGTGTTTGATTTTAATAAATAATTAAAGTGGGGAATGGATAATTTTCATCCAAAACCTATTTCTCTCTTCAGTCTATTGCTAAAACTAACATATGGATGAGTTTGTAGAGACGACCACGACCAGTTGGGTACAACGTATTTCCGGGGCCATCGCAGGATTAATCTTTGCGCCTCTATTTATTTTTGCGGGATTTTATGCTTTAAAGCATGGAGAAATCACCCATGCTAAAACAACCAACGCCCTGAAAGTGGTTGTTAACGATGTGGCGAGTCCCGATGATGCCCGGGTCGGAGATGTGTTCAGGTACGTAGGAACCGTTTATTCACCAGGTGAAAAATTTCAGGATACCCAATTTGACGTGGCCATTGACGCCATTAAGGTCTATCGGCAAGTATATACCTATCAATGGGTGGAGCGGAAAAAGGAAAAAAAGAAGCGAACTGCGACCGGTGGTGAAAGAACGGAAAAAACGTATACCTATTCTAGAAAATGGAATCTTGAACTAATAAATTCTAATCGATTTAAAATTCCTGAAGGGCACCAAAATCCACGCAGAAGAGTAGCAGAACCCTTGTTATTTGAGCAGGAAGAGATCCTGATGGGACAATATATTCTGCACGAAAAATTTCGGGATGCGCTGCTGAATTATAAAATATTACCACTGAATCAAGATATGTTTTCTTCGGTTCAATACGTTATTTTGGATACGATTAATTCGGTTATTTGTCCAGGTGACAAGTTTGGAAAAAACATTAGTAAGGCTTATTACGGCTCTTCAAAGTCTAAAACTTCTTCCCTTTATTTGGGAAATGGAATGCCCGAAGCGCCGCAAATTGGAGATTCAAGAATTGAATATTGGTACATTCCGACGGACGTATATACGGTGGTTGGACAAAAGTCACGGAATATGATTATTCCAAAATCTAACAAAGATCTTTTTATTCATTCAGAATTGCCTTGTGGTGGGGTAAGACATTCTCCGCACGGAGATTTTGGAATGCTCTTTTCGGGAGACCAAACGGTAAAGGAGATGTTTAAAATAGTACACCAGTCCAATGATAAAATATTTGTGATTTTGCGCTTTGTCGGATTAATTTTCGTGGTAGCAGGATTCGCTATTCTTGGAAGTCCGCTGGGATTATTATTCGCCTGGCTTCCTTTTTTTGGTAGAATTTGGGAAAAGGTGGTCTTTAAAATAATGCAAGTACTTGGAACGTTAACCGGTATTTGTATTTCTGCTTTTTATTTTTTAAAATACAATAGTTTGGCCAATTTGACCATCTATGACTTATATTTCGTCTTTGCAGTCTTACTGTTTTTATTTTTTGTGAATGGATTGTCGGTCAGTGTGCAGGCGAATGGAAAAGAGGTTTTTAGCGGAGATTATTAAGCTTTGTACCAAAAAATTTATAAGAAATGAACATCCTGTGAGTTCCCGAGTTTTACAAAAGAAAAAACATGACCAACCAAGATCTTCTTAACAAAGAGCTCCGTAATTTCTACGCGCTCAATAAACAAATAAATAAATATTTCAACGGTAGCGAAATAGATTTTTTACCCGAATCAGTGCAGCTGGGATTAATGGACTACCTAGGAATAGTCTGTGAATCTGAGGAAATAACGGGTGCCATTCTCGAAAAATCCGCCGTGAATCCAACCAATACCATAGATTCTATCGTTTCTGAAATTACCGAAAACCTCAATCAAATTATCAAACAGGATTTGGATGATCAGGTAAAAGCTGCTGGTTATCGGATGTCTGTCAATCGATTGATCAGTTACCATTTAGCCAATTTTGAAAACCTCAAATTTGTGGGTAACGAAAAAAATGATATTTCCGATTTAATTTCGGTTACTGAACGACTTCGGTCCGTAAAGAAAAAGATAATTGGATAGATAAAAATCCTTAAGGAACTGTACATAAATAAGTAGTCCCAAAAAAAGCAGTCAAAAACGTAAAGTTATTATTAACTCATTCCTAATAAACTAAGACCTAATAAAAAAGATCGTCCCGGAAATTTGGGATGATCTTTTTTATTGTATGACACGCGGTGCGTTTAAAAATGTTAGAGTAGAAACATTGAAGACATTGAAGACATTGAAAACGTAGATACAAGGCATGCCTTGTATCTACGTTTTCAACCGCAATCGCAACCGTTTCTCTACAGCTTTACCACCTTTTCCCAGGCAATCGTTACCCCGTCAATTTCTACCAGAATAACGTACATTCCCGGACTTAAATCTTGTCCCAAAGACGTCAGGCCGCCATTTTCAAAATTAACCGCCTCCGTCATTTTACCCATCAGATCGTATACCAATAAACGACCTTTTTGGTAAGTAGCCTGATAGTCGACTGTTACCTCAAATTGGGTGGTAGAAGGATTTGGAAAGACCTTTAGCTCAGTCAGATTTTCGGTCAGGTCCGTCGTATTGGTCACCAAAATATCTACGACCGAAGTGACCGTTGTAGAACCACAAGGATTACTGACAGAAAGTATAACTGGATAGGTTCCATCTGCGTCATACAAGTGAGTAGGATTGGGTTGCGTACTCGTTCTTCCATCACCAAAAGTCCAAAGATAATTTAATCCATCGGTTGCATTACTTGTAAAAATAACCTGTCCGTTACTTAAGAGGATTTGTCCAATCTCTGCGGACGGCGCCGTAAAAGTAGTCACATTGAGATCCTGTGATAATTCAAAAGTACCATTCGGCATTTCGAGGTTAAGCGTTGCTTTATAATTGCCCGCATCCGTATAAGTCACCGTTGGATTTTGCAAATTAGAAGTCGCTGGTTCTCCTCCTTCAAAGGTCCAAAGCCGGCTGGTCGCTGTCTCATTTACATCCGTATAAGTTATTTCAAAAGGATCACATCCTGAAGTAGCGGAGGTCGTAAAAAGCTGTGGTGTTGCCGCATCTCTTACTAAAAATCTATCAACGGCTGCTTCTACCACGTTACTAGAGCCTTCTAGATCAGACGTTTCGAAAATGATTTTTACCTCATCCGTTATCGTGATAAAATCCGCCAGGTTATATCTTAGACGTGGACTCCAACCGTCCTCATTTCCCGCAAATTTTACAATAGTAACTTCTGTCAAACCATTATCAACTTTTACTTCCAGCGTATCGTTGGGACTATTATTTCCAAAGGCATTAAAGAACCAGTAATGGAAACTCAGTTCCGGATTTGTATAACTGGATAAATTCATAGAAGGTGAAATTAACCGGGTAAAACCGTTGTCTACATCATCTGCACCAATCGAACCACCACCGTTTCCAGTAACATAACACTGGTCTCCCAGGTCACCGGAAATATCTACATCTGTATTTACCGGTTGTCCATAATGATCTGTTCCAGCGGGTTCTCCTCGTTCCCAGAAACCATCACTTGCCGAACTGACAACCTGCCAGCCAAGATCAAAAATAAAATCATCCTTAAACCCGGGAGTCAATTCAACCACCGTAGGTCCAGCGGTACCAGTTTGTAGCGTTATAATTTTTTCGAAATAACCCCAGGTAGCAAAGCTTACATCATATATTCCGTCTACAACCAAACGGGAAAAGTTTCCATTTCCATCGGTATTGGCTTCATAAGAAAGGCTTTGCCCTACTAGACTTATTGCGGTATTTGCAATTGGTAAACCCGTTTCAGCATCTATTACTTGTGCCGTAAATTGAGTAGTCGGCAGCGGATTTAACTGGATATCCTGAATAAACAATTCGCCATTTTCTAACGTTACTTCCGCGATGGCCGTTTCATAAGCAGGGTGAGAATAGGTCACTGTAAAGTTTCCTGATAATACCTGACCAGTTTGATAATCACCTGCCAAAGTACTGTTGGCGAAATTGACTTGTGCAGAACCAATCACCACGCGCGCATCACTAATCGGAGCACCCGTAACCGCATTTGTAATTTTTCCTTCCAGGTGACAAGCCCTTACATAATTAGGCGTCAAAACAAAGAAGCCCTGATTAATATCAGAAACGACCACAGTTCCACTGGTAAAATAAGGATAAACACCCCAGGCACCACTTCCGGATTCTCCGGGTAGTAAGGTATCAAAATTTCCTACTTCAATAATATTATCGGGACGACTTGCATCCGCGAGGATACAACCATCGGTATAATAAGAAATAATCAAAAAGTCATTCCAGACAAAAACGTTGTGTGGTAATACCCCTTGATTGATGGTGGAGAGCGGACGAAACTGGTCCAGCTCCCGGATATCATCCAGATCTGAAATATCATAAACACCAACGGGCGCATTGCCTACTTCGTCGGTTGTAAAAACCACATTGCTGTCATCACTCAACCACGCATTATGCGTAAAGTCAAAAGGAGTTTCTTGTGTAGCTAATAATTGTACGTTGTTTAAATCACTGATATCGTAGATGCCCAGCTGCCCTTCGAAAATTTCTGAACTGTAAAGTTTATTGTCGCGTACGTACGCATCGTGCGAATAAATTGCAGGGGCAGCAGCAACGTACGCTGGGTTGGCCGGATCGGTCGCCAGGTCAATAAAAAAAACACCTCCGGCATTTAAGTTACAGCCAGAAAGATGACCGATACCATTTACGTCGATAAAGATATTGTGACAAGGACCGAGCTGTCCGCCAATTTCTGTAAGGTTCGGTTCCCAGCGAAAAGCATCTGCTTCTGTAATTTGATCAGGCAGGTTGGTCAGATTAATGACATTGATTCCGCCTCCGGTTTCGTTGGTAACATATGCGTAAGAATCCCATACTTTAATATCTCGCCAGATGGATTCGGGACCACTAAGAAAACCTTTATCTTCTGGATTATCCGGATCGGTTATATCAAAAATAGCGACACCCGTAGCTGAACCAACAAGGGCGTATTCCCGTCCGTCCGCTTCGTAACCCCAAATATCATTAAGTCGTTGTGGAAAATTAACCTCCGCCCGAAGGGTCATATTGAGTTGAGCGGCAAGTGGTAACGAAAAAATTGCGGAAAGTAATAGTAAACATATATTTTTCATGAAAGATAAATTTTGTTTGAATGAAAGATAAAGGTGCTGTCAATATAACGTATTTGTAAGGATTTTGATTAATCAAAATGTCAAAAGACTGACACTTGTTTATTATTCAACGGTTCCGTTTTTACTGAATATTTTTACAAAATAACCCTAAAACACCGTATTAGGAATAGATTAACGATCGTTAAAACACTTAACTAAACATTGGTTTAATATAAAATTGAATTGAATATCAATGATTTACATAATTAAAATTAACATACCTTAAAATCAATAACAAGGAGTTGAGCATTAAACGCTTGTTTGCCAGAGTTATGTAGGTGTATATTGCAGTAAGAAACGGTTCAAAAATAACTTAGGATCAATTAAAAAATAAGTTATTCTTTTATTGATCCTTATCTCTTCTAAAAACCAAAAAGAGCTTATAAGAATTAATGGGTGTTCTCATAGTGTGTGGGCTGCCCCCCGATCTAATGTGATCGGTGGGGTGGTTTTTTTCTCAAAAATAATTTTCAATTACTGAAATCCTAATCAGTTATTGAAAGATTTAAAATATATAAAAATTTAATGGGTGTTCTCATAGTGTGTGTGGACTGCTCTCCGATCCAATGTGGTCGGAGGGTAGTTTTTTTTGTAAGACATTCCTTAAAATCCTCCTGTTACCCGATCTAAATGCACAAAAAACATGCCTTCAAAAATCAAAACCTCCCCGTCATTCTAAAATGATCCCGAATCAAACGCAGTCCCTCCCACAATCCTATCGGTTCGATTCCCTGTTTCAACTGATACTCACAGATCTCAAACAAGTAACCAAAATGGTCTCCCAAAACCTTCCATGCCTCAACGATACCATACTGTGGATCGTAGATATGAGCTGGTTCACTAAAAGCTCCGTTCAGCTCAATGATTTTAAATTCTCTTAAGTTCACCAGGTCTTCAAAACAATCAAATTTAATATCCAGACGACCATAATTGACGCCAGGTAGATGTTGCAGTATCTCTCTTACGCGAGACAAAAGCCCCTCCGTATTCCATTCTTTTCCATCCAAAAAAATAGCGCCCAGCGAATGATTACCAATTTTAGGCAAAGCAAAAACATCACCTTTTGCTAAAATCTGGCCCATGATCACCGCCGGATCTTTACGCAATTCTTCGGTCTGCATGGCATAGCGGGGCGTTGCTTCCAGTAATTCCTCCACGGTACTTTTTCCATCCCCGATAATCGACATAAATTCTTTTTTTACGATGCTCGTTAGCTGTACCTTTTTGGTGCCGGGATGCCTTACAAAAAATACGCCCATCTCTTCTTTATCGGAGACAAATTCTTGCACGAGATATTCTGTTTGTATCATGGATAAAAACGCTGATAATTTGGCTTCATCCCGAATAATTTTTAACCCCAATCCGCGCAGTCCATGATTGGGTTTGAGGAGAATTGGATAGGCTAGATTTTCGGAATATAACCACTTTTTTATAACGGCAACTTTGGTCTCCGGAAAGATGACGAGGGTCTTTGGATAATGTGCTTTTGGGAGTTGATCGTATATTTTATCCTTTGGAACAAGAAAGGCACCACCGTTTATAATTCCCGGATTAGCGACCGTAAAGAATACCCAGCTACGGGAGCGAAAAGCGTAGTACAGATATTGAAAAAAGGAAGGGAAATATACGATCCAGACGGGCCAGTATTCCCAGTGGCGCAGGCGGTGAAGAAACAAGGATCGACTCATCGTAGATTTAGATAATTGAATAATATATCTTCGTCTACAAATTGTGCAATGGTATGACTGACGGTTTTGATAGCAGGATAAATTACTCCGCCGGGTTTTGTTTCGTACCGATTCTCCAAGTGAAAACTACGGATGGCTTGCGGTGTTTTTAAATCGGGTAGGGCATCGTGAAATTTAACGGTCATCTTTGCCCGTTCTTCTGGTGTATAAAGTGTAGAGGACAACCAGCAATGCCCCGTTTTGGTATCCAGCTGAGTTGTTATTTTATTTTGACCATCCCAAATCCATTCCCAAAGATTTCCTTTGGTAGAGTAGTGGAGTAAGGTAAAGGGTTCAATGTCGGTCAGGTCTACATTGTTCCATGCGGAAATGATATCTTCAGCATCCAGCAAATCCAGTACAATCAAACCACGACTTTTTCGGTAGGCTGCCGCGCGTTGATGTTTGGTACGTCCACCATTTAAAATAACCAAAAAATTATTAAAATTATCGTATCCAATCCAGGTACCCCCTTTTACATCTTGCGGGAAGGTGAGGTTTTTTTTGTTGCTAATCCAGTCACGAATCAGGATTGGTTTTTTCCGCCCGATATGCTCATCCCGACTGGAAGAGATGACAATACTGTTTTTTAAAGGAATAAAACTAACCAGACACATGCTTTGCTTGATATTTGATGGTGGCTGGTGCATACCCAAAATTTTGCTGGATAGCATCGCCTAAAAAATGGGTTACTGCAGGACGAATAATAGCATTGTGGTGTATTATGTGTTCGAGTTGATAGAGCAATTCCCGATGATAAGATGTTTTTATAACTACTTGATTGTTAATGAGTTCTATTGGTTTGTCCGGCTTGTTGAAATGTTTTTTTAGATATTTTAATTGACGGATAGCGAGTAATCGATCCTCTTCCAGCGCTAAATTTCGGGCGCGGTTTTCATAGTCTACCCGACCAGCATCATAATTTTGCACCAGCAATATAAATATTTCCAGCGTATGTCTCAGATGTCGCCCTATCGATGCTGCTGCCATTTCAGCATCAGAAATGAAAGTATATTGTTTGTCCTCCAGAGTGGTTACCAGCACAATAAGCTCATCTAAATGTGCAATTATATCTTTTTCAAGTGATGATTTTTCCATAATTTCATAAAAGTATAAAACTATCTTTTTTAAGCCAGACAAGTTTTTAAATGATCTACCAACTGCCAGCAATCCACAAAATTATTATACAACGGAACGGGTGCTACCCGAATAACATCCGGTTCTCGCCAGTCTGCAATTACGCCTTTTTTTGTCAATTTGTCATATAGTTTTTTATCTGCGTTTGCCACTTGTACCGAAAGTTGACAACCACGTTGAGTTGGGTCAGCAGGCGTGATGATGCTTACCCGATCCGTATTCATACCATTTAATAAAAATTCCAGATAGCCCGTCATCCGTAAAGATTTTTCCCGCAGCTTGTCTATTCCTGCTGCTTCAAAAATCTCCAGCGAAGCATGAATAGCCGCCATACTTAAAATCGGCGGGTTACTTAATTGCCAGCCTTCGACGCCAGGAATCGGATCGAACCCGTCCCGCATTCCAAATCTGGTTTCTTTGTTGTGTCCCCACCAACCCGTAAATCTTGGAATCTTTTTGGCTTTTGCGTGGCGTTCGTGTACAAAGCATCCTCCCAAACTACCAGGCCCACTATTCAGATATTTGTAAGTGCACCAGACCGCAAAGTCAGCACCGCTGTCGTGTAAATTTAAAGGCAAATTTCCGGCACCGTGCGCACAGTCAAAACCGACCATACATTTTTTCTTTTTTCCCATCCTGGTGATGGCTTTCATATCCAAAAATTGTCCGGTATAATAATTAGGATTGCCAAAAAGAATGAGCGCGATCTCGTCTCCCTGTTCCGCAATCGTTTTTTCAATATCCTCCATCCGCAGGAGGGTTTCTCCTTTTCTGGCCTTTAGCGAAATAATGTCTTTTTTTGGATTAAAACCATGAAAGGCAACTTGCGAAGCGACCGCATATCGATCCGAAGGAAAAGCGTCGTGTTCGATCAGTATTTTATACTTCTTTTTGGTTGGACGATAAAAAGAAACCATCATCAAATGCAGGTTGACCGAGAGGGTATTCATCACCACTGTTTCGATCGGTTTGGCACCAACCACTCGAGCCATATTTTTGGTTAGAAACTCATGGTAAGGCAACCAGGGATTTTTACTTTGAAAGTGACCTTCTACACCGTATGCTTTCCAGTCCTTGAGTTCCTGTTCAATAAAAGATTTAGTTGATTTAGGTTGTAAACCCAAAGAGTTTCCACAAAAATAAAGATGATTTTTACCATTAGATTGTTTAGGAATGTGAAAATCCCGTCGAAACGATTTTAAAGGATCTTCTCGGTCTTCACGCCGGGCAAAAGACAACGTATCTTGAAAATTCATACATATTTTTTAAAACTCCCTCGAGAGTCAGGAATGGCGATTAAATAGCGTGATGGAAAAAGAGGAAGCATAGTGTCTTAATTTATTAATACCTCATTCCTTAGAAATTTTGTAGCGGATAAAAGCGTGATTTTTTTCACAAAGAAGCAAAGAAACAAAATTCTGGTTGGCAAAAATAATCGCTTTTCCATAACAGCAAAAATTCAAACCTCAACAAGCGCAGCGTTTTAACCAGCCTCCACTGCCTTCGGCGGCTGCATTTTCGCCCCACACTTATCACACGTACGCAAAGTCTGATCAGAATAAAATTTATCAAAAATAACGGGCATATCTGTTTCTATATTTTTAATAGAAAAATTTTCCTGATAGAGTTCTGTTTGACAATTTTCACAAAACCAGGCCAGTCCGTCCTCCATACCATCGGGTCGCTTTTGTTCGATGACCAATCCGATCGTGTTGGGTCCTCTTTGTGGAGAATGTGGCACATTGGGCGGTAGTAAATAAATTTCACCTTCCTTGATGACGATGTCTTTTTGCACCCCTTCGTCGATGACTTTTAGCGTAATATCTCCTTCCACCTGATAGAAAAATTCGGGCGTCTTATTGAGGTGGTAATCTTTGCGACTGTTAGGTCCTCCAACGACCATAGCGATAAAATCGCCACCTGCCCAGATCATTTTGTTGCCAACGGGTGGCTTCAGCAGATGACGGTGTTCCTCAATCCATTCTTTAAAATTAAATTTTGGAAATAGTTTAGACATAGCGCATAATTTTAAATGAAAAGTTTTTATTTTAAATCAAGGCTCTAATATACTAGACTTTGCGGGAAATTCTATCGAAATCGCTAAAAAGCATAGCCTACGGAGGCCACTATTCTACCTGGTCGAGTGTCAAAGTCATACTGTCTTCCAAAAAAAGTGAAATGCGCTCCATATTCTGAAAAGTTTCCTTCGTATTTGAGATCAATAACCAATTTCCAAAAATCCAGTCCTACTCCCGCCTGATAGCCGTATGTAAACGTTTCAAATTTCTCTTCATACCCCTGAACGTCAGTCAATTCTGATCTGCTATTAATATGTACATGACCAACGGGACCTCCCTGTAATCTTAGAATTCCTACTTTGAATCCTACCATCACCGGAAGGTCGATTCTTTGGTAAGTTTCATTGAATACGTCATTTAAAACGACTCCAGAACTGCCAGATTGAAAATTATAATCAACCGAAGAACTGTTAAAAAGAATTTCTGGCTGAATGAAAACATTTTCTTTTCTAGCCTGCAGGAACAATCCGAGGTGATAACCATATTTGGCTTCTTTAACGCTTAGCCTAAAAGCATCGACTTCTGCCGAATTAGAGACCAGGAGACTGCCGGCTTTGATGTCCGTAGAAGATAATCCGCCCCGAATTCCAAACTTGACCTGTGCAGAAGTGGTGGTTATAAAAAGCAGCGAAATGAGAACGATTAATGCATTTTTCATGGTGTATTATTTTTGATTATTGGAATAACGCTCAGTATTTTGATATGTTGGATAGAAAAGCAGATATTTGAACGATTTCTAAAAAAATTAAGCCACTATGACGATTCGTTCAATAGAATATATCGGGAGTTTTCCTTCCGTCAGTAAATGTCCCAGGCACAATAAGGCTGAATACGCCTTTATTGGCAGGTCAAATGTGGGAAAATCTTCTCTGATCAATATGCTTTCAGGTAGAAAATCGCTGGCCAAGGTCTCGAATACACCCGGAAAGACGCAGATGATTAATATGTTTGATGTAAATGAAAAATGGATCATCACCGATTTACCAGGATACGGCTACGCCCGATTGTCAAAAAAGCACCGGGATTCGCTAGAAACGATGATTCAGGGATATTTGCAATTTCGGGAAAATATGAACTGTGCGTTTGTGTTGATTGATAGTTATGTGCCGCCTCAATCCATCGATTTGGAATTTATCAATTGGTTGGGAGAAGCCAGGGTGCCATTCGTGATTGTTTTTACCAAGCAGGACCGGATGATCTCTCAGAAAAAAATGATCAACGTAGAATTATTCAAAAATGAATTGTTGAAAACCTGGAACGAGCTTCCACCGTTATTCTTAACAAGTAGTGCCAAGAAGGAAGGTCGCGATGAAATTTTAAACTATATTGAGGAAATTAATCCTTAAATCTTATGGATAAACCAACCCCACCGTTATCGCAAGTATTTCCAGAACTGGAAGATTGGCCAATCTATAAATTGTCCGAAGACCGGGAAGCCTTTGTGGAGGAACTCAACGAGTTTACGACCAATCGACTTAAACAAAAGCCCAATCAATTACTAAGTGATATCATTGCGCAGACCATCTATCTGGAACGGATTCGGATCAAGGAAGAACCCTGGAAGGTGGATCCACCGAACGAAGATCAATTCTGGAAAAAAATGCGAAAGCGGCTGATTACACGTTCGCTCGATAAAAACGAAGACGAAGCCAGAATGGTCAACGAGGCGATTCTTCACAAGATCGTTGAGCGATATGCTCAGGAAATCGTGGGTACTTTCAAGATTCCTACTTTTAAATTTGCCAGAAAATTTTTAACCGTATTTTTTAACCGACTCCTCAATACTGCAGCGGGCCGGAATCTGGGTCGTTTTTGGGGCGCCAAACGCAAAGTTTCCGAAAGATTGAAAGTATACGGTCAGGTAGATACGATTCGTGCTTTAATGAAAAAGGGAACCGTTGTATTGGTGCCTACCCACTTTTCAAATCTGGATTCTATCCTGATCGGCTACGCACTGGATACCGTAGTCGGGTTGCCCTCTTTTTCTTACGGTGCTGGTTTGAATCTATACAATACCGGTTATACCGCTTATTATATGAATCGGCTGGGAGCTTATCGCGTGGATCGTCGCAAGAAGAATCCAATCTATTTGGAGACCCTGAAAGCGATGTCAAAATTGTCGATTAGGAGAGGTGTAAACAGTTTGTTTTTCCCGGGTGGAACAAGGTCGCGGAGCGGAGCTTTGGAGACTAAATTGAAGCTGGGATTATTGGGGACAGCGGTAGAAGCGCAGCGGTCCATGTATGAGCAGGGAAAGGATGAAAAAGTATTTATTGTCCCATTGATTTTGGGTTACCATTTTGTGCTGGAAGCAGATTATTTGATTGAACAACATCTTAAGAAAACGGGAAAAGAAAATTATTTAAAATTAAAAGATCAGTCTTATAGTCGCTGGAAAGTTTTTAAATTCGTTTGGAAATTATTTAGTCGTAAGTCAGATATTAATCTCTCTTTTGGAAAACCCATGGATGTGCTGGGAAACTTTGTAGATGCGGAAGGGTATAGTTATGATCGTCAAAAAAATCCGGTAGAGTTAAAAGAATACTTTGTCAGTGATGGTAAAGTAAAATCTGATCGGCAACGGGAGGGAGAATACACCCGTATTCTAGCCGATCGAATTATTGAGCGTTATCACAAAGAGAATCTGGTACTTAGCAGTCATTTGATTGCATTTGTTGTATTTACCATATTATTAAAAGAAAACCCCAAGCTGGACCTTTACGGAGTATTGCGGTTGCCAACCAAGGAATATGAGTTTGAATACCAGATTGTCCGATCTGCTCTTGACAAATTACGAACTCATTTAATAGAAATGGAAGCAAATGGAAAGATCAAATTAACGGAAACCGTCACGGGAGACCTGGATGAATTGATCAAAGATGGAATCAGTAATCTGGGTATTTTTCATCCACAGAAACCATTGAAAATAAATGAATTAGGTCATTTAGAGTCTGAAAATTTCAGAGTATTATATTATTATCATAATCGGCTTTCTACCTACTCACTGGCTAAATATGTGGAGTGGGATCATTCGGTGGCAGCCTTCGCAAAAATCCAGGTTTGAATTCTGTAAAAAAGTATTTTCTTGATGAACAGCAGATGTTGCTGGCCGTAGTGATCAATGCCCTGATCATCTTCTTGTTATATTTTCCAGAAATTCGAACGGATGCGTTTAACTTTTATCAGACCCTTGATTTTATAGATCATTTGTACGTTTTGATTTTTGGTTTAGAAGCTTATTTCAAAATATCCCACTACGGATTTAAAAAATATTTTGCGGATCGGTGGAATGTTTTTGATTTTATAATTGTCGTGGTCAGCATACCTGGATTGCTGCATTATCTGGGTTTTACGAATATAATGGATACTTCCATTTTTCAGTTGCTTCGACTTTTTCGATTGGCTCGGCTTATCCGGTTTTTAAGATTTATACCCAATGTAAAAATGATTGTTGCTGGTCTAAAGCGCGCCATCCGGGCTTCCGTTTTTGTATTGGTGGTACTGGTTTTTCTCAATTTTATGCTGGCCCTTTTTGCTTGTCACTTTTACGGTGCGCTGGTCCCTGATTATTTTGGCAATCCGATGATTAGCAGCTACTATATTTTTCAGATGTTTACGGTAGAAGGCTGGAATGAAATCCCGATCATCATCGCCAAAGCTGCCCAAAAAAATGATCCCCAGGGAGCGTTATACACCATCGTAGGCGCAAGGGTGTTTTTTATCTTTGTTGTTTTAATCGGTGGTATTTTCGGGATGTCTCTCGCCAATGCTGTTTTCGTTGATGAGATGACGATGGATAACAACCGGAAGCTGGAAAAGAAAATTGATAAAATGCAGAAGCAGTTAGTGGAGTTGAAAGAATTATTATTAACAAAATAACCAGGTCTAAAAGATCAAGCCAAGAATATAAAGTTATTTTTAACTCATTCTTTAGCGCTTATTGCTTAAATTCGCACACCTATGGCAAAAGGTAAACAGTCTAAAAAAAAATCAAGAAAACGACGGGAGGTAACGCAACCTAAATCGGCCATACTGGTTAGTAAATGGCTGCCGTGGCTGCTCGGATTTTTTGCTTTTATATTATACGCTAATACGCTCGGTCATCAATATGCCCTGGACGATGCCTCGGTAATTACCAATAACTTTGTGATAAAAAAGGGACTGGCCGGCTGGCCGGAAGTCTTTACGACGCATTACCGTTTTGGTTATTGGAACAGTACGGGAACCTTGTATCGACCCATTTCGCTGGCGATTTTTGCGTTTATTTGGCAGGCGAGTCCCGATAATCCATTTTTATACCATTTGGTAAATATTTTATTTTTTGCAGCCACTATTGTTGTTTTATTCAAAATGCTTCGTACATGCTGGCCTGAATTACACAGCTACCTCATTGCAGCGATTACCGTTATTTTTCTGACCCATCCGGTACACGTCGAGGTGGTGGCCAATATCAAAAGTCTGGATGAAATATTGAGTTTCTTTTTTAGTTTGTTGGCGATTCATTATTATTTAAAATATTTAAAAGATGCCCGGAAATCGAAATTGATGACCGCTGTTGGATTTTATACGTTGGCTTTGTTTTCGAAAGAAAATGCCATTACCTGTTTGGCAGTTTTTCCGCTGATTGGCTATTATGCTACAAACAAAAATCGGGAATGGCTCAAGTCTAGTTTACTATTCATTGCTCCGGCGGCATTGTTTCTGCTTTGTCGCTACTCAGTGTTAGAGACACAATCTTTAGAGGCAGTCTCTCCACTCGATAATTTACTGGCTGCCACCAATGGCCCGGTGGAGTGGTATGCTACGGCTATTTTGTTGATTGGAAAATATTTGTGGACATTGCTGATACCGATAGAATTAGGTAGTGATTTTGGGTATAGTCAAATTCCGGTTACAGGCTTTGGAAATATAAAAGTCTTGCTCTCTTTGACAGCCATAATAGTTTTGACGATATCAGGAATTTCAGGATTGAAAACTAAGAATAAAGCTGCCTTTGGTATACTGTTCTTTATTATTTCTTTTTCTATTTATTCCAACTTGTTTATCACCATTGGTTCTTCGTACGGAGAAAGATTTCTGTACGTAGGAAGTTTAGGGTATGCAATTGCTTTGGTAATGGCGCTACACCAGATTTGCGTGAAAAAATCAGGATTAACTGAAAATAATAAATTTATTCTAAAAAAATATACATTGTTATTTGCGGTGACGGGCTTGCTAGGATTGTTCTATACCATCCAGACAATTGTCCGCAACGCAGCCTGGTACAACTCTTACACGCTCTATAAAGCCGATATTCAAACGGCGCCTAATAGTGCAAAATTAAATTATCATCTCGGCCTGGAAGAAGTAAAAGAAGCCTTGAAAGGAACGGACAAAAATCAAAATGTACAATATCAGAAAAATGCCTTTGCTCATTTTCGCCGTGCTATCGAATTGTATCCCTCGTACGGAGATGCCTACGGACAACTGGGATTGGCGTATTATCGACAGAAGCAAAATAAAGAAGCACTGGAAAATTATCAAATTGCGCTTCGGTATGACCCCAATGATGCCAAGATTTATAGTAATATGGGTGTTATTTATTTTGAGAACAAAGATTTTAAAAAAGCCGAAGAGGTTTATCTGAAAGCAGTGAAACTGGATCCACGCTATATCGACGCCCGCCGTAATCTGGGAAGTGTTTACGCACAAACCAGGCGCGTCGATCAGGCGATTACCCAGTTTTCGGAGGGCTTGAAATATGATCCTGACAATGCCGTTTTACACCTGTATTTAGGTTATGCCTACCGGGATAAAGGCGATGCCAGCCAATCTGGAAAGTATTTAGAAAAAGCTTATCAACTGAATCCTGCGTTAAAAAAATAAGGAAGCGTGATGGAAAAAGATGAAGCATAGTGTCTTAATTTATTTTATCAACATTCCCATGACAGGTTTTAACAAATATTTTACATAATTTAAAAATAAAAAATGAAAAAATACCAGGGAGCTATTTTCGATATGGACGGAACGATGGTTGATAATATGATGGTGCATCACCGTGCCTGGCAAGCCAGTCTTAAAAAGTTGGGAACCGACTGGCCAATCGAAAAGGTTATGCAAGAGGTTCATGGAGTCAATGAAGAGATTTTACATCGTATATATGGTGATCGGTTTACCCGGAAAGAGAGACTGGCGATCAGCGCCGAAAAAGAAAAAGCTTACCGCGATATTTTTCTTCCGGAACTAAAGCTGGTTGATGGTCTAAAAAAATATCTGGACACATTAGAAGCTGCTAAAATTCCAATGGCCATCGGTACCGCAGCGCCACCAGAAAATGCTAATTTTCTTTTGGACAACTTACCTGTTCGTAAATATTTTAAAGCTATTTTTCACGCCGGAGATGTTAAAAAAGGAAAGCCGGACCCAGCGGTATTTTTATTAGGAACTGCCGCATTAAAGGTCGATCCGGCTCGGTGTATTGTCTTTGAAGATAGCATCACCGGGGCCGCCGCTGCGAAAAATGCAGGCTGTGCAGCGATCATTGTTACGACGACCCACCAGGAAGAAGAGTTCGCCGAATTCGATCATATTCTGAAATTCGTAAAAGACTTTAGTGACTTAAAAGGATTGACGAAATACTTTATTTAATCCTGATGTAAGAGCGCAACCAGGATGGTTACGTTCGCATTGCGTACTACGTTTCCTGAATTTTTCTCCACAAAGAAAAAATAATTAAACCAGAAATTCCACTTACTACAAAAGCCATAATTCCCTGCGAAATGTTTCCATAAATAAAATACCCGGTTCCGAAGAGCGCTCCGTAAACCATAAAGCAGCCAGCCAGCATTGCTAAAATCTGGAGCGGTAATTTCCCCGCGAATACTTCTGCTTTCGTAATTTCTTTATCAGAAATCGCTTGATCAATTACCGGTTGCCAGCCACGAGCAGCGGGTTTTATTTTTTTATAAAAACCAACCAAAACGCCCTGGTCGGTTGGTCTGGTCATAAAGGTAACGACTACCCAGGCCACGGTGGTGAGTCCTACGCTGGTGAGCAGTTTTATATGCTCCGCAATTTCGGCAAAGCCCAGCTTGGTGTGTATTAGATCCAAATAAATGGCGAGTACAAACGAAACGATCATGGCCGTCAATTCACTGTACGCATTGATGCGCCACCAAAACCAGCGGAGGATAAAAATTAGTCCAGTTCCGGCACCAATTTTTAATAAAATCTGAAAAGCATCCAAAGCACTTTCTAATTGCAACGCAAAAAAAGCAGAAAAAATCATTAGCAACAAGGTTGACCAACGTCCAACGGTGACCATCTCTTTTTCAGAAGCTGCTGGTTTATAAAACCTTTTATACCAGTCGTTTACAACATAAGAGGAACCCCAGTTCAGGTGCGAAGAAATCGTGGACATATACGCAGCGACCAGCGATGCGACTACGAGACCTAGTAGGCCAGCGGGTAAATAAGTAAGCATGGCAGAGTAGGCCAGGTCATCTTTTATTTTGATGACCTCTGGATCAATATGTGGAAAAGCTGCCGCAATGGAAGCCAAATCAGGAAAGACCACCAAAGAAGCCAGCGCTATAATAATCCACGGCCACGGACGCAAAGCATAATGTGCTATATTAAAAAATAGGGTAGCGGCCATCGCATTTTTTTCGTCTTTTGCGGCGAGCATTCTCTGAGCGACGTAGCCACCACCACCGGGTTCTGCGCCCGGATACCAAACGCTCCACCATTGTACGGCCAGTGGAATAATCAGCACGGTAATAAACATATCCCGATCGTTAAAGTCCGGAATCAAACTGAGTTTGTCACTGACATTGGGATGCACCAAAAGATTTTCTAATCCCTGTATTTCCGGATGGCCGAGAATAACGCAGGCTGCCCAGATGGAACCAAGCATGGCCAGAAAAAATTGAATAAAATCAGTATAGATAACACCCCTTAATCCACCAAGCATACTGTAGATGACGGTTACCGTAGAGGCAATCGCCAGTGTTTCGTAAGCGGATAAGCCGAGGAGTACCGATCCAATTTTTATGGCGGCCAAAGAGACGGAAGCCATGATCATTATATTAAAAAATACCCCGAGATAAATCGCGCGAAATCCTCGTAAAAATCGTGCCGCAGGTCCGCTGTAGCGTAGTTCGTAAAACTCCAGATCGGTCAGGACGCCCGAGCGCCGCCACAGTTGTGCGTACACAAATACGGTCAACATCCCCGTCAGCAGAAACGCCCACCAGGCCCAGTTGCCAGAAACGCCCTGGGTACGAACGACGTTGGTTACGAAGTTGGGGGTATCCGCAGAAAAGGTAGTAGCGACCATCGAAACGCCCAGTAACCACCAGGGCATATTACGGCCAGAAAGAAAAAATTCTGCGGTGTCTTTTCCCGAGCGTCGGGCGACTAAAAGTCCGATCCCGAGAGAGACAATAAAAAATAAAGCGATGATGGTCCAGTCGAGTCCAGATAGCGTCATAGTAGTTTGTTTCGAATACTTGGAATGCCTTGACAGGCAGAAATTCGAGGTAATATACGGAGAAAAACGGGAATGGAAATTTCTTGTATTTTAACTGGTTTTGACCACAGAGAAAGTTGAGTTAACAGATCAACGTAGGAAGAAGGCATTGCCTTTTTCCTACGTTGATCCATATGTCCGGATATTTAATAGACTTGTTACCCTTTAACAAATTGGCTCTATAAATAGCCTTTTGTCCTTATATTTCGTCTATTTTTCGCCTCATAGCTAGGCTATGAGGCGAAAAATGAGACTCATCTAAGAACAAAATCCTTATTTATAGATCTTAATTCTTAAAGGGTAACAAGTCTAATTAACATTCCTTACTTCACCAATCGAACCGTTTTCTCTTGTCCATCTGCATCCCGGTATTGAATAAAATAGATACCATTGCCAAGGGCTGAACCACTCCAGTCAAAGCGGTGACGACCAGCGCTGAGGTTACCATAATTTTTGGATTCGATCGTTTGACCTAGAGCATTAATTAGCGAAACAGTTGCCTGATTTGCGGAACTGCCTAAATCAAACTTTACAGAAAAGTCATCCGAAAATGGATTGGGTGCAACCCGCAAGTCCGTGAGGGGCGAAAACAGATTTTCCGTTGGCGTAATATCAAATTGGTAAGCGGTAACGCTCAAATCATCAAAGTAAAATCCATCTGCATCCACAAAGTCATCCGAGAAAAAGCTGAATTTTAAAAGTATTGTTTCGCCCAGGTACGCGTTTAAATTGACTTCTTCCAGCACCCAGTCGTTTTGTACACCATCGTATAATTGCTCTCCTGCGGGCTGGAATTGAGAAGCGAGATTGGTATATTTTCCGCAGAGTGGTGTCCACGAGTTACCATTATCGTCGGAAGCCATTATCTGAACATAATCATAGGCCTCTTCAATGTCCCACTTGGCCCAATACCTTAAAATTACCTGATTGGAAGCAGTCAAATCAAGGGGAGTGGTAAGCATAATTTCGCTGTCCGTACCATTTTGGTATCTGCCCATTGGACTATCCGTAATGCTGGAAGGTGCACTGACAAATTCGTCCATCGATACTGCCCAGTCTCCAGTGGTAGAATAATTCTCTAAACTATTATTGTCTTCCTCGACAATATCTTCTAATACGCCGTTAATAAATTGTTTGGTGATGGTGTCGTGGCGGGTAAAATAATCATTTTCAATACGGATAGCGATCACCACTGCTTCCGACTCGTTATTTCCAATAGGCGTAACCGTGTAGGGAGCACTGATGTTTTTGATTTCTGAAGTATTAAGCGTAAAAGACTCTGAGACAACCGGTATTGTCAGGTTGCTACTAGCAGCACTAATCGTTACGGTTTGTGGACCGGGACGGAGTCCGTATTCTTTAGCAGAAAATTCAAAACTTCCAGAAAGATCCAATATTGTAAAAGAATTGTTATCCTGTACTTCCAGATAATTAAACAATAGACTTGCGGCAATTATATTCTGGGACATCACTGCTTTGTTCAAACCAATAATAGCATCGGAAGGAGGCCAGAAACCAAAATTAATCGGGCCCACTTCTGGAGTCATCGCAAAGATTTTGGGTTTGCTCATTTCTTCAACATACATCCATGAGTCACTATCCCCGTTTACGGAATAGCCGACTGTTTCCAGGGCATTTCCAAATTTATATCCATTTTCTGCAGTCAATATTTCTCCAAAGTTCTGATAAGTAATTGTATCCGCAGGATGAATATCTTCTGGATGAATTAATAAATTACTAAAGGTATGACAGTTAAGTGTAATTTCAATGTTTTTGTCTTCTACAAAGGCAGCAATGGCCTGTGTTTCTGGTTCGCTAAAAGGACCTTCACCACGATAAGTTTCACTATCTGTATCCGGAGAAGAGCCGATATCATCTGCCCCCCAAAGGTATCCATAATTTCTGTTTAAGTCTACGCCGAATGTATTATCATTGTTGTCTTTTCGATTTTTGCGCCAAAGACCACCGCCGTTGGGTTCGATTATTTCATTAAAAATATAACCGTCCGGATTGACACAGGGAATAAAATACATTCTGGTATTGTCCACCAGATATTTAATTTGATCATTGGTTTCGTAATTTTCTAATAAATACCACATATAAAATAGCATTTGACTCAAACTGTTTGCTTCCCGTGCGTGGTGAAGTGCGGTATACATTATTTCGGGTTCTCCTTCCTGGTCGGCGGGATTATCAGAAATAGCCATCCAGTAGATAGGCCGATTCTGGTGAGTCGTGATGTCAGGAATGGGTTCGCGTGCAGAAATTAGCTCAGGATATAGATTTTGCATTTGATCGAGTACTTCCAACATCTCCGTATAAGTATGGTAACCACCCATACTGCCGAGCTGATAATTGGCGGGAGTAGCGTATTGATCACCAGGCTGGGCGGTGGGACCATTACAGGATTCGTCCCGAACGTTAGCGGGAGTTCCTTCGAGGTTGCGCTCCTGATACCAGGCGATGACGTCTTCAATTAAAATTTCATGGGGAATATTATTGGCAATCAACCTTTGAACTTCCACTTCCGAAAAATCGTTGATCAGGTGCTTTCCGGGTGCATAAGCACCGTGGTCGGTTTCAAATCCCAGGGCAGCAATCTGGGTAATTGGCGTTTGAGTGAGGTCAATTTTTACTTTAGAATAGTTCAGTTGTGCCGAAAGGGTAGCAATAGAGAATAAAAGTATTGAGATCGTTAGAAAATTTCTAATCATAATTTCAGAATTTTTTTTGTAAAAGATCAAGCCAAGAATATTTAACATTCCTTTTATATACGGACAAAGTTAGAATATATTTATAGTAGTTGGTGACAAAACGATGTAAGTTGGTGACATATCGATCTATTTTTTTAAATTGCGATAGAAACTTTGGAATGTGGAAATGTTGTGGATAACTAAAATAGGAAAATCACCCAAAAGATAGATTAAAAAGTACAGTTTTGTAAACTGCTAAAACAGGACGTCTACAAAGGTATATTTCTGGCACAAATTTGACATCATTGGTAAAAAAAGAAAACAACAATATTTTCTGGGCAACCTGGTTTGCTCAACAACTGGGGCTAAAGCTTATGGCTATCTGCTTTAGGTTGATAGATTTTATTCGTTTAATACCTGTCAGATTTTACCGGATAGTTATTCATGTTAGCGCGCTCTTTTATAAATCAACCAGGCCCAAAGTCTGGAGTGATTTATGGCCAGAGCGTTATAATTTGCTCCATCGAATATTTAACTGGAACGTAACCCTGTATATTTTCTTACTGGAGTTAGTGGGCATCGGAGAAGTCTATGAGACGATCATGGATTTTTTAAAATTTAATACTCGGGGCATGACACAGAGAGAAATTGCCGTTGCACGGAGTATTTACGGGGATCGAATCAATTACCGTCGGGTCCGCCTCGACGCCTACGCCTATTTGGGCCCAAAACAGCAAAATATATGTTACGTTAGTTTTTATCTGATTAATAGTTGGGGTAAAATGTCTGATGCCTTATTGATTCACGAGCTGATTCACATCTGGCAATACGAACAGATGGGTGCCCTCTATATGCCGAGTGCACTGGCGGCGCAGGCGAGTAGTCGGGGGTATGATTACGGCGGTGTGCACGGATTACAGAAGGCGCTGGATATAGCTGGAGATTTGCGGACCTTCAATTTAGAGCAACAAGGCGATATCGTGGCGGATTATTTTAGAATAAAAAACGGGCAGATACCAGCGTGGGGCAATGGTCAAACCAAACATCTGGCTATCTACGCTGCCGTGGTACAGCCAGCCATCGGATCAGGTAAAGCGGGTGATGCTTCTGCCGAAAACCTTTCGGTCTAGTGCGTCGGGAACTAAATACCTAACACATTTATACGGACTATTTTGAGATCACACTTCTTCGTGCATCGTTTGACCCCAAAATAGTCTCGCCTACGGTATCATCTACTTTGATCCCGACGCACCAGCGCCAAAATTGGCGGTAGTTTCTGTGGTTTTTCCGTATGTTTGCAAGAAGTCGATTTTAATTGATCCTTAGAGATAACGCCCGTATCGGCTCTCTGATTGACATAAAATAATTCGCCTACCATCTCATTCCAAGGTAAATCACATTATGATAAAGTTTTACAAAAAAAGCAAGGGCGCATTAATTGTTGCGGATGAAGTAAACGGAACGGGGTGGATACATATCTCTCCTCCTTTTAGTCACGCGGAGCTGGAAGCACTGGCCACCGAATTAATTATTCCACTCGATTTTCTGACCGATTCTCTCGATATTGACGAACGCTCGCGGTACGAACGGGAAGAAGAGGAGCGATTAATCGTTTTGAATACCCCTATACTGAACGATGAAGACGATGAAAATGGCCCTATCTATGTGACGGTTCCGATTGGAATTATTATAACTGGAAATTTGATTGTCACCATTACCCCCAAGGAAAATCCGGTGCTCAATATATTTTTGGAAAATAAACTGAAAAATTTTGATCCTGAAAATATACCGTTATTCATTCTGCAAATTATGGAGCAGAATGTATTCCGTTTTTTGACCTGTTTAAAGCAGCTCAATTTAAAAAGAAATATTATTGAAAAAGAACTTTACGACTCTAGTCGAAATAAAGAGTTGCGTCAATTATTGAGTATCGAAAAATCGCTGGTGTACTTTGTAAATACGCTTAGTTCTAATGAGCTACTTAAAATGAAAATGAAGCGGACGGACTTTTTAAAAATAAAACATGACGAAGTGTTGACCGATTTATTTGAAGACATCATTATTGACAATAGCCAGGCGCTGGAAATGTCCAATGTATATACCCGGATTTTGAATGGAACGATGGAGGCTTACGCATCTATTATCAGCAATAATCTTAATATTGTTATTCAGCGACTTACCCTGATTACTATTATCTTGATGGTGCCTACTTTGGTAGCCAGTTTTTATGGTATGAATGTGCATGTGCCATTCAAGTCGGAAGAAAGCCCCGAGACATTCTTTTATATAATTATCTTTTCTATTGTCATCAGTATTCTCCTGGCTTTATGGTTCCGGAGAAAACGGCTGTTCTAAAAAGCAATGCCCTTCAGATGGAACGAATTATTTTATATAAAAAATAAAAATGTATAAAATTTGCAACTAATTTTGAATTTCCTTTTTCAATTCTCACAAAAAATCTAATCGCCTGATTTACAATACCAAGTAAATACAAATTTGACTAAATTACACTAATTTGATGATGTAAACGGGCAAAAGGTTTCTAAAACTTATAAACAGTGTGGATAAGTTGTTAACAATTAGTTTCTACTGATAATCAGTGATTTAGGTAGTTTATTAACACGATGTGGATAACTTTTAGTACCTGATTTTAATGTTTTCCGTATCTTAGTTTGCAGAATACAGAATCGAAAAAGATGGAACATTATAACCATCATTTTTGACAAAAAACAGCCTACTTTTTAACATACTTCAAGCTTGAGAAAGGTCTCCACCTCCTGTTTTCTGCTTTTACCAATCGACGCAATACGATGCCCTGGACCATTTTGGTTCCTCAAATGGTAGTGTAGTTGTATACTTGATTGCTGTTTGTTTTAGTAGAAAACCCCGAATAGATAGAACCCTTTAGAGACGAAAAGAACATTCGTTGCGGGCCAAAACTATGCCCCGAGGAAACACTTTTATCCTGTTTAGAATACTTTAATTTTAAAAATTTTATAAATCTTATTACAATGACTGTAGCGGTAGAAAAAATTTTGGTAGAAAACCCCAACCGATTTGTACTTTTTCCAATTGAACACGATGATATCTGGAAATGGTATAAATTATCACAAGCCAGTATCTGGACGGCAGAAGAGATTGATTTGTCTCAGGATCTGGTAGATTGGGAAAAGTTGAACGATAATGAACGTCATTTTATTAAACACGTATTGGCATTTTTCGCAGCCAGCGACGGGATTGTTAACGAAAACCTGGCCGAAAATTTTGTCAACGAAGTTCAGTACACGGAAGCGAAGTTTTTCTATGGATTTCAGATTATGATGGAGAATATTCACTCCGAGACGTACTCCTTATTGATCGACACTTATATTAAGGACAACAAGGAAAAAGATTACCTCTTTAATGCCATTGAAACACTGGACTGTGTTAAGAAAAAAGCAGACTGGGCTTTACGCTGGATTGACTCAGAAAGTTTTGCCGAACGACTTATTGCTTTTGCTGCCGTCGAAGGAATTTTCTTCTCTGGTTCTTTCTGTTCCATCTTCTGGTTAAAGAAACGTGGACTCATGCCTGGATTGACTTTCTCTAACGAGCTGATTTCCCGTGATGAAGGTATGCACTGTGATTTTGCCTGTGCACTTTACAACGACCATATTGAAAATAAACTGGACATCAAAGTTGTACAGAAAATTATTATGGACGCTGTAGAAATTGAAAAGGAATTCGTTTCTGATTCTTTACCAGTGAAACTGATCGGAATGAACGCGGAGATGATGTGTCAGTATATTGAATTCGTAGCGGATCGACTCCTGAATTCTCTGGGTAGCGATAAAGTATATAATTCAGAAAATCCTTTCCCGTGGATGGACATGATTTCTATGCAAGGAAAAACCAACTTCTTTGAGAAAAGAGTAGGAGATTACCAAAAGTCAGGCGTAATGGCCAACCGTGACCAGCAAACTTTTTCACTGGACGAAGATTTTTAGAAAAAACTGTTTATTTACATAACCTACGGATTCATTGCTAATAACACGAATTAAACCCTGGGTGCTAACACCAAAATGTATTACCAAAATGTATTAGTGCCAAGGACCAAATGTTAACTCAAAAAAAGCTTGTTAAAATCCGAACTAACTAATTCTTGATATGAAAGTAATAAAAAGAAGTGGAAAAAAGGAAAATGTATCTTTTGACAAAATTACCGCCAGAGTGAAAAAACTCTGCTACGGTCTGAATCAAAAATACGTTGATCCCATTGAGATTTCACGAAGAGTAATTCAAGGTCTTTACGATGGTGTAAGCACCACCGAACTGGACAACCTGGCAGCCGAGACGGCCGCGACCATGGCTACCCAACATCCGGATAATGCGAGGTTAGCCGCCCGGATTGCCATCTCCAATTTGCATAAAAATACCGATAAATCTTTTTCCAGGACCATGCGGGCACTATACGATTACATCGATCCCAAGACGGGAGAAAAAGCTGGTCTGATTAGTGATTTGACATTAAATATCATTGAAAATAATCTTGATCGAATTGATAGTGCGATTATTTATGATCGGGATTATAGCTTTGATTATTTTGGATTTAAAACACTGGAACGTTCTTACTTGTTGCGTATGAAAGGCGAAGTAGTAGAACGTCCTCAGCACATGTTGATGCGTGCAGCCATCGGTATTCATGGCGAAAATCTGGACGCTGCCATCGAAACCTATACCCTAATGTCCGAAAAGTGGTTTATTCACGCCACCCCAACCCTGTTTAACGCCGGAACACCAAAGCCGCAACTATCCTCTTGCTTCTTGTTAAGTATGACGGAGGATTCTATTCCCGGTATCTTTGAAACCCTTACGCGCTGTGCGAAGATTTCACAATCTGCCGGTGGTATCGGTCTGAGCATTCACAATGTACGGGCGCAGGGAAGTTATATCAAAGGTACCGGCGGAACTTCCAACGGAATTGTACCGATGCTAAAAGTATTTAATGATACGGCCCGTTACGTAGATCAGGGTGGTGGAAAACGAAAAGGGGCGTTTGCGGTTTATATCGAACCTTGGCATGCGGATATTTTTGACTTCCTGGATTTGAAAAAGAACCACGGTAAAGAAGAAATGCGGGCGAGAGATTTATTCTATGCGATGTGGATTCCGGATTTATTTATGGAGCGTGTAAAGGCAGATGGCGAATGGTCGTTGTTCTGTCCGAACGAAGCGCCGGGACTGGATGATTGTCACAGCGGCGAATTTGAAGCATTGTATCATAAATACGAGCAGGAAGGAAGAGCCCGAAAAGTGGTCAAGGCCCAGGAGATTTGGTTTGCCATTCTGGATTCTCAAATTGAAACTGGAACTCCCTACATTTTATACAAAGACGCTGCTAATAAAAAGTCCAATCAACAAAATCTTGGAACTATTAAATCCAGTAATCTTTGTACGGAGATCATGGAATATACCTCTCCCGACGAAGTAGCCGTTTGTAATCTGGCTTCGATCAACTTGTCCAAATTTGTGGTGGATGGAGAATTTGATTTTCAAAAACTGCATGATATTACCCGCGTAGTTACCCGTAATTTGAACAAGGTAATTGACGTAAACTATTATCCAGTTGTGGAAGCTAAAAACTCCAATATGCGTCACCGTCCAGTAGGAATCGGTGTGCAAGGTTTGGCGGATGCTTTTATTCTGATGCGTTTCCCGTTTGATAGTCCGGAAGCACGGAAGTTGAATAAAGATATTTTTGAGACGATTTACTTTGGTGCTATTTCTGAATCAGTTGCGCAGGCCGCAGAAGATGGCCATTACGAATCTTATCCAGGTTCTCCAGCGAGTAAAGGACAACTACAGTATGATCTTTGGGGAGTAACACCAACAGATCGCTGGGACTGGATTACCTTAAAGGCGAACATGAAAAAGCATGGATTACGTAATTCATTGTTAGTTGCGCCGATGCCAACCGCTTCTACTTCTCAAATATTAGGTAATAACGAATGTTTTGAGCCATATACGGCCAATATATATTCTCGACGAACTTTATCCGGAGAGTATATTGTAGTCAACAAACATTTACTAAAAGATTTGATTCGCCTCAACCTTTGGGACGAAGATATGAAGCAGCAAGTGATGGCGGCCAACGGTTCTATTCAGCATCTGAAAGAAATTCCTCAGGAGCTACGGGATTTATACAAGACTTCTTACGAACTAAGTCAGAAAGTAATCATCGATATGAGTGCCGACCGTGGTGCCTATATTTGTCAGAGCCAAAGTTTGAATCTCTTTGTTGAAAATCCAAACTTCGGTAAGTTGTCTTCTATGCACTTTTACGGATGGCAGCAAGGCTTGAAAACGGGTATGTATTACCTGCGTTCTAAAGCAGCGGTTGATCCAATTAAATTTACCCTGGCACAGAAGCACCAGCGGGTACAAACCGCAGAAACGGAAGCACATGTGGTCGAAGAGGCCGTAGGTATTAATAAAAAAGCACTAGCAGAACGTGCTGAAAAAATGCCGGTCAAGGACAGTGATACCGATACTGGACAGGCGTGTAATCTGGATGATCCGGATTGTTTGATGTGTGGATCGTAGATACCTCAATAGATAAGATTTTTGTGTTTTTAAGTGAATTAATTAATGATTGGGAAAGGCTCTGCGAAAGTGGGGCCTTTTTCTATTAGGAATGAAGGCACAAAGACAGAAGAAATTAGTTCATCGAAAAAATAGCCAGTTTAGTCGGTTTATTTCCTGAAATTAAAAAAAATCTCCTTATCTTCCTTACATGAAAGAGCCCATTAAACAATATAAACCCGCCGAGCAACTTGAACTCCCCAAGATAAAAAAGGAGTTGTCGAAAGTTTTCAAAAGAGTTTCCTGTCCTTCTTGTGCGGAAGCACTTAACGCGGAACATCTGGACTTGCCCGACAAAGTCGCTAAATGTGGTAGCTGTCACGTCATCTTTTCGATTGCAGAAGATGTGGAAAGCCTCAAAGTAAAAAAGGAAACGAGACAGGAAATTTTCCGACCGGTAGGAATCGATTTATTTTATTATAAAGGCAAGATGGAAATAACCTTAAAGCAAAATATCCACGGCCTGGAAACTTTTTTACTGGGGATGTCAGTAATAATAGCTCCTCTCGCAACCATGTTATATGTTAAAAAAGGGATTTCCATTTATTGGCCAGTTTTATTTGGAATCAGTACGTTGTTTTTTATCTTCCGAATGTTTACCTATCTTAAAGCGAAAACCTACGTAGACATTAACGAAAAATCCCTGACGATCAAGCATCGACCTAACAATCTAAAAAAAGACCTGTCTTTTCCGGCGGAAGATATTGACCAGATATATATAAAATACTCCGAAGGTATGGGTTATTATATGGTTAATATGATTGTCAATGGCACGAAAGGTCAACAGCACGTAAATCTGGTTAATGTCGATACCATTTCCAAAGCAAAGTATTTAGAACAGGAAATAGAAAACCATTTGGGAATCGAAGATCGAAGAGTACCGGAGGAAATGAAATAAAACGTTGATGATCGTAATACTGGAAATTTTCTGATTTGTTAATAGGTCAACCAGCAAATAAACCAGATTTATTTTAAATAAAATTATTGAGTATGAAGGACAAGAAATATCAAAATGTACCGGAGGAAAAGTTGATGAAGCTAAAAGATACAACCACGAGTATCGTTTATATATCGCTAGGATTGGTAATTGCGCTAGTTGCCGCGTCGGTATATAGCATGATAACTAGAAAAGAATTTGATTTTACCATTTTAGTTGCGTTGGCTTTGCTCTTTTCCACGTATACTATTTATAAAAAACTCAATCTAATAAAAAAGGAATTACACAAAAGAAGTGCTAGTTGAATTAGATACGTTGTTGTTAATCACGGTTAG